>Ga0194043_1000260_pt1 | contig 27948 bp, 22 predicted proteins | sample JunL4415m_MetaG_FD_161274 | JGI IMG/M metagenome (GOLD analysis project Ga0194043, IMG submission 161274) | Anoxic zone freshwater microbial communities from boreal shield lake in IISD Experimental Lakes Area, Ontario, Canada - Jun2016-L442-15m | ecosystem: Environmental > Aquatic > Freshwater >...
AGATACGACTTCTTGTCGGGACGCTCGATGTAGATCTCGGCGAGGCGGCCGTCTTCGACCAGCGCGACGCGCAGCTCCTGGCCGTCGTCGGTGACGAGGATCAGCTTGCGTTTGGGCTGGCCGGCGACCACGCCCAGGCGCTGCGGCGGCGGCGCCGTCATGGGCGTCGCGAGGCCGCTGCCCTCGTCCTGGCGCACGATGGCTTTGGGCCGGCGGCGGTCGCGCCCGCGAGCCCTCGCCTCGCGGGTCGCCGGGGCCGCCGGCGGGGCGGTCGCTGAGGCCTCCGGCGGGGCGGCCGCTGAGGCCTCCGGCGGGGCGGCCGCTGAGGCCTCCGCCGCCGCGGGCGGCGGCTGAGGCGCCTCCGCCTCGAGCACGGGCGCCGCCTCGTCCTCGTCGGCGCGCTTCTCGCGGACTCTGCGCCCGCCGCGGGCGCCGCGGCGGCGCTTCGGCCCCGCCGCCTCGGCGCCGGTCTGGCCGGCCTCGTCGGACGCCGGTCCGGCGCCCTCTTCGGCCGGCGCTTCGAGCGGCGTTTTGGGCGGCGCCTCGAGCGGCGTCGCCGCGGTCTCCGGCGCAGGCGCCTCGGGGGCGACGGCCTCAGGGGCGGCCGTTGGCCTGCGCCGGCGGCCGCGCCGCGCCGGCGGCGCCTCACTCTCGCGGGTCTGCGCGGACGGGACCTCCACGGGCGCCGCTGCTTCGGGGAGCGCCGACGCCACGCCGGTCACCGCCTCTTCGGCCTCGCGCACGACCTCGTCGTGAACGGCTTCGGCCGCCTTGCGGCGGCGGCGGCCGCCGCGCGAACCGCGATGGCGCCGCTTCGGCGCCGCAGCTTCGTCGATGGTCTCCGCGGCCGCCGCCGCGCCGCCGGTCGGCGCGGCCTCGGGGGCGGGCGGCGGCGGCGCGGGCGTGACCGCCGCGGGCGGCGGCGGCGCGGGTGTGACCGCCGCGGCCTTCGCGGGGGCGGGCGTGCGGCGCCGCGTGGAGGGCTTGCTCGCGGCAGGCGCCAACGCCGCGGGAGTCGTTTTCGCGGAGTCCGCGGCCGGAGGCCGGCCGGCGGTCGGGCGCGGCGCCCTCGACCTGGTCTTTCCGCGCGGCGGGGCGCCGGTCGACGGCGTGTTCGAAGGTGAGGCGATCGGGATCAGGGGCGCCGTCGGCAGCCCTTCCAGAGGCGCCTTCACGCCCGCAGGCGGCGGCGCGGCCGGCTCACCCTTCTCGGGCTCCGCCCCGGAGGCCGCGGCCGCCTGCGGCTCGGCCGGCTTGCGCCGGCGGCGGCCGCCGCCACGAGAGCCTCGTCGGCCGCGGCCGGCGCCGGCCTCACCGGCGCCGGCTGGTTCGTTGCCCGCCCGCCCAGCGGCGGACGTCCGTCCGCCGGTGTTCGGCTCAGGGGGCGTCGCGGACGGCTGATCGCCGGCCGGCGCCTTGTTGTCTGCGTTCACGATGACACACTCCTTCCGGCCCCGGGGCCTGGCCCCGGCGGCAAACCTTTCCATGTGACGCGCCGGCGCTCAAGCCCGCGCATCACAGGCTCGACCTCCGCCCAGGCGGCGATGAGGTCGATGATCTCCTGCGGTCGCGCCGCGCCGTCGTCGCGGTACCGGATGGCGAACGAGAGCCTCGTTCCCCCCGGCGCCGGCGCGGCGGCGACGTGGACGACGTATTCCTTGAGGTCGAGCGTGCGCCTGCCCTTGGGGGACACGCGCTCGCGGACGACCGAGACTTCCGTGGCATAGCGTTCGACGGCGGTCCGCACGGCGCCTGCGTCGCCTTCGAGCAGGCACGCATACCGGGCTTCAAGCGCCTGCGGCCGAGGGTGCTGGTCGCCGACGACCACGATCGCGAGGGGCGTGAGACCGGGCGGCGCGGCAGCGCGCAGCGCGCGCAGCGCCGCCGCCGTGCCCGGCTGGTCGTCCGGGACCTCGACGACGGCCAGCTCCTCGCAGCCCGCGGCGCCCACCGGCAACGGCAGGGGCAGCGACAGCCGCGGCTTGGGTCGCATGCCTTGAGACAAGGCGATGGGCACGCCGGCGCGCGCGAAGGTGCGCTGCACGGCGCGCGCCGTATCGAGGTGCGAGAGGTACGCGGCGGGGCCGCCGCGCGAGAAGGTGAGCAGCCACCAGGTCACGGCAGCACGTCCATCTCGACGCCGCCGCCGCAGACCCCGCAGGCCGCGCAGCGCCCGTCGCGGCAGTCGTCGGTGAGCGCGCCGCGGCCGGCGCGCGCGCGCTCATCAGCGAGGAAAGAGCGCGACACGCCCGCGGCCACCGCGAGCTCCCACGGCAGGGTTTCATCGCTGTGCTGGTCGGCCGCGCCCAGCGCGATCCCCGTGGCGACAGCCGCGGCCTCCCAGACCGCAAAGCGGAAGTGCTCGCTCCAGCCGTCGAAGCGGGCGCCGCGTCGCCAGGCCTCCTCGACGAGCCGGTCGCTGCCGGGCCCGCCACGCGCCAGCGTGGCCTCGACCAGCGAGGCCGCGACGTCGTGGAAGTTGACGCGCACGCCGCGCGGCATCGCCGCGCGCAACAGTTGCTGCCGATGGCGCAGGGCGGCCTCGCCGGCGAACGGCTCGCGCTGAAACGGCGTGTGCGCCTTGGGCACGTAGGAAGACACCGCGACAGTGAGGCGGGCGCGGCCGCGCGCGATATCCTTCGCGAGACGCGCGGCCGTGCCCGCCATGCGCGCGATGCCGGCGACATCGACGTCGGTTTCGCCGGGCAGGCCGATCATGAAATACAGCTTGAGCCCGGTGAAGCCGCCGCCGAAGGTGGCGCGCACGGCCTCCTCGAACTGCGCGTCGTCGACGCCCTTGTTGATGGCGTCGCGCAGTTCCTGCGTGCCGGCCTCCGGAGCGAGCGTGACGGACCCGCGCTGGTCGGCGGCGAAGCCGCCCAGAGCCTCGGCGGCGGAATCGATGCGCAGCGACGGCAGGGAGACGCGCACCCCCGGGCGCAGGGCGCGGATGCGCGTGAGCGCTTCCTCTATCCCCGAATAGTCGCAGGAGCTGAGAGAGAGCAGCGAGACCTCGTCGCAGCCGGTCTCGCCGAGCAGCGTGTCGGCGGCTTCGACGACGAGGTCGACGGGGCGCTCGCGCACCGGCCGGTACCACATGCCGGCCTGGCAGAAGCGGCAGCCCGCGGTGCAGCCGCGCATCACCTCGACGATCGCCCGGTCGTGCACCGCCTCGAGCACCGGGACGACCGGGCGCAGGACGGGCGGGGCGCTGGAGAACGCCGTGAACACCTGACGCTCCGCCGGGCGCTCGCTCACCCCCGGCAGCCACATGCCGGGGACGGCGGCGAGCGCCTGCAGACGGCGGGCGCGCGACGGCGCGGCCAGCGCCTCCACGATCTCGTCGAGGCGGTGCTCTACCTCGCCGATGAAGAACGCGTCGAAGAACGGGGCCAAGGGCCAGGGGTTGGGCACGGCCGGCCCGCCACCGAGGACGATGGGGCGTCCCTCCCCGCGCTCGGCGGCGTGGAGCGGAACGCCCGCGAGGTCGAGCATCTCGAGCACGTTGGTGTACGTGAGCTCGTGGGGCAGCGTGAAGCCCCAGAGGTCGCAGCCGGCGACCGGCGCCATGGTCTCGAGCGTCCACAGCGGCACCTCGTGGGCACGCATCAAGGCGGCCATGTCGGGCCAGGGGCAGTAGGCGCGCTCCGCCGCCGCCGCCGTGGCGTCGTTGAGGTGGGCATAGAGGATCTGCAGACCCGGGTTGGAGATGCCGATCTCGTACACGTCCGGGTAGGACAGTACGATGCGTGGGCCGGCGCCGGGCTTGAGACGGAGGTTGAACTCGCCGCCCGTGTAGCGCCCGGGGCGCGTGACGCGCGCCAGCAGCCTCGCTACTTCATCCCGAGCCCAGCTCTTTCTGCATGAATCCAGGGAGCCTGGAGCGTATGCGTTCAAACTGACGTTCGATCCTTTGCACGTGCGAGACCTGGAGCGGCGCCCCGGCCTCGAAATACGCGATGGCGGCCTCGCCCAGTGCCACCGTGGCGCTGAAGCCGACGGCGCCCTTGAGAGCCCAGCCGAACCCCGGCACGAAGTCGAGCGCCTGGCGCGCCAGCGCGCGGAAGACGAAAGCGGCGCCGACCACGGAGAGGATCTCGACGGCGCGGTCGAGCCCCACCTGCTCTCCGTAGGCGGCGGCGATCTGGAGGACCATGCGGATCTGGTTGGCGGTCATCGCCGGCATGTCGGCGCCGGGGATGATGACCACCGCGCCGATCACCGCGTTCTGCGCCGCGTTGGCGAGCACCACGTGGTCGCAGTACGCGCGGCGCAGGGCGGGCAGGTGAACGGACAACGCCGCGGCGCCGGCGCCGGCGGCGCGCACGATACGATTCTCGAGGTTGGGCGCGCCGGCGTGGTCGCCGTCGAGGCCGCGCGCGACCTCGTCGTCGAAGACGCCCGCCGCGTCGATCCAGTCGCCGTAGGGCGCCGGGACGAGAGCGATGACCTGGCGCCCGGCGTTACGCACCGCGCGGACGATGGGCGCCACGTCCGCGGCCGCGCATCCGGCCGCCACGAGGACGACGATGTCCCAGCGTCCGGCGAGCCCTTCGTCCTGAGGGAACTCGGCCGGCGGCAGGGCGTCGAGGGCGGCGCTGACGCCGCCCAGCTCGTCGGCCGCCCCCGCCGAGAGCGCGCGGCTCACGCGCGCGAGCTCCGCGCCGGCGCCGACCAGGCAGAGGCGCGCGACCTCGGTATCGCGGGTGCGCGCCTCACTGACGGCCCTGAAGATCTTCGACATGCTCACGCTACTGGACAAGGAGCCCCCTGTTGCTCGGCGTGACCGTGGCCCGCAGGTGGATGGCCTGCAGCAGGCCGACGAACATCAGAAACGCGATCATGGCCGTGCCGCCGTAGCTCACGAACGGCAACGGGATGCCCGTCACCGGCATGATACCAATCGTCATGCCGATGTTCACGAACACCTGGAATAAAAACATCACCGCGACGCCCCCGGCGAGGATGCTGCCATACATGTCGCGCGACAGCGTGGCGATGCGCAGGCACCGCCAGATGACGACGCCGTAGAGCGTGATCAAGAGCAGCGCGCCGAGAAACCCGTTGCGCTCGCTGATGACGGCGAAGATGAAGTCGGTGTGGTGCTCGGGCAGAAAGTCGAGCGCGGTCTGCGAAGCCATATCGCCGCGCCCCGTAAGCGCCCCGGAGCCGACGGCGATCATCGACTGGATGATGTTGTAGCCGCTCCCCGTGGGGTCGTGCCCCGCATTGACGAACACGAACAGACGGTCGATCTGGTACTGCTGGATGAGATGGACGCCGGCCATGGGCAGGACCTTGAGAGCCACCACCAGAGCCACCAGCCCGCTCCCCGCAAGCACCGCGAAGTGGGTCCACGACGTGCCGTAGAAGTAGAGCATCGCCAGGGTGAGCGCGACCATCACCATGGCGGAGCCAAAGTCGGGCTCCTGGTAGACGAGGAAGGCCGGCACGGCGACCATGGCCAGGGCCACCAGCGTGACGCGTTTGGCGCCGAGCATGTCCATGCGGTCGGCCAGGTAGGCGCCGATGCTCAGGGCCAGCAGCAGCAGCGCCAGGGCCGAGGGCTGAAAGCTCTGAAAGCCGAGGTCGATCCAGCGCCGCGCGCCGTTCACCACCTGGCCAAAGGGCAGCACGATCACGAGGATGAAGACCGCGAAGGCGTACATCACCCACTGGAAGCGGCGGTAGATCTCGTAGTCGAGCAGCGAGATCGCGATCGCGGCCGCGAGCCCGACTCCGACGGCGATCAGTTGCTGGGTCACGAAGTAGAGCGGCCGCCCGTCGACGTCGTGCCGCGTGGCGAAGTAGATCATCATGACGCCGTAGCCGATGAGCGCCAGCGTGGCGGCGATGAGGAGGTAGTCGAAGTGTCTCAGGTAGGCGCGCCAGTCCACGCTCAGTCGCTCCTCACGGCGCCGGTGACCTTCTCGCTCTTGATCTTGAACAGACCGTCGTAGATGAGCCGCGCCGCCGGCGCCGCGACGGTGCCGCCGTGGCCGCCCTGCTCGATCATCACGACCACGGCGTACCTGGGATCGTCGGCCGGCGCGTAGCTCGCATACCAGGCGTAATCGTCGGAGCCGAAGACCTCGGCGGTGCCGGTCTTGCCGGCGACCTCCACCGGGTAGCCGGCGAACACCGCCGACGAGGTGCCGGTCGCCGAGTTGGCCGCCTCGTAGAGGCCGCGGCGGACAACGTCGAGCGTGCTCTGCGAGATGTCGACCTTGCGCGGCTTGGGAACCTGGAAATCGCGCACCATCTTGCCCTGCGCGTCGACGATCCTCTTGCCGATGTGCGGCTGCACGATGGAGCCGCCGTTGGCGATCGCCGCGTAGGTCACGGCAAGTTGCAACGGCGTGGCCTCGAGGTCGCCCTGGCCGATCGACAGGTTGACCGAGTTGCCCGGCGTCCACAGCTTGTCGACCTCGCTCTCGAAGTACGCGCGGCGCCAAGCCGGCGTGGGCACGCGCCCGGCCACCTCGCCGGGCACATCGACGCCGGTGGGCTTGCCCATACCGAGGCGCACCGCCCAGTCGGCGAGCTCGGTGCCCTTGCGCTGATAGAAGAGGTAGCCGACGTTGTAGAAGTACACGTCGCACGACTGCGTGATGGCCTGCACCAGATCGAGGCTGCCGTGACCGTCGAGCGCCCAGCAGTTCCACACGGTGTCGTCGCTGGAGATGGGCGCCTTGAAGCTGCCGGGGCAGAAGAAGCTCGTGGACGGCGCGATCACGCCCTCCTCGAGGCCGGCGACGGCGTCCACGACCTTGAACGTGGAGGCCACGGCCTTCTGCTCCTGGATGGCGCGGTTGAGCAGCGGCCGGTTGGCGTGCGGGTCGGCGAACTTCTTGTAGTCCTTGACGCTGATGCCGCCCACCCACACGTTGGGGTCGAACGTCGGGAAGCTGGCCATGGCGATGACCTCGCCGGTCTTGACGTCGAGCACCAGCGCGGCGCCGCCGGCCGCCTTGTAGCGGCGGTTGCTGTGGGCCAGGTCGATGGCGTACCGCAGCGCCTCCTCCGCCTTGGCCTGCACCTCGGCGTCGATGGTCGTGACCAGGGTGTCACCCGGCTCCCGCAAACGGCCGCCGGGCACGGCGGCGCTCTGCTTGGGCCGGCCGAAGGCGTCGACCTCGACCTTGGCCACGCCGTCGCGGCCGCGCAGCCAGCGGTCGTAGCTCCACTCGAGGCCGCCCTGACCGACCAGGTCGCCGGCGGAGTACCCCTTGAAGCGCTGCTCCTTGAGCTGCTCCCTGGAGATCTCGCCGATGTTGCCCAGCAGGTGAGCGGCCAGGGAGCCGTGCGGGTAGGCGCGCAGGTAGTTCTTGCGGATCTCGACGCCCGGGAACGAGGCGATGTGCTCAAGGATGTACGACATCGTCTTGCGGCTCACGTCCTCCTTCACGACGATGAGGTCGTAGGACACGGCGTCACCGGCCGCGATCCTCTGCCAGGTGAGGGGGATCTCCGTCGGCCAACTGGGACGCAGGTGGTCCACGATCTCGGTGCGGATCTTGCCGGGCCGCATCTTGAGAACGCCGGCCAGGCGCACGACCTCGGCGTCGAGCTGCCCGTCGGGCACGTCCATGAGCCGGAAGCCCACGGCCAGGCCCGGGCGGTTCTCGACGATCACCTCGCCGTGGCGATCGACGATGGCGCCACGCGGGGCCACGAGCTTCACCGAGCGCAGGCGGTTGTCGTTGGCCTGCACAATGAACTGCTGCCCGCTGAGGATCTGCAGAAACCACAGGCGGAAGAGGATGATGGCGAACAGGACGACGGCGATGCCGACCATGATGGCCACCCTGAGGGCGACCGACGGCAGCTGGATGATGGGCTTGTCGCGGCGACCAGTGCGGATAGGACGGTCGCGACGCCCGGAGTCGCTAACGGGCCCGAGCAACACGCGGATCACCTGCCCCTCGCAGCCAGAGGCGCACGACCAGGTACAGAGGCGCCGCCAGCAGCGTGTTGAGGATGAGAGAGGGTACGAGCACGCGGCCCAGGAAGAAGCCGAGCGGCGCCTGCCGCTCGAGCAGGGACTGGGCCATGGCGAGAAGCACGTTGGCGAGCAGTGTGGCGGCGAAGACGCTGAGCAGCGGCGCGAAGCCGGCCGAGAGGTCGGCGGTCTCGGCGTAGCGCCCCGCCAGGAAACCGACGAGCACGAAGACGAAGGCGCTCAAGCCGAGGGGCTCCATGAGCGCGATGGCCACCAGAGTGCCCGTGAGAAAACCGAACACGGCGCCGACCTCGGAACCCTTGAGCAGGGCGACGCAGACGACGATGATCAGGGCGAAATCGGGGTTGGCGCCGAGGATGCGGATGTTGGGCGCCACCGTGGTCTGCAGCAGCGTCGCCACCAGCAGCGTGGCCACGAGCCGGGCGATCTCGCCGCCCGACGGCCACTCGCGCCGCTCGTTGTCGGCGGGGGTGCGGGTGAGCCTCATCGCACGACCACCTGCACGAGGTCGAGCTTGCGAAAGTCGACGAACGGGCGCAGCGAGATGCTCTGGTAGAGCTCGACCTCCTGGCTGCCGACGCTCTCGATCTGGCCGATGGGGATGCCGCGCACGAAAACGGAGCTCTGGCGACCGGAGGTCACGACGTACTGGCCCACCTTGACGCGTTCGTTCTTGTCGAGGTACTGCAGCGTGACGTCGCCGGTGACGCTGCCGGAGATGATGCCCTGGGCGCCGCCCGGCTGCACCATGGCGTCGATGAAGCTCTGCTGGTCGGTGATCAGCGTGACCTGGGCGGCGTTCGCGGCGACCTTGGTCACGCGCCCCACGAGGCCGGCGCCGTTGACCACGGGGTCGTACACCCCGATCCCGCTGCCGCTGCCCGCATCGATGGTCACGGTGGAGTACCAGGCGGTGGTCGACCGTGCCACGACGCGCGCCGTGACGAGCCGCACGCCAGTCGGGTAGATCCCGCTGCGCTGCATCGCGAGCATGGCGCGCATCTGGGCGTTTTCGTCCTGGGTGGCAAGCTCCCTGGCAAGGCCGGCGCGAAGCTGCTCAAGCTCCCTCAGCAGCTTCGCGTTCTCGGATTTGGCGCCGAACAGATCGGCGGTCCAGTTCCAGGCGTCGCGGAAAGGCCTGGTGGCGCGCGCCGTGCCGTTCTGCAGCGGCGCGACGACCCGCAACACAACGCCCTGCGCGCCGTGCGCGAAGCCGCTGTCCGACTCACGAAAGTACAGCGTGAGCATGGCGACACAGAGCAGCAGCAGGATCGCCACGACGATCCGCCGCCGGAGTACGCGCCGGCGATTCACGAGTCAGCGAGGGGCGGGGCTACCGGCCCCGCGGCCGGGAGTTGCGCTTGCTCTTGACGAGGACATCGAACTCCTCGAGGTATTTGCCCGAGCCCACGGCCACGCAGGTGAGCGGCGATTCCGCGAGGTGCACAGGCATCTGCGTCTCCTCGCGCAGGCGCTCGGCCAGGCCCTGGAGAAGCGACCCGCCGCCGGCCAGCATGATGCCGCGGTCGAGAATGTCGCTGGCCAGCTCCGGGGGCGTCTTGTCGAGGGTCGCTTTGATGGCGTCGATGATCGCCTGCACGGGCTCTTCGATGGAGGTGCGGATCTCTTCGGACGAGAGGACGATGGTCTTGGGCAGACCGGTGACCAGGTCGCGGCCGCGGATCTCGGCCTGTTCCTCCTGGGGCAGCGTGTGCGCCGAGCCGATCTCGAGCTTGATCTCTTCGGCGGTCTGGCTGCCGATCAGGAGCTTGTACTCCTTTTTGACGTAGCTGATGATGGACTCGTCGAGCTCGTCGCCGCCGACGCGGATGGACTGACTCACGACGATGCCGCCCAGAGAGATGACGGCCACCTCGCTGGTGCCGCCGCCGATGTCGACGATCATGCTGCCGGTGGGCTCGGCGACCGGCAGGCCGGCCCCGATGGCGGCCGCCATGGGCTCCTCGATGAGCGTCGCCCAACGGGCGCCCGCGGAGTAGGTCGCCTCTTCGACGGCTCGTTTTTCGACGCCCGTCACGCCACTGGGCACGCAGATGACCACCCGCGGGTGCGCCCAGCGGTTCTGGCTGACCTTGCGGATGAAGTGGCGCAGCATCTGCTCGGTGACGTCGAAATCGGCGATGACGCCGTCTTTGAGGGGGCGCACGGCGCTGATCGTGGCCGGGGTGCGGCCCAGCATGCGCTTGGCCTCGGCGCCCACGGCGTGGACCTCGCCGCTGCGGTGATCGATGGCGACCACCGAGGGCTCGGAGAGCACGATCCCTTTGCCGCGAAGGTAGACCAGCGTGTTGGCGGTGCCGAGGTCGATCGCCATGTCACGGGCGCCGAAGCCTGTCAGGAATCCGAGGAAGCTTATCGCGAGCTCCTTTCGGGGAGATGTCGAACCGCCATTGTATACGCTCGCCGCAGGCATGGCCAACCGCGCGGACGACGACGACGAAGCCCCGCGGAGCGGCCGCTCACGAGGGCCGGAAGCCGGCCGGCAGCCATGAGAACGGCGCCGCGCCGAAGGCGGCGAGCGCCGTGAGCAGGGCCGCCACCGGCAGGCCGACGACGTTGAAGTAGTCGCCGTCGATGCGCTCGACGAGCGCCGAACCGACCCCCTGGATGGCGTAGGCGCCGGCGCGCTCGCGCCATTCGCCGCAGGCGACGTAGCGCGCGACCTCCCCGGCGTGGAGCGGCCGAAAGGTGACGCCGGTGACGGCGTGCGCGGTCTCGGCGCGCTGCGCCGAGCACAGGTGCAGGCCGCTGTAGACCTCATGGCGGCGGCCGGCGAGCAGGCGCAGGTACTCCGCCGCCTCCTGCTCGCCGGCCGCCTTGCCGAGCACGCGGCCGCCGGCGACGACGACCGTGTCGACGCCGAGGACGAGCTCGCCGGCGCGCAGGCGCGTGCGCGCCAGCACCTCCTCGGCCTTGCCGCGGGCGTTGCGCTCGACGGTGCGCACCGGGTCGCCGTCGTGGAGGTCCTCGACGTGCGCGCTGACCACGACGCGAAACGGGATGCCCAGCTGGCGCAGCAGCCCGTCGCGCTGCGGCGAGCGCGAGGCGAGGACGAGCCGCGGCCCAGGCGCGCAGGACGCTGCGCGAGGCGCGCCCGGCGAGCGGCCGCTAGACGAGCTCGTCCTCACGGAAGAAGAGGGCGATCTCGCGGGCCGCGCTCTCGAGGCCGTCGGAGCCGTGCACCACGTTCTCTTCTTTGCTCAGCGAGAGGTCGCCGCGGATGGTGCCCGGCGCGGCCTGCGCCGAGTCGGTGACGCCCATCATGGCGCGCGCCACGCTGACCGCCTCGCGGCCCTCCCACACCATGGCCACGACCGGACCAGAGGTGATGAACGTGGCCAGCGACTCGAAGAACGGCTTGCCGATGTGCTCGGCGTAGTGCCGCTCGGCGAGCGCGCGGTCGAGGCGCAGCGCCTTCATGCCGCGCAGCGTGAAGCCGCGGCGTTCGAAGCGCGCCACGACCTCGCCGACGAGGCCACGGGCCACACCGTTGGGTTTGACCATGACGAACGTGCGTTCCATGGAGCGCCTCCTGGGGATTCGTGGCGGCGGCGCCGCGCCGCGGACAGAGCTGTCTCGCCGGCCGCGCTCAGACGCGGTCGTAGACCGACACGGGGGGCAGGGAGCCGTGGACGTCGGTCTCGCAGTATGGACACACCCGCCAGCTCGGCTCGAGGGGCTTGCCGCACGAAGCGCAGGTGGAGCGCAGGCGGCGCGCGCAGGTGGGGCACACGAGGTAGTCGTCGCGCACCGGCGTCTTGCAGAACGAGCAGCGTGACTCCTCGCCGAGGCGCTGCTGCATCATCTGCACCTCGAGCTCCTGTTCGCGACGGTCGGCGAGGAGCGCGGGCGGCCGCACGATGGCGTAGACGATGAGGCCGAGCGGCCCGAAGACGAGGCCGGTGAGCACGCAGACCGCGAGGATGATCTTGTCGTCGACGCGCCGGCGCGCGTCCTTGAACACCCAGTAGGCGCAGGCCAGCCAGATCACGGCGCCCAGAAAGTAGAGCAGGAGGGTGATGAGGTGCCAGGTCGGCGACTTGAAGAAGTCCATGACCGACTGGAACGGATTGCTGTCGCCGCTCGTCGCTGCAGCGAGGATCCAGTGAGGCAACGTCTCCTCCTCAGGAGCGCATCGACGAGGACGCAGGCGGCATCTCGCCGGGGTGGCGACCGGTCATGGAGGCGATGGCGCGACGCCCCCGTGGCGCCCGCCCGGCCGGCTGGCCGCGGCGGCCAGCGCCGCAATCATACCTGAGAATATCGCGCCGTGGACAGGGTACAGCGAGTACCAGTAGAGAAGCCCGGGCAGACCCTTGGGCGCGAAGTACGCCGTCTGCACGAGCAACGCGCCGCCGGCCCGCGGCAGCGTCTCGAACTGCAGCCAGGCGCGGCCGGGAACCTTCATCTCGGCGCGGAGGCGTAGCAGCCGCCCCGGCGCCACGGCCTCCACCCGCCAGAAGTCGAGAGCGTCGCCGACGCGCAGGTCGTGGGGGTCGCGGCGGCCACGGCGCAGCCCGACGCCGCCGACCAGCCGGTCGAGCGCCCCCCGCGCCTCCCAGGTCCAGTCGGCGTAGCCGTAGCCGTGCTCGCCGCCGATGCCGAGGCAGACGGCGAAGACGTCCTCCGGGTCGGCGGCGACCTGCACCTGGCGCCGCTCGATCATCATGCCGGCCTGCTGCGTGAGCACCTTCGGAGCGGCGTCGCCGCCGCTGGTCGCGAGAGCGTCGGCCCACGACGTCTCGACGACGCCGCTCTCCAGAGTCGCGACGGCGGCGCGCACGGCCGTCATGTAGTCGACGGGGTGAATGTCCGGGAACAGGCGGCGCGCCGTGTCGTCGCGCACGATGACCTCGCTGCCGAGACCCTCGATGAGCGGCCGCGCGATGGTCGACGGGATCGGAGTGACCAGATGCACCCAGTACGACGACAGCACGGGCGTGAGCACGGGCACGGGTTGCAGCCGCCGGCGCAGACCGCGCGCCTGGGCGTAGCCGAGCATCATGTCGCCGTAGGTGCGCACGTCGGCGCCGCCCACCTCGATCACGCGGCCGGCGCTGTCGGGCACGTCCAGCGTCTCCACGAGGTAGCGCAGAAGGTCGTCGACGCCGATGGGCTGCACCTTCGTGTACACCCACTTGGGGCAGATCATCACCGGCAGGCGCTCGGTGAGGTAGCGGATCATCTCGAAGGAGATGCTCCCCGACCCGACGACGACGGCCGCTCGCAGCTCGCTGACCGGCACGCCGGCTTCACGGAGCGCGTCGCCGGTATCCTGGCGCGAGCGCAGATGAGCGGAGATGTCCGCTGCGGGGTCGCCGAGGCCGCCGAGGTAGACGATGCGGCTCACGCCGGCGGCGGCGGCGGCGCGGGCGAAGCCCCTCGCCGCCGTGACGTCGCGCTCGTGGAACCCTTTGCCGCCGGCCATGCTGTGGATGAGGTAGTAGGCGACATCGACGCCGGCCAGGGCCTCCGCAAGGCCGGCCGGCCGCAGCACGTCGCCGGTCGCCACCTCGACGTGCGGCAGCCAGTCGCGCCCCTCGAGTCGCGACGGGTCGCGGACCAGGCAGCGCACGCGATGGCCGGCCGCGAGAAGGCGCGGCACCAGCCGGCCGCCCACGTAGCCGGTGGCGCCGGAGACGAGGATCAGGCGCTCATGGGGCGCCCGCGGCGACGGGACGGAAGCGCCTGTGTTCATCAATCCCTCCTGCGGCCGCCCGCGGTCGCGATGGACGAGTGGAACGCCTAGAAGAGAACCGGAAGTACCGGGGGCGCGACGGCGATGCGCATGCCGAGGAGGTAGCCGACAAAGAAAGCGACGAACGCGACGGCGATCACAATGAGAAACGCGACCAGAAACCGCACGGCCGGGTGCGCCCTCTTCTGTGCCATTCGACCCTCCACGAGTTTGCCTCAGTATATCCGACGCGCCTTTGCCGACAACCGCGCGAAAGCCGCCGTCAGCCGGCGCCGGCGAGCACGTCGCGCAGGTCCTCCAGCAAATAGAGGGAACCGCCGACCAGCACGGACCCGTCGGCGCCGGCGAGCCGGCGGGCCAGCGCCAGGGCCTCGTGCGGGTCTGTCGCCACGCGCACCTCGGGGAGCTCGCGGCCGAGGCGGACGGCCGCCGCCCGCAGGGCGGCGGCCAGCTCCTCGGCCGTGAGGCTGCGCGACTCGCCGGCCCGCGTACACACGACCGCGTCCAGCAGCGGAAGGAAGCGCTCGAGCATCTCGTCGTAGCCCTTGTCGCCCATGATCGCGAGCACGCCCACCGTGGGCCTGGGGACAGCCACGGCCGCCAGGCTGCGGGCGAGCGCACGCACGCCGTCGGGGTTGTGAGCGCCGTCGGCGAGCACCAGCGGCCGCTCGCCGACCGTCTGCAGGCGGCCGGGCACGGCCGTGACGGCCAACGCCTCTCGCGCGGCCGTCTCGTCGAGGCGTCCGAGGAGCAGCCGCACGGCCGCCACCGCCAGCCCGGCGTTGACGACCTGGTACAGGGCCGGCGTCGGCACGCGGAGGCCGGCCCATTCTTCGCGCGCGCCGCCCACAGCGAGCGTGACTCTGAAGTCCCGGGGGGAGCCCGCGACGCGCAGATCCCCCGGCGGCAGGGCGTCGCCTCCGCCGGCGGGCGCCTCATCACGCAGGAAGTGCGGCCGCGCGCCGGCGGCGGAGCAGACCCGGCGTGCTTCTTCTTCGAGCCCGTCGAGCCCGCCGAACACGACCTCGCCGCCCTTGATGACCGCCGCCTTCTCGGCGAAGATCAGCTCGCGCGTGCCGCCGAGCACCTGCGTGTGTTCGAGGGCGATGTTGGTCAGCACCACGACCGGGGCGGCGACGACGTTGGTGGCGTCGAGGCGGCCGCCGAGACCGGCTTCGAGCGCTGCCGCCTCCACGCCGCTCTCGGCCATGGCCAGGAGCGCCGCCACGGTGAGCACCTCGAACTGCGTGGTCTCCCCCACCTCTTCCGGCAGCGCCGCCGTGGCCGTGCGCACGGCCTCGACGCAGGTCGCGAACAGGGCCTCGTCCACGGGACGGCCGTCCACCACGACGCGCTCGGTCCAGCCCGAGATGTGCGGCGAGAGGTAGGCGCCGGCGCGCGCGCCGTGGGCGCGCAGCAGAGCCTCGCAGTACCGCGTGGTGGAGGACTTGCCGTTGGTGCCCACGACGTGGATCACGCGGTAGGCGTCCTGCGGCCGGCCCAGAGACTCGAGCAGGGCGCTCACGCGCTCCAGCCCCGGCCGCATGCCGAAGGCGGCCAGAGCCTCGAGGTAGGCGGCCCACCCGGGGGCGCCGGCGCTCACGCGCCCTCCGCGCCGCACACGGCGCCCTCCTCAGGCCCCGCGCAGGTGCGCGAGGCGCGCCGCGAGCTCGTCGCCGTCGGCGACGTGGGCGGCGAGCTTGTCGCGCTCTTTGGCCACCACGGCCGCGGGGGCGCGGCCCGTGAAGCCCTCGTTGGCGAGCTTCGCCTGACCACGGCTGATCTCCGCGGCGATCTTGCCGAGCTGCTGCTCAAGGCGAGCCACCTCCTCGGCCTTGTCGACCACGGCGGCCACCTCCAGGCGGCCACCGGGCGCCAGCACCACCGTCGCCTCGGCGTCGGGCGCGCCCTCAAAGCGCACCGCGGTGCGCGCCAGGGCGCGGAAGGCGGCGGCGTAGGGCGCGTAGCGCCCGGCCGCGCCGCCGCCGTCGGCCACGAACAGCGCCTCGAGCACCTTGCCCGGCGGTACCTCGGCGGCGGCGCGGAAGCGGCGCAGCGCGTCGACCACGGCCTGCAGCTCGCCGACCGCCGCCTCGTCGTCGGGCGCGAGGAGAGCCTCGTCGTACAGCGGATGCGCGCGCTCGAGCAGCGGCGCCTCGCCGTACTGCGCCGCGATCTCCTCGGTGACGAACGGCAGGAAGGGATGGAGCAGGCGCACGACCTGCGCGAGCAGCCAGCGCGCGTGCCCGCCGGCCTGCGCCTTCTGCACTTCGTCCTCGCCGTACAGGCGCACCTTGACGAGCTCCAGATACCAGTCGCAGAGCTCGTCCCAGACGAAGTGGTACAGCGTGTCGATGGCCGCGGCGAGATCGAACCCCGTGACCGCCTCCTCGACCTCAGCCAGGCAGCGCTGAAAGCGGCTCGTGATCCAGCGATCGACCTGGTGAGCGTCGCTGCGCTCCGCCGGGACGCCCTCGCTCGCCAGGAGCACGAGCCGCGACGCGTTCCACAGCTTGTTGGCGAAGCTTCGGCCCATGACGATCTTCTCTTCGCTGAAGCGCACGTCCTGGCTGCTGCTCATGAGCAGCAGGGCGAAGCGCGTGGCGTCGGCGCCGTACTTTTCGATCATCTCGAGCGGGTCGATGCCGGTGCCCAGGCTCTTGCTCATGCGCCGTCCGTCGGCGGCCTGGATCACGGAGTGGATGTAGACGTCGTGGAACGGGATGTCGCCGACGAGCTCGAGGCCCATCATCACCATGCGCGCGACCCACAAGAAGATGATGTCGCGGGCCGTGCTCAGCACGTTGGTGGGGTAGAAGTAGGCAAGATCGGCGGTCTCGTCGGGCCAGCCCCAGGTGGCGAATGGCCAGAGCGCGGAGCTGAACCAGGTGTCGAGGACGTCGGTCTCGCGGGTCAGGGCGGCGGAGCCGCACTCCGCGCAGGCGGTCGGCGCCGTCTCGGCGACGTTCACGTGACCGTCCTCGCAGTACCACACCGGCAACTGATGGCCCCACCACAGCTGGCGGCTGATGCACCAGGGGCGCAGCTTGTCCATCCAGTCGATGTAGACGCGCCCCCAGCGCTCGGGCGTGAACTTCACGCGGCCGTCGCGCACGACCTCGGTGGCCGGCTCTTTGAGCTGGTCCATATCCATGAACCACTGCTCGCTGATGAGCGGTTCGATGGCGGTCCCGCAGCGATCGCAGGTGGCCACGCTGTGCGTGTAATCCTCGATCTTCTCGAGGACGCCAAGCTTCCTGAGGTCGGCGACGACGCGCGCCGCGGCCTCCTCGATCTCGAGGCCGGCGTAGGGGCCGCCGGCCGCGGTGATGCGGCCATCCTGGCCGATGGCCTGGACCGTCTCCAGGCCGTGGGTGTGGCCGATCTCGAAGTCGGTGAGGTCGTGGGCCGGCGTGATCTTGAGGGCGCCGCTGCCGAACCCGGGGTCGACGCGCTCGTCGGCGACGATCCTCAGCTCGCGCCCCAGCAGCGGCAGGGTGGCCGTCCGGCCGACGAGGTCCTTGTACCGCTCGTCGTCGGGGTGTACGGCCACCGCGGTGTCGCCGAGCATGGTCTCGGGGCGCGTGGTGGCGATGGTCACCGAGCCGCCGCCGGCCACCGCGTAGCGGATGAAGCTGAGCGTGCCCGGCATGTCCTTGTGAGCCACTTCGAGGTCGCTGATCGCCGTGCCGCAGCGCGAGCACCAGTTCACCAGGTAGCTGCCCTTGTTGATGTAGCCCTTCTCGTAGAGCGCCACGAACACCTTGGTGACGGCCTTCACGTAGCCCTCGTCGAAGGTGAAGCGCTCGCGCTCGTAGTCGCACGAGCAGCCCAGGCTCTTGAGCTGTTCGATGATCGTGCCGCCGGACTGCAGACGCCACTCCCAGACGCGCCCGGCGAACTCCTCGCGGCCCAGATCCTCCTTGGTGAGGCCCTCCGCGCGCAGCATCTTCTCGACGACGTTCTGGGTGGCGATGCCGGCGTGATCGGTGCCCACCAGCCAGCAGGCGTTCTCGCCGAGCATGCGGTGGTAGCGCGTGAGCACGTCCTGGATGGTGTTGTTCAGGGCGTGGCCCATGTGCAGCACGCCGGTGATGTTGGGCGGCGGGATGACGATGGAGTAGGGCTCGCGGACCGGGTCGGGCACGGCGTGGAACAGGTGCGACTCGAGCCACTCCTTCATCCAGCGCGCTTCGACGGCGGCGGGCTCGAAGCGCGTGGTGTCGCGGAGGTGGTCGGTGCTCTGTGCGTCGGTCATGGGGCCTCGGTGGTGGCGGATGATGACGGGCGATCGACCGCGGGTCCGGCGACGCGCGCCCGCGGCCACGCGAAAGTATAGCGGGAGGCGGGCGGCGCTGCCGAGCGCCCGCCTCAGTCGCGATCCGGCGGCGATGACGCGCCGCCGCGCCGCCGGCGTGTACGATCCCGCAAAGCGGGCGCTTCTCAGGGAGGCAAGCCGCCCTGAACCGTGCACAACGAGGTGACATCTGTGGAGACGTGGCGGACGACCGAGGCCGGCAGGCACTTTCGCGCTCTTCTTGAGGGGGTGCGCCGCGGCCGCTGGCGGCTTGTCGGTGAGAGCGGTCGCGTCGAAGCGGTGCTCGCGGACGCGGAGGAGATCGGCGACCTGCTCGGCGCCGCCTGCTGTTTCCGCCCCAAGACCGCGTGCGGTGGGCACGGCGCCGAGATCCGGCTGCCCGAAGTGGGAGCGCACGTCGTGGGCGCGCCGCGGCATGGACGAGGCGCGCCGCGGCCATGGCGACCACGTTCGCGCCGCGGCCTGGACGAGGCGCGCCGCGAACTGGCCGCGGCCATGATCACCTTTGCCCGAGACTGGGAGCAGCAGGTGCAGCACACCGCCGACCAGAACCTGAAGGCCGGCTACGTGCGCCGCATCCAGCTCGCCGGCGATGAAGCGGGCGTGCTCGCCATGCTCGACCACGATGCCGCGGCCGAGGGCATGGCGACCACGTTCGCGCGCCCGTCGCCCTCGCTCGATGGCACGCAGCCGCGACGCTGGATGGGACCGCGCGACCGTCTGGCCCAGGTGCACGAGGCGCGCTCGAATGAGCACGAGCCGGAGTAGGGGCACGCGGCGCCGCGGCGTCCAGCCCCATTGACGGCTCATGACCATCCCCGTCGCTCAGGCGCCGGTGAGCCACGAATGGGGCGCCCGACGGGCGCACAGCCGGCAGCGCTCCGGGCGGGCAGCGCTCCCGGCGGGCAGCGGTTTGGGCTCTCCGCCTGCCCGGCGAACCCGGAGGGCCTGCCTCCATCACTGGCACGGCACGGTCTGGGTCAACGATCTTCTACATCGTCACCCCCTTCCTTTCAGGACGCACTGCTGAGGGGGAAGACAAGGAAGGGCCGATTCATGAGGGGAGAACAGCCCTCCGTCCCCACGCTTTCTCCGGCCGCGAGTCGCTTGCCCGCACGCGTCGTCTACGCGCATCAACCGGCGCGGTTCCGTCAGCCGCGGCCCGGCCTTCCGTCGGCCGCGGCCTGATCTTCGGGCAGCCGCGGCCTGATCCTCGGGCAGCCGCGGCCCGGTCTTCCGTCAGCCGCGGCCCGGCCTTCCGTCGGCCGCGGCCTGATCTTCGGGCAGCCGCGGCTGCAGAAGACCGTGCGGGTGGTCGCCGCCCCGGCATAGGTGCTGTGCGAGCGTATGCCGTTGGCGGTACCGCCGGCGGGACTTCCAACGGTATCGTTGGAAGTCCCGTCAACGGCTTCGGCCGCTTTCGACTATGCCCCCGCCGGCGGGCCGCCTCCGCTGAGCGCGAACCTCAACGTTGACGCGACCGTCTGAGGGGAACACAGCCCTTCCGCTCCCATCTTCACTCGTCGCGGGTGGCGCGGCCGCCAGGGAAACTGAGGGGAAAACAGCCTGTCTGACCCTCCGTGTTCACCCGCCGCGGGTGGCGTTGCGGCCGCCAGGGAAACCGATGGGAACAGAGCGCTCGTTGAAGCCACCGCTTCCTCGTGGGGCGCGCCCGCCGGGCGCGAGCGGCCGCGGCGGGTCCGGCGGGTCCGGCGGGTCCGGCGGGTCCGGCGGGTCCGGCGGGTCCGGCGGGGCCGGCGGGTCCGGCGGGTCCGGCGCGGGGTAGTACGAAAAGGGAAGACAAGGATTCCTTAACTGTCGGGTCGCTTACGGCCGTTCGCAGGCTCGCGCGCCGGGGGGAAGATAAGGATTCGCCGGAATTCCTTATCTTCCCTCGCAGTACTACCCGCCGCGGCGGCATGTCGCGGGTGCGGCGCGCCATGTCGGCCTTCTCGCCGCTCGTCGATCGGGAGGCTGAAGGCGCAACCGGACGAAAGCGGATGGTCATGTGACGGCTATCGGCAGCCCGTGCGAAGCACCAACCGCGTCGCAGCGCAGATGACGAGCCGCCGCCCCGTACGCGCGTTCGTTTGACGTGACCGCCTCAGGCGGGGTCCGCCTCATGCGGGGTCCGCATCAGGCGAGGTCCGCCGCTGGCGGCAGCGCCGCGGGCGGGGTCCGCCTCAGGCGGGGTCCGCCTCAGGCGGGGGCCGCCTCGGGCCGCGGCGCCTCGGGCCGCGGCGCCTCGGGCGGGGTCCGCCTCAGGCGGGGTCCGCGGCCGGCGGCGCGTCGTCGCCGGAGGCCTCGATGGCGCACGCCTGGCAGAACTCGTGCGATCCTTCGATGCCGACCCCACATTGCGAGCAGTGCTGCTCGAGCTGGCCACCGCCCGCGTCGACCGCGGGTTCGAGGCTCGAGCCGGGCGTCTGGTGGTCGTGATGGTCGTGTTCCTCGCTCATCTTCGGCGCTCCCTGGAAGCGGATGTCGGCGGACAGTTGTGACTGAGTGTACCCGACGGAGGCGCGACCTTATCGGTCGACCGGCCGACCGCGGTCTCGGGGCGGCTCGCGCCCGGCGCCAGGCGCCCGCCGAACACGTGCGGCAGCACGTCCTCAAACTTATCTACGTAGACAAGTTTGAGCCTGCCGACCACCTCGGGCGGCAGTTCGGCGACGGTGCCCCGGTTGCTCTCGGGCAGCAGCACCGTGCGGATGCCGCTGCGCGAGGCGGCCAGAAGCTTCTCCTTGAGGCCGCCGACGCGGAGGATGCGGCCGCCCAGCGTGATCTCGCCGGTCATGGCGACGCGCGGCTTGACGGGCACGCGCCCGAGGGCCGAGAGCATCGCCACGGCGAGGGCGAGGCCCGCCGACGGGCCGTCCTTGGGCACGGCGCCTTCGGGCACGTGTACGCGCACGTCCTGGTTGGCGAGGTCGAGGCCGTCTTTGGTGAGGTGCGGCGAGCGGCGCAGCAGCGCGCGGAGCGCCGCATCGCGCTCGACGTTGGCCAGCAGGTGGCCCCAGGCCGCGGAGGCCGACTCCTGCATGACGTCGCCGAGCTGGCCGGTGAGCACCAGCTCACCGCGGCCGCGGGCGACGATCGCCTCGACGGTGAGCACCTCGCCGCCGTCGGAGGTGTAGGCGAGGCCGAGGCTCTCCCCCACCCTCGCCGTGCGGCGCAGCTCGGCGTCGAGCCAGACGGCCTCGCCGAGATACGCGCGCAGATCGTCGGCCTCCACGGTGAGCGGCAGCGCGGCGCCGTCCTCGAGGTGCTTGCGCGCCACCTTGCGCTCGATGCGCCGCAAGGCGCGCTCCAGATCGCGCACGCCCGCCTCGCGGGTGTAGCCGCGCACGATGGTCTGCAGGGCGCCGCGGCCGAGCTTGACGTCGCCGCGGCGCAGGCCGCTGTCTCGGGCCGTCCCCGGGATCAGGTGCCTGCGCGCGATGGCCAGCTTCTCGGGGAGCGTGTAGCCGCTGAGGTGGATCACCTCGAGGCGGTCGTACAGCGTGTGCGGGATCCCCTCGACGTCGTTGGCCGTGGCGATGAAGAACACGCGGCTGAGGTCGTACTCGCACTCGAGGTAGTTGTCGCGAAAGCTCGTGTTGTGCGCCGGGTCGAGGACCTCCATAAGGGCCGCCGCCGGGTTGCCGCGCCAGTCGCTGTCAAGCTTGTCGATCTCGTCGAGCAGCATCACCGGGTTGTCCACGCCGGCCTTGGCGAGGCCCTCGAGGATGCGCCCGGGCAACGCCCCGATGTAGGTGCGGCGATGCCCGCGGATCTCGGCCTCGTCGCGCACGCCGCCGAGGGCGAGGCGCGCGAAGGGCCGGCCCAGGGCGTCGGCGATGGACTGGGCGACGCTGCTCTTGCCGGTGCCGGGCGGGCCGGCCAGACAGAGGATGGTGGCCGGATGGTCGGCGCCGGCCGGCGCGGCGGCGCCGGCGCCGCGGCCGCCGGCCGCGCCCGCTTCGGCGCGCATCCTGCACACGGCCAGATACTCGAGGATACGGTCCTTGACGTCCTTGAGGCCGTAGTGCGTGCGCTCCAGATGCCGGGCGACCGCGGCCACATCCACGTCGGCGGGCGCCAGCTTGCCCCAGGGGAGATCGAAGATGGTGTCGAGCAAGCCGCGGATGACGGCGACCTCGGGGCTCATCGGCGACACCTGCCTGAGCTTGCGCAGCTCGCGCTCGACGAGCTTGTGAGCGCTCGGCGACAGGCGCCCCTCGGCCAGTCTCCGCGCGTACTCCGCGGTCTCCTCGTCGGCGCTCTCACCGGCTTCCTCGATCTCGTCGCGGATGACGCGCAGCTTCTCGTGCAGAAAGAGCTGGCGCTGCGCGCTCTCGATGCGCTGCTGCACCTTGCTCACGATCTCGTGCTCCATGGCGAGCACCGCGTTCTCCTCGGCGAGCGCCTCGATCAGGGCGAGGAGGCGCTCCTGCGTGGATTCCATCTCCAGGAGCGCCTGCTTCTCCGCCGTGTCGATCTGCAGGTGCGCGGCCACCACGTCGGCGATCTCCTCGGGGTCGTCGGTCTGGCTGACCACGTACTGCACCTCGTCGGCGAGCTGCGGGTTGAGCTGCACGTAGTCGGCGAACTCGGCGGCCACGCGGCGCGCCAGCGAGCGGCAGCGCACGAGCGCGCGGTCGGGCGGCGCCAGCGGCGTGGAGCTCACGAGAAAGAACGGCTCGGTGCTCTCGAAACGCTCGATGCGCACGCGCTCCTGGCCCTCGACAAGCGCCTTGACGCTGCCGTCCGGCAGCTTGAAGAGCTGGAGCACGCTGACGCGCGTGCCGACGGGCATGATGTCGTCGGCGCCCGGATCCTCCACGGACGCCTCGCGCTGCGAGCAGAGGATGAGCGCGGTCTTCTGGTTGAAGGCCGCCTCGATGGCCTGGATGGACTTCTGGCGGCCCACGAAGAGGGGCGCGACCATCTTGGGAAAGACGATCAGCTCGCGGGTGGGCAGCAGCGGCAGGGCCGCCGACGGGCTGGGGGACCGGCGCGCATGTCGCGGACCGGGCGCGCGCCCTGGCGCGCCGCCGTCCGCCGGCGCGGCCCCGTCCGCGGTTGGCGCGGCGCCGTCCGCGGCCGCCGCGCCGCCGTCAGGCAGACTCGGCGTCACGCTGCGGCGCCACCTTCTCGGCCTCTGTGACCAGCGTGGGGTCGATGCCTCTCTCGATGCTCTCGCGCGTGATCACGCACTTGCGCACGTCGCGGCGCGAGGGCAGATCGAACATCACGCCCATCAGCGACTCCTCGATGATCGAGCGCAGGCCGCGCGCGCCCGTACCGCGGGCGAGCGCCTTCGTGGCGATGGCCTTCAGGGCCTCGTCGGCGAACACCAGCTCGATGCCGTCCAGCGAGAAGAACTTGTGGTACTGCTTGGTGAGCGCGTTCCTGGGCTCGGTGAGAATGCGCCGCAGGTCGGCCTCGTCGAGGCTGTGCACCGCCGAGACCACCGGCAGACGGCCGATGAACTCGGGGATGAGGCCGAAGTTGAGCAGGTCTTCGGGGAGGGCGTGCTTGAAGATCGTGCCCGGGTCCTTGTCGGCCTTGCTCGCGATGTCGGCCATGAAGCCCACGCCCTGCCGGCCCATGCGGCGCTCGATGATCTTCTCGAGGCCGGCGAAGGCGCCGCCACAGACGAAGAGGACGTTGGTGGTGTCGATGGAGAGAAACTCCTGGTGGGGGTGCTTGCGCCCGCCCTGCGGCGGCACGCTGGCCACGGTGCCCTCGAGGATCTTGAGCAGCGCCTGCTGCACGCCCTCGCCAGACACGTCGCGGGTGATCGACGGGTTGTCGGCCTTGCGCGCGATCTTGTCGATCTCGTCGATGTAGATGATGCCGGTCTCGGCGCGCTTCACGTCGAAATCGGCGGCCTGGATGAGCTTGAGGAGGATGTTCTCGACGTCCTCGCCGACGTACCCGGCCTCCGTGAGAGCGGTGGCGTCGGCGATGGCGAACGGTACGTTGAGGATGCGCGCCAGGGTCTGCGCCAGCAGCGTCTTGCCGCAGCCGGTGGGGCCCAGCAAGAGGATGTTGCTCTTCTGCAGCTCGACGTCGGTCTCGCCGGAGGTGACGGCCTGCACGCGCTTGTAGTGGTTGTACACCGCCACGGAGAGCGAGCGCTTGGCCTCATCCTGGCCGACCACGTAGTCGTTGAGGATGGCGTAGATATCGCGGGGCTTGGGCAGGCTCTCGAGATCCAGAGCGACGGGCGTCGTGAGCTCCTCGTCGATGATCTCGTTGCAGAGATCGATGCACTCGTCGCAGATGTACACGCCGGGGCCGGCGATGAGCTTCTTGACCTGGCGCTGCGACTTGCCGCAGAAGCTGCAGAGCAGCTGATCGTTGCTGTCGGTCGGTCCTGCCACCTCACGCTCCTTGTCGAAGGCTCGCCGCGCCCGCGCTAGCGGTGGGCGATGACTGCGTCGATGATGCCGTACTCCTTGGCGTCGGCCGCGCTCATGAAGTTGTCGCGCTCCGTGTCTTTGCGTACCGTGTCGACCGGCTGCCCGGTGTGCTCGGCGAGGATCTCGTCAAGGCGCTGGCGCAGGCTGAGGACCTCTCTGGCGTGGATCTCGACGTCGGTGGCCTGGCCCTCGAAGCCGCCCATGATCTGGTGGATGAGGATGCGCGCGTTGGGCAGCGCAAAGCGCTTGTCCTTGGCGCCGCCGGCCAGCAGCAGCGCGCCCATGCTCATGGCGCTGCCCACGCAGATGGTGCTCACGTCGGGCTTGATGAACTGCATGGTGTCGTAGATCGCGAGGCCGGAATACACCGAGCCGCCGGGGCTGTTGATGTAGAGGCTGATGTCTTTGTCGGGGTCGTCGGACTCGAGGTGGATGAGCTGCGCGACGATGAGGTTGGCGACGTCGTCGTTGACCGGCGTACCGAGAAAGACCACGCGCTCGTTGAGCAGCCGGCTGAAGATGTCGAACGAGCGCTCGCCGCGGCTCGTCTGTTCGATGACGAATGGTACCAGTGGACTCACGTGCTCACCCTTTTCCGCGTTGCCGCCGTGTCTGTGTGTGTTCCCATGGCCGAAACGTCAGGCGTCGTCGGCCGCTTCGTCCCCCGCGGCGTCGGCCGCTTCATCCGCCGCATCCTCGGCCTCGTCCTCGTCGTCGTCCGCCGCATCCTCGGCCGCTTCATCCGCCGCGTCCCCGGCCTCGTCCTCGTCGTCGTCGTCCGCGGCGTCGGCCGCGTCCTCGGCCGCTTCATCCGCCGCGTCCTCGGCCTCGTCCTCGTCGTCGTCGTCCGCGGCGTCGGCCGCGTCTTCGGCGGCGGCCTCGTCGGCCGCGGTCATCTCGACCGGCACCGACGCGTCGGCGACGAGATCGATGGTCTTGGCCAGTAGCATTTCGTCGCGCACCGCTTCTTGCCTGCCCGATTCGCGCAGATCGGCGATGAGCTGCAGGGGGTCGCGTTCGAGCGCCGCGGCATCGGCCTTGATGACCTCGAGCATCTCGTCGTCGCTCACCGAGAGATCCTCGGCCCTGGCGATCTCCGCGAGCACCAGACGGCGCTTGATGACGAGCTCGGCCTGCGGGCGCAGCTCCTCCTCCACCTCTTCTTCGGTCTTCTCGAGCACGTCCAGGTAGACCTCCATGGTGAGGCCGCGCTCGCCGACGTTCTCCTCGAGCTCATGGTAGAGGCGGTGCGCCTCGCGATCGATCATCGTGGACGGCACCCCGATGGTGGCGTTGGCGACTGCCTTGTCGACGGCCGCGGCGCGGAACTCGCGGCGCACGCCCGCCTCGGCGGCAGCCTCCATGCGGGCGCGGATGTCGGCGCGCAGCTCCGCGAGCGTGTCGAATTCGCTGACGTCGGCGGCGAAGGCGTCGTCGAGCGCGGGGACGACCTTCTGCTTGATCTCCTTCACGTTGACCTTGAACGTGGCCGGCTGACCGGCGAGCTCCTCGGCGTGGTAGTCGTCGGGAAACGTGACGTCGAAGACGGTCTCCTCGCCGCGCCCCACCCCGACCAGAGCCTCCTCGAAGCCGGGCACGAGGTTGCCGTGCCCCATCTCGAGCATCTGGTCGGCGCCCTGGGCGCCATCGATGAGCTCGCCGTCCTGCGAACCCTCGAGGTCCATGAGCACGAAATCGCCGGCCTGCACGGCGCGGTCCTCGACCGGCTCGAGCTTGGCGAGCCGCTCCTGCAGCATGGCAAGCTGCGCGTCGATCTGCCCCTCGGTGACGACGAGCACGCGTCGCGGCACCTCGAGCCCCTTGTACTCGCCGAGCCTGGGCACCGGCATGGTCTGCACCTTGAGCGAGAACGTGTAGTCGGCGACCTCGTCGAGGGGGCCGACCTCGAGGTCCGACGTGCCGACGGCGTCGTCGTAGAGGCCGGCCTCGTGCAGGGCCTCGTCGCCCCATTCGGGGATGGACACCTCGAGCGTCTCGGCGCGCAGGTAGTCGGCGCCGACGTGCTGGATCACCAGAGCCATGGGCACGCGGCCCTTGCGGAAGCCGGGCAGCACCATCTCGCCGCGGACCTTGGCCGCGAGGCGGTCGTACGCCTTCTGGACCGCCTCGGCGGGGATCACGACGGTGAGCTGGACCTCGTTCTCGGCGGTGGGATCGACCTTGGTCTTCACTATGGGTTCTCCGTCTCTGCGATCGGCGGCCTCCGGCGCGTCGCGCGCCGGCCACCGCCCTCTGTGGTGGGTGCGGGGGTGAGGCCGAGGCCTGTGGTGCGGGTGAGAGGACTTGAACCTCCACGAGCTGTGCTCACCAGATCCTAAGTCTAGCGCGTCTACCAGTTCCGCCACACCCGCACGGCGTTAACGTCGACGGCCGGCGCTCGCGCCGGCCGGAGCATCGTGTGGATGGGGTGAAGGACGGGATTCGAACCCGCGACCGCCGGGACCACAACCCGGAGCTCTACCAGCTGAGCTACCCCCACCACCGGTCACCGCCGCGGACAGGCGCCGGGAATACCCCGGCGCCGCCGACGCGGTCATGACTAAGGATACCACGGGCGCGGGCGGGCGTCACACGGAAGGCGCCGGCCCGCCTGCGGCCGGCCGCGGCGCGAGGGCCGGTCCGGCAGGCTCCGCCTGCTCCGCCGGCCCGAGCTCCAGCTCATCTTCGAGCTCCGTCTCCCCCGCCGGTCCCGATTTCACGTAACTGTTCCGCACGTCCTGTAGCAGAAGGCCGTCCCGGACCTCCAGGATGCGGTCGGTCTGCTGCGCCACTCGGCGGTCGTGGGTGACGATCATGAACGCCGTCCCCAGCTCGCGGTTCAATTCGCGAAACAGCTCGTACACCGCCTTCGTGTTCGCGGTGTCGAGATTGCCGGTCGGTTCGTCGGCGAGCACCAGCGCCGGCCGGTTCATAAGCGCCCGGGCGATGGCCACGCGCTGCTTCTGACCGCCGGAGAGGTCGTTGGCGCCCTTGTTCTCGAGGCCGTCGAGGCCCAGCAGGGCCAGCACCTCCTCGGCGCGCGGCCGCAGGTCGGCGGCGCCCACCCCGGCGATGCGCCCGGGCATGAGCACGTTCTCGAGCACGCTGAACTCGGGCAGCAGATAGTGGAACTGAAAGACGAAGCCGATGAAGTCGTTGCGCATGGCGGCGCGCTGCTTGCGGTTGGCCGCCGCCGTGTCGTGCCCGTTCAGCACCACGCGGCCCGTGGTAGGCGTGTCGAGCAGGCCGATGAGGTTGAGCAGGGTGGATTTGCCCGAGCCGGACTCGCCGATGATCGCGGCGAACTCCCCGCTCTGCAGGTCGAACGACACGCTTTGCAGGGCGACGGTCTTGACGGAGGCGCCGTAGGTCTTGCCCAGATCCTGGGCGTGCAGCAGCATCTCAGCCACCCTGGATCACCTCGATAGGGTCGAGCTTCGAGGTGCGGCGCGAGGGGATCAGCGACGAAGCCACCGCCACGAGCACCCCGACCACGAACGAGATCACGACGAACCCCACCTGGGGAGTGATCGGGAAC
>Ga0194043_1000262_pt1 | contig 27840 bp, 30 predicted proteins | sample JunL4415m_MetaG_FD_161274 | JGI IMG/M metagenome (GOLD analysis project Ga0194043, IMG submission 161274) | Anoxic zone freshwater microbial communities from boreal shield lake in IISD Experimental Lakes Area, Ontario, Canada - Jun2016-L442-15m | ecosystem: Environmental > Aquatic > Freshwater >...
CTAGGTGGTCGCCCTACCGGACGACCTTGACGACCTTGACGACCTTGACGACCTTGACGACAGTGACATTGGATCCGATCTGCGACCCAATTACAACTCACTAGCACCTGTCGCCACGCAGAATGAGCGGGTGGGTGCTCAGCGTGAGGAAAACCGGGCTCTGGCCACGGCCGATATAGGGGGATCACCGGCAAGCCCGCCACGAGCATCCTCAAGCTTCACGGGGTCGCCACACCCGGCGACACCAGCGCCGTTACGCCGCCTTGCCTGCCGCACCCACCGTTGTCAGCCCAGACAGCAGACGTGCGTGGTGAGGGGCCCGCCGCTGAAGGTCATGGCATCGATCACGGCGGCCATCAAGTCCATGGGACGCCCCAGCGCATCGGCGTAGATCCGATGGAGGTTGAGGACCACCCGCTCAGCATCCGGCCACCCAGCGAACTCCCCGAGGTCGGCACCCTGGGCCAACTCCAACGGGGCCAGCCCGTCGCGTCGCCCGGCCGTGGCCAGCTCCAACACGAACCGGTAGTAGCGCTCATGCTCCTCCAGGATGCCGGGGAGATCAGCGGCGGCGGCCAAGGGTCCATGCCCCGGGACGATCACCTCGGCTTCGAAGCCGGCGATCCACTCCAGGGCTCGCAACGCTCCGTCGACGGATCCGGCGAACACCAACGGGGTCAGTCCCACGAAGAGGAGGTCGCCGGTGAAGAGCACCTGCTCGTCGGGCAGCCAGGCCACCAGGTCACCCTCGGTGTGGGCTGCATACCCAGGGTGGACCAGGTCGATGCGACGGGACCCCGAGTGCACGCTCAGGTCGGAGCGGGTCACAATGGTCGGGACCCGCCGGGTCACCGCGCCCCAGTCGGGCACCGGCTCCCATGCCGGCGGGCATGCGTCAAAGATCGGGTCGACCAGTAGGTGAGCCCGCATGGTTTCATGGCCGATGAGGGCCGCCTCGTCCGGCAGCAGCGAGTTGCCGTAGGTGTGGTCACCATGCTCGTGGGTGTTGACGGCGAACCGCACCGGGGCGCCATCGGTGGCCAGGTCGACGGCATCGAGGAAGCGGCGGGTTCGGGCCTCGGTGGCACACGTGTCGACGATCAGGGTGCCATCGGCCCCCGTCACCGCACCGGCGTTGTTGAGCCACCAGGTTCCATCGGGCTGGATCCAGGCGTAGACACCGTCGGCCACCTCGACCAAGCGGCCCGACGACACGGTGGTGTCGGGTTCGTGCACGTGCTCGTCACTCATAGTGCGCCCTTCCGGTTCCGTCGTCCGCATCGAAGCAGTCCGCCCCAAGTCGGCGCCGAAGTCGGCGGACTACATCTGACGCACCCGTCAGGGCTTGTCGCTCCCGACCACCCACATGGAGAAGAACTGCGAGCCACCGCCGTAGGCCTGGCCCAAGGCCAACTTGGCCCCGTCGACCTGATGTTCACCGGCCTGCCCACGGACCTGCATGGCCACCTCCAAGAAGCGGAGCATTCCGGAGGCACCGATCGGGTTGGACGACAGCACCCCACCCGAGGCATTCCATGGGATGTCACCGTCGAAGGCAGTGGCCCCCGCCTCAGTGAGCTTCCATCCGTCACCCTGAGCACAGAAGCCGAGGTTCTCCAGCCACATCGGCTCGTACCAGCTGAACGGCACGTAGACCTCGGCGCAGTCGAACTGCGCACGGGGATCGGTGATGCCGGCTTGGGCGTAGACGTCGGCCGAGCAGTCCCGTCCGGCCTGCGGGTTGATCTGGTCGCGCCCGGCAAACATGGTCGGCTCGGAGCGCATGGCCATGCCATGGATCCACGCCGGCGGGTAGTGACCCGAGATGGCGTCCTCTGACGACAGCACCATGGCGGCTGCGCCGTCTGATGAAGGGCACGCCTCGAGGTAGCGCAGCGGGTCCCACAACATCATCGAGTCTTCGACCATCTTCATGTCGATATCGGGGATCTGCAGATGGGCATACGGGTTCCGCATGGCGTTCAGACGGTCCTTGACCGCCACCATCCGCCCGATGTGGTCCGGAGCCCCCGACCGGCGCATGTAGGCCCGGATATGCGGGGCGAAGTAGCCCCCAGCACCAGCCAGCAGCGGGGCGGCAAACGGCTGGGGCACCGACAGGGCCCACATGGCGTCCGAGTCCGACTGCTTCTCATAGGCGACGGTCAGCACCCGCTTGTGGATGCCCGACGAGATGAGGTGGGCGGCCACCAGCGCGGTCGATCCTCCGACCGAGCCTGCGGTGTGGACCCGGATCATGGGCTTGCCCACCGCGCCGAGGGCCGGCGCCAGGTAGATCTCGGGCATCATGTTGCCCTCGAACATGTCCGGAGCCTTGCCGATGACCACCGCGTCGATGTCCGACCAGGTCAGGTCAGCATCGGCCAGGGCCATCTTGGCCGCCTCACGGACGAGTCCAGCGATCGAGACGTCGTCCCGCTTGGACTTGTGGTGGGTCTGGCCCACTCCGATGACTGCACAACGCTCTGCCATCACGCACCTTCCAAGACGCAGACGAGATTCTGTTGGAGACAGGGACCCGACGTGGCGTGAGCCACCGCCCGGTCGGCCTGACCTGAGCGGATCCGCTCAGCGGCCTCGCCGATCCGGATGAGACCGGCCGACATCATCGGGTTAGCAGCCAGCGGGCCGCCTGATGGGTTGATGACCACCGCGTCGTCGAGGCCGAGGGCCTCAGCGACGATGATCTCCTGGTGGGCGAAGGGGGCGTGGATCTCGGCGATATCGATCTTGCCGTCGGCCACCCCGGCCACCTCGGCGGCCTTGGCCGTCGAAGGAGATGAGGTCAGGTCGCGAGCACCCAGCGAGTGGGTCTCCATGCGGTGGTCGAAGCCGGTGATCCACACCGGGCGTTGCGACCACTCGAGTGCTTTGTCCCCGGCGGCCAGCACGATGGCGGCCGCGCCGTCAGTGATGGGCGGCAGGGCATGGCGACGCAACGGAGCGACCACGTACTCGTCCGTCAGCAGTACCTCGGGGGCGGTGTCGTTACGCACCTGGGCCTTCGGGTTGGCCAGGGCGTCCCGGCGGCTGCGCGAAGCGATGGCGGCGAAGTCGGCCTCGGTGGCCTTGCCGGCGTCGATGAGGGCCCGAGCCTGGAGGGCACTGAGACTGACGATGTCCGGCCACAGCGGCGCCTCGTAGTACGGGTCCATCTGCAAGGTGAGAATTTCGTTCAGGTCGCCCAGGGACGACCGGCCGAAGGAGTAGACCAGGGCGGCGTCGATCTCCCCTTCTTGGAGGAGGACCCAGGCCTCGTACAGGGCCCAGGCGCCGTCCATTTCCACATGACTCTCAATCTTCGGTGGCCACACCCCTACCGCATCAAGCGCCATCACGAAGCTGAACGGTCCACCGATCAGGTAATCGGTGGACCCTGAACAGATGAATCCGACATCGGCCTTGGTGATGCCGATGTTGCCGAATACTTCGGCGATGACCGGCATCAGGCTCTCGACTTCGTTGCGCTCGTCATCCTTGCGCACGTTCTGCGACTGGGCGAACGACGCGATGGAGACAGGGCGGACGGTGCGTGCGGCGGCGCTCACAGGTACTCCTTGTAGGTGTCGTAGTCGGCGTCGGGTTCACCGGTGGGCCGGAAGTACCGCACCGAAGCGAGGGACGGCGTCAGGTCGGACTCGTCCACCCACACCGCCTCCACCCGCATACCCATGCGGATCTGATCGGTGGGGATCTCCTGGATCAGCCCCATGAATGAGACGTTGGCCCCATCGAGCAGCACCTGGGCGCAGATGTAGGGGATCTCGATCGACTGGCCGGCAAAGGGCACGTTCACCACGCAGTAGGTGGTGACGGTGCCCACGTTGGCCAGCAGCACATCTTCGGTGGTGGGAACGCCGTCGGTCGGGCACGATCCTCGGCTCGGGACGTAGACCTGGTTGCACGACGGGCACCGCTGGCCCATGAACTTGCCCTGCTCGAGTCCGCGGAGGAACCGCGACTGGGCGATACCGGGGGTGAACTCGAAATCGAGCCGAATGGGGGTGGCCAACGTCGTCACTGGTCCCAGGTCCGCCGATCCGTCAGTTATCAGGTCGTCGGCCATCAGGCGGCACCGCCTTCAACCACGAAGGCCTCGATGTCGGACATCGAACCGGTGCGCTCGGCTACAGGCCGGAACTTGGCCGTCACTCGGGTACCGGTGGCCAGGTCGTCGGGTCCGGCCGCATCCACCGCGTGCAGCATGGCGGTGCCGGCCCCGTCGAGGCGGATCAGCGCCCAGGCGAACGGCGTGGCACGGGGGTGCTTGCGTAATGGGTTCGAGACCCACGCCCACGACTCGATCACCCCGCCGGGGCCGACTTCGACGAGCTCGCCGACGTCGTCGCTGGTGATCGGGTCGTACTCGGTCGGCGGGACGATGATCGTCCCGTCGGTGCCGGTGGCACCGAAGAACTTGCCATCGCGCAGGCCGGTCAAGAAGGCACCGATGATGGGCCCAGTGGAACGTGAATACGGATATTCGAGCCGGTGCTCTGCATGCAGGACTTCGCTGTCAGCCATGCCGGACCTCATCTCTGGATCGAGTCGAACGTGATCGACGAAATGTAGAACAGATTCCAGTTCTGCGCCTCATTGGGCGGGTGAACAAGCACGCCACAAACGTGTGGGGTCGGCTAGTTTCCTCTGACATGTCCTCTCCTGGTGAGATTCAGGCCCGTGCCGACGCCATCCAATGGTTCCACTCCATCGACCTCGGTGATGGTGTCGTCACCAAGGGTCATGCCGAGAAGGCCCTCCCCGAGGAGTACTTCCCCGACGTCACTGGCCGCAGCGTCCTCGACATCGGCGCATGGGATGGCTACTACTCCTTCATGGCCGAGCGGCTCGGCGCCGGTCGCCAAGTCGCCCTCGACCACTACGCATGGGGGGTGGACTTCGTGGCGCGTGGCGCCTACTGGAACGAGTGCATCGCGGCGGGGATCCTGCCCGACCAGTCGCTCGACCTGACGAAGTTCTGGCAGCCCGATCTGCCGGGGAGGAGGGGATTCGAATTCGCGGCAGAAATACTCAACTCCTCGGTTACCCCGCACGAGGCCGACTTCGCCACCACCGACCTTGAGTCGGTGGGCAAATTCGATGTGGTGTTCTACCTCGGCGTGCTCTATCACATGAAAGAACCGTTGACCTGCTTGGAGCGGCTGCGGTCGGTCACCGGCGAGGTCGCTGTCATCGAGACAGAGGCGGTCCACTTCCAACACTTCGAGCACGAAAGCCTGACCCAGTTCTATGCCGCCGGCGATCTGAACACCGACTTCGGCAACTGGTATGTACCCAATATGGCTGGGCTCCATGCCATGTGCCGAGCGGCTGGATTCTCCTCCGTGAAGACCGTGGCCGGAGCACCGGTACCGGGGCCGGTGCAGCCTGAGTACCTGCAGACCCGACTGGGCCGGCGTATCGCCAAGATTCCCCGGACAGACCACCTGTCGGCACCCAGCATCCGCTACCGGGCGGTCGTGCACGCGTACCCGTAGAGTCGAAGTCGGACACCGACGTACGCCGGATGCGCTGTCGGTGACCAGGCGCTACCACGTCGGCGAGCGCTGCGACCTTGATCTGTCCCACCGCGACACCTCACCGTCCCTCCCCATGGATCAGCGAGCGGACGACCGCTTCTGCCCTGCACGACCCGACTCTGTCACTCTTCCCTGGGTCCGGCTCATCGGGCCTGAGGCCACCCCCTCGGTGACCTGCGGGGCACCAGGACTGACAGTCAAGGCCAATAGGGCCGACACGCCGACCACCTGGATGCCCCACCATGTCAGCGAACTGAGCTGCCACTGCCCGACCACAGTGGTCACCACGGCGACCATGACGGCGGCTAGGAACCTCCTCGTGGTCGAGCGCGCCGCGATCACTACACCTACCGCCAGTGCCGGCCACGTGTAGTAGGCGAGCATGACCGACTCCGTGTAGACCCGGAGCGCCAAGGCCAGTGCTGCAGCCCACACGATCATCTCGGGTCGCTGGCGCCAACGCAGCGACCACCACCCGATACCTGCGGACGCGGCCAACGCCACCAGCCGGATCGGGCCTCCGCCTACCGTGCGATTAGCACCCTGGCCGCTCAGGTGGGGGGCGAGGGGAGTCCATAAGGTCCTGTAGTTGAACGGGATGTTCGGGAACGTCGGCTGATCAATCAACGCGTGGGTGGTGGCCTGGAAGTCTGCCGCAAGCGGACCGATCACCACCGCCGCCGCCGGTGCGGCTCCTCGGACCAGAAGACCCAGCACCCGGCGCATCCCACCCAAGACGAGAAGTAGCGGGAACAGCACGATGACCAACGGCTGGATGGCGATGGCGACCCCAAACAGCCACCCGGCCCCGGTAAACCGATCGTCGAACGCCCAGATGAGAGCGAAGATCGCTACCCCCAAGGCCAGCGCGTCCTCTGGGTGCCCTCCGACGATCGTCACGCTCCACATCAGCACTGCTTCAGTTGCCGACAGGACGGCTCTCCTTCCCCTGTCCACCCCCAGTCGCTCAGCCAGTGCATCCATGGCGAACAGCGCCGTGCACGAAAGGAGGAGGATGACGGGGGCGATCATGACGAACACACCCTGGTGGACGGCGTAGAGGTTGCCTCCGTTCTTCATGCCGTCATACAGGATGGTCGGCGTCCCGTGGACCGCATACACATTCGTGCCGGCGAAGAGGTGACCGTGGCTGGTCAACTGGATAAAGGTCGTCGAAAACATGTCGGACAGGGCGCCCAGCGGGGCCAGCACGGCCAGGAATCCCGGATAGGCGAGGAACCCCGACCCGTAGACCGCATCAAGGTGACCGTGGGCGACCGCTGCCGAGGCCGCATAGGTGGTCCAGATGTCCGACGGCATGATCCAGAGGTGTGCACGGTGCCGGCCGACGGTGGACCAGGAGAAGAAGTAGAAGAGGCCCACCCCCACAAAGGCCACCGAGGCCAGCAGCGGCCATGCCCGCCGCTTCAGATAGGCGGCGAGGCGGTCTTCGGTCGCCGTGGATCGTCTCGCAGTCGTCGACACTACGGCCATCTTGTCATTCTTCAGTGCCCGATGACAGGTTTGGCGATCGGCGGCAGCCACAGGCCGGCGGGCGCTACCGTCTGCCTCATGACTGACCTCGATCCCATCTCTACTGGCGCCCGCAAGCGCCCCAACATTTTGCTCGTCGTCTCCGACCAGGAGCGCCAACGGAGCTGGCTGCCCGAGGGCACATCGCTGCCGTGGCGCGATCGGCTGCGGGCCGAAGGCCTCGAGTTCACCGACTACTTCACCCACTCGTCGCCGTGCTCCCCCAGCCGGGCCAGCCTCTTTACGGGGCGGTACCTGCAGGGCCACGGCGTGCTCGACAACGTGATCATGCCTGAGCACGTGGAGCTGCCGACCTCGACCCCCACCCTCGGCTCGCTGCTCGACGGCGCCGGCTACCGCTCCTCCTACATCGGCAAGTGGCACCTGTCTCACGCCGCCCAGCCCGACATGGAGGCCTACGGCTTCGCCGACTGGGACGGCAACGACCGGCACTTCATGGGATGGGCCGGCACCGGTGTCCACTTCGACCCAGTCATTGCCTCCAACGCCGCTCACTGGCTGAGTGAGAACGCCGGCCCGGACAATGAGGGTGACGAGCCGTGGTTCCTCACGGTGGCTCTGGTCAACCCTCACGACGTGATGTGGTTCCCGGTCGACCAGCCCGGCTACGAAGAGCAGCACCCAGCCGATGTGGCCATGATCAAGAAGGTGCTCGAGTCGGCCGCATGGAAGGAAGACGAGACTCTGCCGATCTACCGGGAGCCCTACCCGGAGGTATGTGACACTCTGCCCGCCAACTTCGCTGATCCGCTGCATGCCAAGCCCGAAGCCCACCGGCAGTGGCGCTGGGACCAGCAGCACAACCTGTGGGGTTACATCGACCCGTCCGACACCAAGTCGTGGCTGCGCAACCTCGACTACTACGTCCACCTCCACCACTTGGCGGATAACAGCCTAGGCACGGTGCTCAGTGCCCTCGAAGCCTCGGGCTCATGGAACGACACCATCATCATCTTCACCTCCGACCATGGCGACATGTGCGGATCGCACGGCCTGCGGTCCAAGGGCCCCTTCGTCTACGACGAGATCATGCGGGTACCGCTCTACATCAAGGTCCCCGGCACCACCACGCCAGGTACCGTCACCTCGGCGCTGGGCTCCCACGTCGACCTTGCGGCCACCATCTGCTCGTTGGCCGGCGTGGATCCGGCCACGACGGCAGCCACCGTGCAGGGGGCGGACCTCACCCCGGTGCTGGCCGACCCGGCAACGACGGTCCGCGACCACATCTTGTTCGCCCAGGACTCAGCCCAGACCACCAACTTGAACCAGATCCGCTACGCCCTGCGCGGCTTCTACGACGGCACCACCAAGTACGCCCGCTACTACGGCGTCGGCGGCGGCAAGCCCAGCACCGGGCTGTGGGGCAAATCGCCCGGCCACAAGCTCTTCGATGTGGACTGCGCCTTCGACGACAACGACCACGAATGGTACGACCACAGCACCGACCCCCACGAGTTGGACAACTTGGCCAATGATCCGGCCCGCACGGCGGCGCTGCGCGACAACTACGAGCGGATGCGGACCTACGAGCAGGAGTCGTTCGTCACCCTCGACTAAGGATCGTGCGCTTGGTGAGATGGATGTGTTGAACGAGACACATCCGCACCTGACTTGCGAACCGGATGCAACCACTCGCCCCTCGACTGAGCGATCGCACCCAAGGTGCTGCGCTCGAAGACCCGCTCCGCCAGGGGCAGCTCGGCTCTGGCTGAACTACTGGCTGAACTACTGGCTGAACTACTGGCTGAACTACTGGCTCAACTACTGGCTGAACTACTGGCTCAACCACTGGCTGAACTTCCTATTGAATAACTGGCCAATCTTGGTATCGGATCAGATACCACTCCAGATGCCGAATCAAATACCGAATCAGATACCTCACCAGCACCGATGCCGACCAGGACTGGGACGGGGTGAGGTCGAGCGGGACCACCAGCGGCCCGGGTCAGGTACTCCTCGGCGATGGCCCCGGGCATGCCGTTGGTTGTTCGTCCCGAGTGTCACCAGGGAACGGTTATCGGAACACCCCATCCCACTCAGCTGGCGAACTCACTCTCGGCTGAGGGTCATGCGCGTCTTCAGCCCGCCGAAGCCGTCACGGCCAGGGCCAAACTGACGAGCAGGAGCCCGATGGCCGGTGCCGTCTCCTTGGCTACGTCGTGGGCCCGGACGTGGAAGATGGTGGCCACTACGAAGTAGGCAACTAGGCACCAGGCCACCAGCGTGGTCGGGAACCCACGTCCGTGGTGGCTCGAGGCGAACAGGCCAGCCACCAATCCGAGTGCGGCGGCCAACTTCACCAGTCCGGCGATCACCTCGAAACGGGCGGGCAGGCCGAATCGCTCCATGCTGGCCACTACCTCAGCGTTGTGCGTGAAGTCCATCACTGCTGAGATGGCGCACACCAGGATGAGTATGAGGCTCAGCATGAACGAGGCGAGGTGCATGGAGCCAAGGTAGATCAGAAGGACCGGTCACCGGCACGACGAGACACCCCCCTTGGTTCACCCTTCCTCCATCGAACCCGCCTCCAACAGCCCGGCCAGATGTTCGACCAGACCGATACAGCCGGCCTCCACCAGATCGAGACACCGATCGAAGTCGGCGAGTTCGCCGTAGTACGGATCGGGGACATCAGGATCGCCGCCGGCCCGTCGGTCGAAGCTGCGCATCATCACTAGCCGGTCCTCGTGGCGGTAGTCCCCCGCCCGGGCCCGGGCCAGGCCGGCCAGCGTCTGGCGATGGCCACGGGCCATGCACACCACTAGGTCGACCTCGGCGATCTGGGCGGTGTCGAACGCCTGGGCGCGATGACCGTGGTCGACATAGCCGCGGCGCTCCAGAACGTCACGGGCCCTGGGGTCCATCGGCTCACCGGCATGCCACCCCCCGGTGCCCGCGCTGGTGACCTCGAGTCGGTCCCCGAGGGTTGTTCCGTCGGCGAGCACGTGACGACCGGCCAGATGCTGCAGCACGACGTCACCCATGGGTGACCGGCAGATATTGCCCGTACAGATGAACACCACCCGCACCCCGGGTTCGCTGGGCTCGCTCGATTCGATCGTCTCCACCCCGACAGTCTGACCGGTCGAACGCCTCACACGTTCCTTGGTCGCAGCCCTTGCGTATCGTCCCAAGGTCCTCCGGTGCGTCACGCCCGCCCCCGACATCCCGGTACGGTGTCGCAACGATCGGTCGACCGGAGCGGTCCGACCAGAATCCCGGGGAGGGACCATGAGCGACAAGGCATCTGACGGCACAGGCCAGCAGGACGGCACAGGCCAGCAGATGGGCCACGGGGTGAAACAGCGCGATCTGATCCGCATGACTCCCGAAGAGATCGACGGCTTCCTCCACGAACGGCGCCCCATGACGATGTGCACCCTCAACCACGACGGCTCGATCCATGCCGTGGCCATGTGGTACGGATTCGTCGATGGCACCATCGCCATCGAAACCAAGGCCAAGGCCCAAAAGGCCGTCAACCTCGGTCGTGACTCACGCATCACCTTGATGTTCGAGGACGGCGAGTACTACGAGGAGCTCCGCGGTGTGGAGCTGGTGGGCACGGCCGAGCTGGTGGAGGACCCGGACAAGATGTGGGAGCTGGGTGTGAACCTGTTCGAGCGCTACTACGGGGCGTACACCGAGGAGCTCCGGCCTTTCGTGGAGACCATGCTCAACAAGCGGATCGTGGCCAAGATCAACATCGAGCGCACCGTCTCGTGGGACCACCGCAAGCTTGGCCTGCCGTCCACCCGGCCCGCCTGAACCACCGCCTGAACCACCGCCCAAACCACTGGGCGAGGCGCTGCTGCTTGGCGCAGCAGTGCCTCGGGCTGGTAGCACTAGAACCTGTTGCAACTATGGCAACCGCTGAAGGGGGAGCCTCACCTTGATTCTCGATCGATTCCGCATGGACGACAAGGTCGCCATCATCACCGGTGCCGGACGTGGCCTCGGTGCAGCTACCGCCGTCGGCCTGGCTGAGGCCGGATGTGACGTCGTGATCTCGGCCCGCAGCGTCGACCAGCTCGAGGCAGTAGCAGCACAGGTGGAGGCCGTCGGCCGTCGGGCCGTCATCGTTGCTGCCGACCTGAGCGACCTCGATGCGGTGGCCGGTCTGGTCGAGCACGCCCGTGAGCAGTTCGGCCGCCTCGACCTGGTCGTCAACAACGTGGGCGGTGCCATGCCCCGTCCGTTCATGGATACGTCACCGGGCCGGATGGAGCAGGCGTTCCACTTCAACGTCTCCACCGCCCACGCCCTGCTCCGCCCCGCCGTGCCGCTGATGCTCCAGGGGGGTGGCGGATCAGCCGTCAACATCTCCTCGGCCATGGGCAGGGTCAGCGGCCGGGGTTACCTGGCCTACGGGACGGCCAAGGCCGCACTGGCGCACTACACCCGTCTGGCCGCCGCCGACCTGTCGCCCCATATCCGGGTCAACGCCATCGCCGTTGGTTCCATCGCCACGTCTGCACTCGACATCGTGATGCAGACCGAGGAGCTGAAGGTCGCCCTCGAGGCCGGCACCCCATTGGGGCGTATCGGCGACCCGGTCGATATCGCTTCCTGCGTCCTCTACCTGGCCTCAGAAGCTGGCTCGTACATCACCGGCAAGATCCTCGAGGTCGACGGCGGCATCGAAGGCCCCAATCTCGACATGGGCCTACCCGACGTCACCGCCTAAGACCTACCGCCTAAGACGTACTGCCTTAGAAGTACTGCCTGAGCCGTCCCGTTTGTGCAGCACCATCCAACTGAACACCGCCCACCACCGTCAGGAGCACCCATGAGCAAGTCCTACCGTGTCGTCGCCTGGAGCACCGGGAACGTCGGCAAGCACGTCATCGCTGGCATCGATGCCCGTCCCGACCTGGAACTGGTCGGCGTCTGGGTGTCCAACCCGGACAAAGTAGGCAAGGACGCTGGCGAGCTGGCGGGCCTGGGCCGCACGCTGGGGGTGGCCGCTACCAACGACGTCGAGGCCATCTTCGCCCTGAAGCCTGACGTGGTCGTCCACACCGCCATGGCCGACGACCGGCTGTTCGAAGCACTGGCCGACATGCAGCGCATCCTGCAGGCCGGCATCAACGTGGTGTCGTCGGGGCCGGTGTTCCTCCAGTACCCCTACGGCGTCACCGACGAGAAGATGTACATGCCCACCGTGGATGCCGCCGTTGAGGGCGGTGTCTCCATCTTCGTCAACGGGGTCGACCCCGGATTCGCCAACGACGCCCTGCCCCTGGTGCTGTCGGGCGTCAGCGAGCAGATCGACGAGGTGCGGGTAGCCGAGGTGCTCAACTACGCCACCTACAACCAGGGCATGGTGCTCTTCGACATCATGGGCTTCGGCCGACCCATGGAGGACATCCCCATGATTCTCCAGCCCGGCGTCATGACCATGGCCTGGGGCAGTGTCGTCCGCCAGCTGGCTGCCGGGCTCGAGGTCGAGCTCGATGGTGACCTGGTCGAGTGGTATGAGCGGGTCCCCGCCCCCGAGACCTTCGAGGTCGACGCCGGCACCATCGAGGCTGGCACGGCTGCAGCCCTCCACTTCGAAGTCCGAGGGATGAAGGACGGCCGGGCGGTCATCGTGCTCGAGCACGTCACCCGGCTCCGTGACGACCTCGCCCCCGAGTGGCCTCAGCCTGCAGGACAGGGCTGCTACCGGGTCACCATTACCGGCGAGCCCACCTACACGGTCGACATGCAGCTGATGGGCCGCGACGGCGACCACAACACCGGCGGCCTCAAGGCTACGGCCATGCGACTGGTCAACTCGGTGCCGGCTGTGGTCGAGGGTGCACCGGGGCTCTTGACCGCACTCGACCTTCCGCCCGTATACGGCAAGGGGCTCGTGCGCTGACCCGCCGCTCGAAAGACCGGTCGAACTAGCAGCCCAACGGCCAGCCCAGCGAACCCGGACACGTCGAAGCAGCCACGACTCCACCCGGCGGCGGCGACCTACTCGGCGCACTGGCTGCTCCCATGGGCGAGGACGGGGGCGTCAATCTCGATATTGTGCCCCGGTCCGAGCCACCCCGAGGGGCCGACTTCACGACCCATTGATCCGCTGGCCCTCTGGGGCATCTGGGGACGAGCAACGAGATGGCGCCAGCCCAAGATCGCCGTCCAGAGCCCAGTTGCTAGGGTCCGCCCATGCACCAACCCGTCAGCGCTCACCCCCGCGCAGCCAACTCCTTCGGAGCACACCGATGAGCATGGCCGGACATGGCATGGGTATGGGTGGCAGCGGAGGCGGAGGCCAGTTCGGCTCCGTCATGCGCTCCATGCGACGCGACGACTCCGTCAAGACCCAGCACGTCGCCAAGGGCACCGGCAAGCGGATGTTCCGCTTCGCCAGGCCCTACCGCAGGATCCTCACCTGGTTCCTGATCCTGGTCACCGTGGAGGCCTTCATCGGGATCATCAACCCCCTGCTCTTCGGCTCCATCGTCAACAACTTGGCCAGCAGCCATCCGAGCAAGCACCTGGTGATCGTCCTCGCCCTGGTGGCCGCAGCCATCGCCGTGATCGACACCGGACTTTCGATCGGCATCCGCTACGTGTCGGCCTCGGTGGGTGAGGGGCTGATCTACGACATGCGCTCCCAGGTGTTCGAGCACATCCAAAAGATGCCGATCGCCTTCTTCACCCGCACCCAGACCGGTGCCCTGATCAGCCGCCTCAACAACGACGTGATCGGCGCCCAGCAGGCCTTCACCGACACGTTGTCGTCGGTGGTCTCGAACCTGATCAGCGTCACCCTCGTCCTGATCGTCATGTTCGCCCTGTCGTGGCAGATCACGCTGATCAGCCTGATAATCCTGCCCGTCTTCGTCATTCCGGCCAAACGGGTCGGACGCAAGCTCTCGGTCATCACCCGCGAGTCGTACGGCATCAACGCCGAAATGAACAACACCATGAACGAGCGGTTCAACGTGTCCGGTGCCCTGCTGGTCAAGCTGTTCGGCCGGCCCGAGGAGGAGCGTGATGCCTTCACCGCCAAAGCCGGTCGGGTGCGCGACATCGGGGTCAATCAGGCCATGTACGCCCGCTTCTTCATTGCCGCCCTGTCGCTGACCGCTGCCCTCGCCACCGCCGTCGTCTACGGGTGGGGCGGCGTCCAAGCCATCAATGGCACGCTGCGGGTCGGGACCGTCGTGGCCTTGGCCGCATACCTCATCCGGCTGTACGGGCCGCTGACGGCGCTGTCCAACGTGCAGATCGACGTGATGACGGCCCTGGTGTCGTTCGAACGGGTCTTTGAGGTACTCGACCTCCCACCCATGATCGTCGACGCCACTGACGCCGTCCCGGTGCCCAAGGGTCCGGCCACTATCGAGTTCGAACACGTCGACTTCCGCTATCCGACGGCCGAGGAGGTGTCGCTGGCCTCGCTGGAGTCGGTGGCCGTGCTTGATGCCACCGTGTCCAGTCAGGTCCTGTTCGACGTCAGCTTCACGGTCAAGCCTGGCCAGATGGTGGCCCTCGTGGGCCCGTCGGGCGCGGGTAAGACCACCGTCAGTCAGTTGCTCCCCCGGCTCTACGACGTGCGCTCCGGGGCCATCCGCATCAACGGCCTCGACATCCGCCAAGCCACCATGTCCAGCCTGGCCGCCACCGTCGGCGTCGTGACCCAGGATGCCCACCTCTTCCATGAAACCATCCGGGCCAACCTCCTCTACGCCCGACCCGGTGCCACCGAGGCCGAACTGGCCTCCGCCTTGGCTGGGGCTCAGATCGCCACCATGGTGGAGTCGCTGCCCGATGGGCTCGACACCGTGGTGGGTGACCGGGGCTATCGGCTGTCAGGTGGTGAAAAACAGCGCCTGGCCATCGCCCGGCTGCTGCTCAAGGCTCCAGAGATCGTCGTCCTCGACGAGGCAACAGCCCACCTCGACAGCGAGTCGGAAGCCGCCGTGCAGATGGCGCTGGCTACCGCCCTGCAGGGCCGGACGTCGCTGGTGATCGCCCACCGCCTCTCTACGGTCCGCGAGGCCGACATGATCCTGGTACTTGATCACGGCCACATCGTCGAGCAAGGGCGCCACGAGGACCTGTTGCTCGCCGGCGGCCAGTACGCCGAGCTCTACCGGATCCAGTTCGAGGGCCAGGACCCGGAATCCACCAGCCCGGTGGCCGACGTCAGTGGCATCGGCGAGGAGATCCGATGACTGATCCAATCAGCATGCGCGCTATGGGACGGGTGGTCGGCGGCCGAAGTGAGGCCATAGACGACCAGTGGGACGGAGTCGACGCCCGGATCGAGCTCAACCCATCGACGTCGTCGGTCTCGACGCCATCGATGGCACACCCGTGCTCGACGTGAAGCCTTACCTGTCCGAGTTCGGGCCACGCGGCGACATCCGCCAACCTGCGTGGTCGACAGAGCTCATGCACCACTATTGGTAGTCCACGGCGAGCGCTCGGCCGGCAGTTCAGCGATGCCTCAGCGGGCAGTGGCCTGGTCGATCAACTGCTCGCTGACCTCCCAAAGCCGCGCGGCAGCCGCCTCATCTCGGGCGTTGGCCGACGGTGTCTTCTCTTTGCACTTGGCGAAGTACTTGCCGGTGACCCCTTCGACTTCAGCGGACGACGCCAGATAGACCGACGTCCGAGCGCCCTTTTCCGCAGTAAGGCTGAACGGGGCATAGATCTTGATCCCCCAGGCAAAGAAGCCCGACGTGTCGCCGTCGCGGCCGTAGCCAGTGGCCACCGATCCGGGGTGGAGCGAGTTGGCCGTGACCCCGGTACCAGCCAGACGCTTGGCCAGCTCGGTGGTGAAGAGGATGTTGGCCAACTTGGAGCGCCCGTAGACCTCCATCTGCCCATAGGACCGCTCAGCCATCAAGTCGTCGAAGACCATGCCCTTACGGGCGAAGTTGTGGGCGGTGGAGGCCACATTGACGATGCGGGCCGGAGCCGAGTCGATGAGACGCGGGCGGAGAAGCTCGGTCAGAAGGAAGGGGCCGAGATGGTTGATGGCCAACGTGGCCTCGTAACCGTCGGCGCTCAACGTCCGCTCGGTCAGGATCAACCCGGCATTGTTGAGGAGCACATCGATTCGTGGGCACCGCTCGAGGAGGTCGGCGGCACCGGCTCGCACCGAACTCAGATCGGCGAGGTCGAACAGGGACAGCTCCACTGCATCGGATCCGCTGGCGGCCACGATGTCAGCTACCGCAGCAGCCCCCCGCTGCTCGCTGCGGGCGGTGATGACCACCCGCGCCCCAGCCCGAGCCAGATCCACGGCAGCGGCCTTGCCAATGCCGGAGTTCCCTCCGGTGATGATCACGGTCTTGCCAACCATGGAAGGAACGGGTGGGGTGGAGACGCTCATGGGAATCCTGACGGTCGCACTGGTACCCGGGGCTCGGGTTCCGACGAGGACCTTATTGCTTCAGGCGCCCAGATGCTGTGGTGCGAGTGTGGCTGCCGGTGGGGAGGCAGGTGCAGCACCCGCCGCGACACGGCTGCCCTCGGCTTGCGACCCAAGGTCCGAACTGTCGGTCCCGAGATCCGCCGCCACAGGTGCCGGCACGGTCGACGCTGGTTGCCCCGAAGAGCCACGCCGACCCCTGCGGATGAAGACAGTGGCGGCCACGGCCAGATAGGTGACCCATACGATGGCTTGGAGTGCCGTCGGGTGGTCGGCGTATCCGATCAGGCTGTGGAATACGTCGCCGATGTTGCTCGACTCGTTGAGGTAGCGGCTGGTATCCCACAGGTTGTGCCCGAGGAACGGCAGCCAACCCAACTCCTGCATCTTCTCCACGGCGTTGGCCAGCAGCCCTGCGGCAAACACCATCAGGACGATTCCGATGACCCGGAAGAAGAGGCCCATATTGAGCCGCTTCCCAAGTCGGAAGATCAGGTACGCCACACCGAGGGCCACGGCCAGACCAGCCAACGCTCCAAGTAGGAGTCCACGACCGTGCACGGGAGTACCGGCCTGATTGGTGGAGGAGAACACGATAGCCAGGGTGAAGACCATGGTCTCGATCCCCTCCCGGCCGACCGACTGGAAAGCGAGGAGGCCCAGGCCCCAACGGGTCCGTCCCTCCACGGCTGCGTCTGAACGGGCCCGCAGGTCGGCTGACATGGTTCGGCTGTGGGACTGCATCCAGAACGTCATGTACGTGAGCACGGCGGCGGCCAGTAGGTAGGTGAACGTCTCGATGATGATCTGGACGGTGGACTCGGCGTAGCGGTCGATCGCCAGGTAGGCGGTTATCCCGCCGACCACAATCAGGACCATGGCGGCAGCTACACCGAGGAAGACGTCCCGGAAGTGGCGACGCTGGCCGATCTGGTCGAGATACGACAGCAGAATTGCCACGATCATGCTGGCTTCTACGCCCTCGCGCAGGAAGATCACGAAGGTGGGAATCATCGGCTGCTCGAAAGTGCGGAGGGTAGGGAGGACATAGTTCAGTTATTAGGCTGGCCTACATTACGGTCGTTTGTCAACCCCAAGCCCAAATCACACGGTCAGCCCAACTCACACGGCCAGCCCAACTCACACGGTCAGCACGGTGACCGAAGCCAGCGTGACCATGCGGTCGTCAGCACCGACGTCGTGGATGGCTACCCGCACCGCCGTGCGACCGCCTCGGGTGCCGATCACCCGGCAACGGGCCTCGACCGGACCGACCTTGACTGGCCGCAGATAGTGGAGCACGGTGTCGGCAGCCGCAAACCCGCCGGTCCCGACGCCCTCGTCCGATGTGGCCGCCGCGGCCCGGCACGCCGCCTCGTCGGCCAGCATGGCCACAGCGCCTCCGTGCAGGATGCCCCACGGGTTGCGGAGTTGGTCCTCCAACCGGAGCCGGGTCACCGGGCCTGTGCCCGGTTCGATGCAGAAAAAGTCTGTGATGCTCATCGGGTTGGTCTGAGGCTCGGGCATGGCCAGGACGATCGGACGCTCGAACCCGAGGGTCATCGCTCCCGGATCGAGCACGGCGCAGGTCATGATGGCGGCAGCCACCTGGCGGCTTTGGGCCCCTTCGTCCACGACCTCGATGGCGGTGACCACCGAGGCACGGCCGCGGCGGCGCACATCGGCACGAAGTCGAAGCGGCCCCACGTGGGCCAGCTCCGAGACGGTCGCCATCAGCGAGGTGGTGACGATCCACTTCGGATGCACCGCCAGTCCGCTGGTCAGCCCCCCGATCGAATCCAAGTTGGTCAACAACCCGCCGGTGCGCAGCCCACCGCCCGCACCGCGGTGGTGGGGCTCGATCGGGGCTCGGCCACTCATCGACGAGGGCTGGTCGCTGCCGCCCTCGGCGGGGATCTCCCGACGCTCCAGCCGGAAGTAGTCACTTACATGGCGACGGTGGTCGACCTCGGCTGGCTCGGCTGGCTCGGCGGTCACGACGGCCCGCCCACTGGCGCACAGGCCACGTTCACCACGGTCATCAACCGGTCATCGGCTCCGACGTCGTGGAGCTCCACCACGGCACTCGAGCGACCACCTGGTCCCCTCTCCAGCACCCGTACCGTGCTGACCACGGGTCCGACCTTCCCGAGTGCCAGATAGGCGATCTGCAGGTCGGTGACCACCATGTTGGAGCCGTCTCCGCCCTGGGCCGCGCCCAGCGCCTCACAGGCTGCCGCCTCAGCCAGCAGGGCGATGACACCGCCCTGTACGGCCCCGAAGGAGTTGTGCAGATAGGAGTGAGCCGGCACCGAGAGCCGACCAGCGGCGGCATCGATCACCGTCACCGGCAGGACGTCCAAGATCGGTGCGTCAAGCCCGTCACCGGTGAAGGACCACCGGATGGGAAGGTCTGACGCCATCTGAATCGTCGAGGAAGGGTTCTGGGCGGGCAACACAGAAAACGTCATCGATGCCCATCCCACCGGGTCGGGTATCTGTCCGTCGACCACCATGTCGTCACCGTCCTCGTCGACCGCCACCACCAGTGCCTCGATCACCAGGGTGGTCTTCCCACGCCGCACCAACGACCCGCGTGCCTCCACCCAGGGGCCGAGCACCGGGCCCACCAGCTGCATGGTCAGGTCGGCAGTAGCGATCCAGTCTGGACGAGCCACTCGGGCCGCTATGGCCCCTCCCACCACATCGACCAGAGTGGCCAGCACACCAACCCGCACGCCGCCATCGGCTGCCAGCACGTAAGGGGTGACCCTGGTGCGGACCTTGGCGGTCGTCTCACTGGCCACTTCGGCCTCCATGCCGAGATCCCCCAACAGGTGGTCGGGGGGCGGATAGCCCGCAAACGTCACTCAGCGCTCCTGTTCGCTGAGACGGATCAGCAACTCGTCGATGGCCATCCGACGAGGGCCGGAGACCTCTTGGCGCAACGACTTGGAGAAGGCCACCATCCCGAACTTGGTGGAGTTGAAGCCACCGCTGTTTGCACGGGCGATCCGGCCGGCCATCGCCACCTGGGCTCCTTGGGCGGCCAGCGCTACCGCGGTGGCCTCGCCGATCCCACTAGATGCCCCGGTGGCCAGGGCCACGGTGCTGTCGAGTCGTTCCGCCATGGGTGCATCCCCTGCCGCTTCGCAACCGAACCCCCGATGGGCCCGGCGTCAGCGACGAAGTGTACCGATGCGGTCCCCGTTGATCGGGGCGCTACGACCGGGGAGGCTGGTTCAGGCTGCGGTGCGCTGCGTATTGCGGCGGCGGCTCGAGTTACGGCGGCGGCCACGGGGGCGCACCGAGGTGTCGAAGGGGCGACCGGTAGCGGTCGGGCACTCATGGAGTGCGCACCAGTCGGTGCTGTTGTACCGAGAGAGATGCACTTCACAGGTCGCCTCTACACAAACCCGGCCGGTGCCGAACGACTCGGGGGCCACCGAGCCCGACAGTCCCTCGGCCAGCATCGATCCATCTTCGACTATTCGACGTTCCACCATGACTCCGCTCCCTTGTTGTGCCCGGTGCCGGCGCTGCCGACATGGTCCTTGTGTCTTGGCTGCCCGTGCGGGCCTCCGCTTCAGACGATCCATCGGCAGGTCTTGGCGAAAACTGAAATGCAAGATTCTGCATTCCAGCGGGGCCCGCCATGCTCCGATTGGTAACGTCGGAACATGACTCCTGATGGGGACGCCCCATGGTGGCAAGAGGCGGTCTTCTACCAGATCTACCCCCGGTCGTTTGCTGACTCGGATGGAGACGGAGTCGGCGACCTGGCTGGGATCCGAGCCCACCTCGCCGACCTGGCGTGGTTGGGAATCGATGCCTTGTGGATATCCCCGTTCTTCCGCTCCCCCATGGCCGACTATGGCTACGACGTCAGCGACTACTGCGACGTCGACCCGCTCTTCGGCGATCTGGCCGAGTTCGACGCCTTGGTGGCTGATGCCCACGCCCTGGGGATGCGGGTAATCATCGACTGGGTCCCGAACCACACCTCGGACCAGCACCCGTGGTTCCTCGATGCCTGCTCGTCGCCCAACAGCGCCCATCGCGACTGGTACGTCTGGCGGGACCCGAACCCCGACGGATCACCCCCGAATAACTGGGTGTCAGCATTCGACCTCGACGAGCCGGCGTGGACGTTCCACGAACCGACCGGCCAGTGGTACCTCCACCTGTTCGAACCAGCCCAGCCCGACCTCGATTGGGACCAGCCGGCGGTGGTCGAGGCCATGCACGACACCCTCCGGTTCTGGCTGGACCGCGGCGTCGACGGCTTCCGTGCCGACGTGGTCCACGCAATCGGCAAGGACCCCCGTCTCTCCGATGACCCGCCCGCTGTGGCCGGCATCCCCCACTGTGCGCTGAACGACGTGCCCGTCACCCATGAGCGGCTCCGTGCCATCCGGACGCTGGTCGACAGCTATCCCGGCGAACGGATGGTGGTGGGCGAGGTCTTCCTGATGTCCACCGAGGCGGTCGCCACCTACTACGGCGAGGGCGACGAACTGCACCTCTCATTCAACTTCCCCCCGCTGTTCGCCCCATGGTTGGCCGACCGGTGGCGAGCCTGCATCGAGGACACCATGTCCGCCCTCGACCCCCGGGGGGCCTGGCCCACCTGGGTGCTGTCCAACCACGACAATCCGAGGCACCGCACCCGATACGACCGCGCCGCGGCTCGGGCCGGTGAAGACGAGGCGACCACCGCCCGGCGCAGCGAAGCCCGAGCCCGGGCAGCAGCCGTGTTGCTGCTGACGTTGCGAGGGACCCCGTTCATCTACCAGGGGGACGAGCTCGGACTGACTGACGCCGACATCCCCGATGACCGCAGGCTGGATCCGGGAGGAAGGGACGGTTGCCGGGCGCCGCTGCCGTGGGACGCCACCAGTGCCCGCGGGTGGACGTGTGAACCAGGGAGTCGCCCGTGGCTGCCCCTGCCTCCCGAATCGAGTACCCGGAACCGGGCCGTCGAAGCGGCGGACCTCACCACCATCCTGCATCTCTATCGACGGATGATCGCTCTTCGAGGGGCCGTACCCGCCCTGTCACGGGGGTCCTTCGAGTTCCTGGATCTGGCCGATGGTGTCCTCGCCTACCGCCGGACCCATGCAGACGACGTCGTCACCGTGCTGGTCAACTTCGAGGATCGGCCAGTGGATATGGCCATGGCGTCGTTGGCCGGCGCCGAGGTGCTGCTGGTATCTGACGACACCGCCAGCTTTGGTGGGTTCTCCGGCGTCCTCGGACCCGATCAGGCCGTCGTCGTCCGCGGCTGACGCCGACGGGTCGTCCTACAGCCAGCACTCCTGCCAGTAGTCGACCTCACCCAGATCACCCAGCGACATCGAGTGGTCGCTGTCGTGGCCGCTTTGGCGGATGCAGCACACCAAGGTCCCGATCCATGGGCCTCTGTCGATGCAGTGGACGGCGCCGCAGCGCTGCCATTGGGTTCGCTCCGGCATAGCTAGATCGTCGAGATCGAACTCCTCGTCCTGCCAGTGGCGAAGTGCTCGTTGCGTATGCGATTCAATCGCCATCGTTCGTCCTGCCCCTTCGTGCATTGTTGCTGATGGTCGTAAGTGCGGTCCCAGCAACTGCATCGCTGGTTCCCGCCCGTCACATGCAATTCTCGGAATCCACAGCGTGCATCTGTAGCCCGTTTCGCCAACTGCAACCGAGTCCGACTCTCTCACCAGCAGAAATGTCCACCGCGTGTACGACTGCTACGGATCGACAACCCCCTTGTTACTGGAAGATCCACAGCTTTTCCCCCGATGCTGACGAAGATCCACGTCAGGGGGTTTCCCAACCCGGCCAGTAAACCTTCATTGTTCAGATTCCTTACACAGTCACCGTGGAAGAACGTCGTCATCCGAAGTAGAGTGAGGGGATGGACGGCGAGGCTGGCATCGGGGTAGAGGACATCGTGCGGCGCAACATCGCGGTGTTGCGGGCCAAGTCGAACCTGACCCAACAGGCGCTGGCCGATGAGATGCTCCTGCGCGGCGTGGGGTGGACCAGAGAGACCGTCGCCCAGGTCGAGACGACCAACCGCCGCATCGGGCTCACCGAGGCCATCGCAGTGGCTGCATGCCTCGACGTGCCGCTCGCCCGCCTGACCGCCACCGGTGCGAGTTCAGTGACGGTCGGGGAGAGCCGCTGGACCTCCGCCTATCTGGCCGCTGCCATCGCCGGCACCGCCGACGACGTCTTCCCCCCCGAGAGCTACTCGACGCCGGCCCTCGGTATCCACGATCAGACGTGGCCGGCCCGTCAGGAGCCGACTGGACCGAGGCCAGACGCGGCGGCATCGCCCATGGAACTCGAGCGCAGGCGGCGACCGCGGGACCGCCGTCTCCCCGACCAGGTCGAACCCACGGCTTCACCCGTGGCACGGGTGGACGGCCCATCTTCGGATGCTCAGCAAAAAGCGGCAGAGCGGATCGAGCGGAGGCTGCGGCTGCGGGTCACCGCAGGAGATGTCGACAGCACAGCCCAGCAGTTGTGGGCACGGAGCCTGGAATCCGAGCGCGAGCGGCGGGTCACCGACCGCCACACCCTCACCGGGGGATCGCTCCCGACCATCCGAGGCCATGTCTCCCGGGACCTCGACCGTGAGCTGGCCCACGAGATGGAGAAACGCTCGGACGGCGCGACCCCTCCCGGCCACAGCAATGCCCCCCTCACCGCTGACGAAGCGGCGTGGGAAGCCAGCCGCCTCAATGTCGTACTGGCCAACAAGGGCTACACCGACAGCGACATCACCCGTTGGTGGAACTTCACCCGCCATCGCGAGCTCGGCGACCAGACGGTGGACGAGGCCTGGCGCGCCGGCAACTACTCAGCCTGCAGCCGCTTGATCCAGTCGCTGCCTGATGCCCCTGACCTCGGTCGGAGCAAGTCCAACCACAGTTGAGGTCGTGGCCCTGCCATCGGCCAGACTTCGTTGACCCGGTGGAGTACCGTCGCCCTACTGACTCTCCGACCGCCGAGGAGTTCCATGGACCGGAACCGACTGTCCGCACTGCTCGAGGCTGAACGAGCCACCCATCGGGACCGCAACCCCGGTTCTCTGGCTCAGTTCGCCGGGGCCGATCACCTGTTTACGGGTGTGCCCATGACCTGGATGGCCAACTGGGCCGGGAGCTTTCCTCTGGCCATGGCTGGCGCACGTGGCGCTCGGATCACCGATGTGGACGGGCACACCTATGTCGACTTCGCCCTAGGGGACACCGGGGCCATGGCCGGCCACTCCCCTGGCGCCGTGGTCGACGCCATCCGCAACCGGGTCGACACCTTGGGCGGCATCACCGCCATGCTCCCGAGCGAGGACGCCGAGTGGGTGGCCGCTGAACTCACTCGCCGATTCGGCCTGCCCCAGTGGTCCTTCGCCCTGAGTGCCACCGATGCCAACCGCTGGGCGCTGCGCCTGGCCCGTCTGGCCACGGGCCGCCCCAAGATCCTGGTCTTCTCCTACTGCTACCACGGAAGCGTCGACGAGACGGTGGTCGTAGCCGGCCCGGACGACACCACCTTGTCGCGGACCGGCAACGTCGGACCGGCCGTGGATCCGTCGACGACGACCGTGGCCGTCGAGTTCAACGACCTCGATGCTGTGGCCAGAGCCCTGGACAGCGGGGAGATCGCCGCCATCCTGACCGAGCCGGCCCTCACCAACATCGGCATCGTGGCGCCGGCCGACGGATTCCTGTCCGGGTTGCGCTCTCTGTGCGACGACACCGGCACCCTGCTCATGATCGACGAGACGCACACACTGTCAGCCGGACCGGGCGGATGCACCGCGGCATGGGACCTCGATCCCGACATCGTGACCATGGGCAAGGCCATCGCTGGCGGCATCCCCATCGGGGCCTTTGGACTGCGGGCCGAGTTGGCCGAGCGCATCCTCGCCCTGGTGTCCGAACTCGATGCCGACATCGTTGACGTGGGCGGCATCGGTGGCACTCTGGCCGGCAACGCTTTGTCGATGGCAGCGACCCGAGCCACGTTGGAGCACGTGCTCACCGCCGAGGCCTTCGCCCACATGGACGCATTGGCGCTGCGGCTGACTCAACAGGTCGAGGCATCGATCAATCGGCACGGCGTGCCGTGGTCGGTCACCCGTCTGGGGGCCCGCTCCGAGTACCGGTTCTGCTCGCCGGCCCCGGTCAACGGGACCGAGTCCCACCTGGCTAATGATCCCGAACTCGACGAGTACCTCCACCTGTTCATGAGCAATCGTGGCGTCCTCATCACGCCGTTCCACAACATGGTGCTGATGTGCCCCGATACCACCGAGGACGATGTCGACCTCCACGGAGTCCTGTTCGACCAGGCCGTGGAACTGCTTGTCGGCTGATCAGACCTGTCAGCCGCCGTCCGATGATGGTGTAGCCAGCAGCTCCTCCACCAGGGCCTGGACCCGACGATCGATCTCATCGACGATGGGACGGGCCTCCTCCACCGAACGCCCGGCCGGGTCGGTGAGCTCCCAGTCCACCACCCGGGTCCCCGGATAGATCGGGCATGCGTCGCCACATCCCATGGTGATGATCACATCGGCGGCGCGGGCCATCTCGTCGGTCACCGCCTTGGGGAACTCCGATCCGGCGTCGAGTCCGCGCTCGGCCAGGACAGCCACCACTGATGGATTCAGCAGGGCTGCGGGTTCGGACCCGGCCGACAGCACCTCGATGCGGCCGGCGCCATAGTGCTCGAGCAGGACCCGGCCGGCCACGCTGCGACCCGAGTTGTGGACGCACAGGAACAGCACGACGGGACGGACGGACATGATTGGCTCCTCAGTTGTGGCTAGTAGGTCGGTCGACATCGGATCTAGCCGGCAACGGCGCACCCGCCGCCCCGTCGTGGGGGAACACCACATCGGACGCCTCGTCGGCGGTGAGGCCCGGGTAGAGGAGCACGATCAGGCCGACCGCCACCGCACCGCCGATCACCTGGGCGACCATGAACGGCGGGGCCGAAGACGGCGCGATCCCCGCAAAGGTATTGGAGAAGATCCGGCCAATGGTGATGGCCGGGTTGGCGAAGCTGGTCGACGAGGTGAAGAAGTAGGCCGCCGTGATGTAGGCCGCCACCGCCGCCGGGGTATAGGCGCTCTTGTGGTTGCGGGCCAGGGCGAAGATCACCAAGACGAGTCCAGCGGTGGCGATCACCTCGGCGAACAGGTGCGGTCCGGTGGCCCGCTGATGGGTCGAGATCGAGACGGCGGGGAGGGCGAACATGACGTTGGCCGCCACCGCTCCAGTGATGCACCCGGCTATCTGGGCTGGCACGTAGGCGGCAGCATCCCGCCACGAGATTCCACCGAAGACCGCGTCCACCACCGACACCACCGGGTTGAAGTGCGCACCCGAGAGCGCCCCGAAGATCAAGATGACGGCGAAGAGCCCGGCCCCGGTGGCCAACGCGTTCTGCAGCAGCTCCAGGCCGATATTGCCCGGAGAGAGCTGCTGGGCGGCGATCCCCGAGCCGACCACGATGGCGGCCAGCAGGGCGCTGCCCAGGAACTCTGCGATAAGACGGCGCCAAAGAGTGATCGAGGTCATCGTGATCAGTTGGTCAGCAGCACGTTGTCAGCAGCACGTTGTCAGCAGCACGTTGTCAGCAGCACGTTGCGCTGGATGCGGCCACAGGCTGACCAGCGCCAGGCGACTCGGCGCCATCACCGGTGCAGCAGCGCTCGTCACCGCCGAGGCCTTCGGGTCCCGGGGCATCGGCCAGGACCGTGTAGATCTCCCACTGGGCGCGATCGGGACCTTCAATCCACACCTTGTCCTGGATGGCGTAGCAACACGTGGTCCCGGTCTCTATCGATGTCTCCATGCCTTGAGCGGCGCAGTCGACAGTGGCGGCGGCCACCTCGTCTGTCGTGGCGACCTCGATCCCGAGATGGTTGATCGAACCGGGCTCGCCGGCGCCTTCGATCAGGACCAGCTTCAGCGGCGGATCGGCGATGGCGAAGTTGGCGTACCCGGGACGGACCTTGGCCGGCTCGGCATGGAAGAGCGCCGAGTAGAAGGCAATGGCTTCATCAAGATCTGACACGTTGAGGGCAAGCTGCATGCGGGACATAGCCACATCCTTTAGATTGATGGACGTCGATGTAAGTATGCCGAACGCATCGATAGATGTCAATCTATCCCCGCCCGATCGGCAGCCGGCATCGACAGAGAGGGAGGTCACGGTGACCACAGACAGTGTGCATCCAGAGGTCCTGTGCTGTCCCCCGCTGGCCGGCACGGCGCTGACGGAGCAAGAGGCCGTCGAGATGGCGTCGGTCTACGCGGCCCTCGGCGACCCGGTGCGCCTCCGCATCCTGTCCATCATCGCTAGCCAAGACGAGACGTGCAGCTGCAACCTGGAGGGTCCCATCGGCAAGAGCCAGCCCACCATCTCGCACCACACGGCCAAACTGGCGGCCGCCGGCCTCATCGTGGGTGAGCGCCGCGGCCGGTGGACCTGGTGGCGGGCGGTGCCAGCTCAGATGGCGTCCCTCGGTGCCGCCCTCAGCGATCTACAGACACCCAAGGACTGAACCGCCCGAGCAGGGGGTGGACCGATCCCCTACTCGGGTTCGGGGGCGTTGTCGGCCACCGCGTCCGTCGTCCGGCTGATCGCCGTCCATCGGGCCACGGTGGCGTAGAGCTCTTCAGGATCGATGGGTTTGGCGGCGAAGTCGTCCATGCCGGCCTTCAGGCACTCGGCCCGGTACTCCGCTCCGGTGTTGGCCGTCAAGGCCACGATGGCCATGCCGGCGAAGGCGGGATTGCCACGGATCCGCTTCGAGGCCGTCAACCCATCCATGTCCGGCATCTGCATGTCCATGAGCACGACGTCGAACCGACCGTGGCGATCGAGCTGGTCGAGCGCCTCGAGGCCGGTGTCGGCCACCGCTACCTGCACGCCTACCGCTTCGAGGATCTCGACCACGACAAGCTGGTTGAACGGGTTGTCCTCGGCCACGAGCACGTGCACCCCTTCCAGCACAGCCCACTTGTCGGCCAGATCCGTAGTCGTGTCACGTGCACTCGGCACAGCCGATGCATCAGCGATGGCGAACGGCGTATCGAACAAGAAGGTGCTGCCCACTCCGACCTCGGACTCCACCGTGATGTGGCCGCCCATCTGCTCCACCAGGCTCTTGCAGATGGCGAGGCCTAGGCCAGTGCCTCCGAACTGGCGGGTTGTGGTGGCATCGGCTTGGGAGAACTCATCGAAGATGTGCTCGATATCGGCCTCGGCGATGCCGATACCGGTGTCCACCACTCGGAACTCGAGGGAGACCGACTGCTCGTCACGCTC
>Ga0194043_1000263_pt1 | contig 27836 bp, 37 predicted proteins | sample JunL4415m_MetaG_FD_161274 | JGI IMG/M metagenome (GOLD analysis project Ga0194043, IMG submission 161274) | Anoxic zone freshwater microbial communities from boreal shield lake in IISD Experimental Lakes Area, Ontario, Canada - Jun2016-L442-15m | ecosystem: Environmental > Aquatic > Freshwater >...
GTAAGGATCGATAGTATATTACATACATAGGCTTAACGTCGCACAATATACCTTTTACGACATTGCGTATTAATGTATTAGTTGACTTACTACCTATCTATTTATAGTGATAAATACACCTATACGTTGTAAAAAGAGGGGTTTATATATACTACACTTCGTACGTATGTAAATAAATATTTCATTGTAACAAGTTACATACTTTCATTTAATACACACTATTAAATATACAAACTCAAATCTATACAACGCGTAAAATATATGTCCAATTTGCGTTTTCCACAGTCTTATTGTATTAATCAGTCGCTACTCTATCCTAGCCTAACTATCATTTATTTGCTTTTTTGTTATTTATATATTTAAATATGTATTTTTGTATATATTTTACATACTTAAATATTAGAACAAATTTGGAACACTACGCGAAGCGGTGGGGTGCCTCATTTTTTTATTTTATCTATAGAAAGCTTTTCCACTAACTCGTATGTCGATATATTCAGGTACTTGGCCACGACTTGAAAAATACCTGATAGCAGCTACCATATCCTCTACCTGCTCCCCTGCTGGACGGTCTATTGATAATTTCACTAGATAGTTACCTTCTTTAATTCGTACTTCTAGTTCACGTGTCGTATTAAGAGGTAATGCGGCCTGAGTAACGGTATAGCCGTTTGTTTTTGCTGCGTAAACAATACGACCTACAAAACTAAGAAAACGACTACTTGCAATAGCTGTTGAGCTATTTTTTAAAGATATACCACTGTTATCTATTATTTGAACTGCAGGTGTTGTGTAATAGTTCTGCTCAAATGGTATTCCTTTTGAATCAACATAGTATTGTTTGTCATTAATCTGCCAGCCTGCAATTGGTGTACGCATTGTGATTGAAAAATTAGTCCTCCCAATACCATCCATATTTCTTTGTTTTATTTCCTGTACTTCAGGTAACTTATTTGAAACGTAAGCGGTCAACGCTGACTGATCCATGATAAATGAGAAACGACTCATCGGGTTAACACCCAGGTATTCTTGGATAGCCTTTTCGTATTTAGAGTTATTTATTGACTTAGAGATAGATGTATCAACAACACTGATAGTAGCTGATGCTGTGAAGTTGCTTACCAAAAACCAAATGAATAAACTGGCAAGAAGAATTGTAAATAATACGCTAGCGATTTTACGACGTTGAATTGATAAATTATGCGCATTTAACCTTGGTGATTCTAAAACCTGTTTCGTATTCGCACTATTAACGCTATTCGAAGTAGTACCGGCTAATGTTCGATTACGTTTAAAAACTTCATTTTTTGCAGAAGATTTTTCTAAAGATAACTCAGTAGATCTTCGTCGAGGTATATTAGTTTGTTTTTTTGAAAATAAGCTCATAATGTCTGTTTAATTATAATCTATTTGACGCAAGAAATTATCATTTCAGCAACGTCCTTTGCTGCATTAGGACGCGCAAATGAAGAGAATTTTTTTGTCATTATATTTGTTTTGCTTGAATCAGAAAGCAAACTACTTACAGTAGAGACTAATATTCGTGGATCATTGACCATTTCATTCTCATCAACAATCACAACTGCCCCCTCTTTTTGATAAACTGTGGCATTTTTTATTTGGTGACCACCCGTTAACTGAGCATTAGGCACTAAGATAGTAGGTTTTGACAGTGATGCCAACTCTAGTATTGTTGTAGCCCCAGCACGAGCTATCACGACATCAGAGGCGCCTAATAGTAGTGCCATATCTGTAGATATAAATGAGTGTAATTGAAAACTATCATCATTCATAGGAGTCCTGGTCTTTAATTCTTCATATTGTCCCTTACCTGATATTAGTACTAAAGAACCGATTTTTAATAAATCATCAAGAACCAACAATACTGCGTTATTAATTCTTGTTGCACCTAAACCCCCGCCAGTTACAACAATAAGAGGTCTACTCTCTTTTATCCCCCATTTTTGTTTTGCCAACCGACGCTCTGATTCAGTAAAATTATGGAACTCAGATGCGATGGGAATACCGACGTAATGTGATTTTTCAACTGGGTATGGATAGTATTTAAGTGGTGCCCCAGTCGCAATTTTTGATGCCCATTTGCTAATTATTCGGTTTGTTAAACCAGGATGAGCATCAGAGTCATGTACGACAATTGGTATTCTAAGCATATGCGCTGCAATACCAACAGGTAGACAAACATAACCACCCTTAGTGAATATAACGTCGGGTCGCCAAACTATTAATTTATAAGTACTTTGAAAAAACCCCAATACTACTAGGAATATATCACCTATATTTTTTAAAACTAGTGAAGGCCACATTAAATGGCGAATTGCTGATAAATGACTATAGCGCCTTAACTTGCCAGCAAATATTTTTTTAATAGGAATAGTGTTGTCAAAATTACCCATAATATCTTTGGCCTGTTTTGCAAACTTTTTATCACACCAAAATTGAATTTGTGCACCAGGATGCGTACGTCTAATTTCGCGTAAAACCGCTACGACTGGAGTGACGTGACCGCCCGATCCCCCGCCGACTGCTATGATTCTCATGTTGCGCCTCCTTTAATTTTGATGAATGAACAGTATAATGTGACAATTGGAACACTAGACCTAACGCAGCAGCTACAAACAGCATACTAGTGCCACCAAAGCTTAGTAACGGTAACGTAATACCAGTTAGTGGAAAAATGCCTATCATAGACGCTATATTTAGAATAACATGGGTACCGAACCAACCGAACACTCCTGCAGCAATCAATTTCAACCTTATGTCTACTAGGTGGTCCATTATTTTTAATAGCCGCATTAATAATGCTACGAACAAAGCCAGTATAATCATAAGACCGACGAATCCAAATGTCTCCCCCATTATAGCAAACACTGAATCATTAATAGCCTCAGGCAAGTAACCTGTTGCTTGAACGCTATTACCTATACCAACACCGAATAAACCACCTGTTCCTATCGCGAGCTTTGCGTGTTCAATATGATAACTACTTGCATCGCTTGTTGAGGTATCATCACCCTTTAGGTATGTGATTACACGGTCAATTCGATGTGGCGCGCTAATTATCAACAGTACAACTGCTAAAAATATCGTTGTAAAAATTATTAAACCATTACGCATATTAATACCGCCTACAAATAACATAGAGGCGATAATTAGTACTAATGCAACACCCGTACCAAGATCTTTTTGAATTACGATAACAAATAGCATCGAAATAGCTGTAATGATTGCCAAAGGAATTAATGTGGAATGAACATCATTTATTGTACCTTTTTTTATCTTATTTCCCAGGAAACCTGCGACAAACACAAGAATAGCAAACTTTAACAATTCAGATGGCTGTAAACTACCAAAGACACCTAAATTGAACCATCGTGTAGCACCAAGTGATTGTTGCGCAATCGCAAGGTTTAACCAACCCGCAACTGCCAATAGAGCGCAAGAACCCAATGCAATCATTAATATCTTGCCAGAATTTTTTGTAACCCACGTATAAGGTATAATTGCCATTGCCGAAAATGATAACAAAGCTATCAATAAGCTAGTGACTTGTTTTGTAAAAAAATAAGTATCACTATATTCAAAACCATATGCGTTATTAAGCACGTTAGCGCGTTGAGGACCAATTGCATACATGACAATCAACCCTAAAAGCATCAATAGGCCCATATATAAAATTATCATATAGTCAGGTCGGTGGCGTCTAACAGAGACCACATCATCATATTGAGCCTCTTCAGAAAGAGATTTCAGGTAACTATTTTTCTTTATAGTCGACACGGTTAAATACTACCGCCCGCAAACGCTAATAGTATACCCAAAAAAGCAGCTACGACCGCAATGATCCAAAAACGCATTGTTACTTTTGTCTCGGGCCATCCAGATGCTTCAAGATGCTGGTGGTATGGTGCAGAAATGAAAACTCTTTTGCCAAAAACACGTTTACTTATTATCTGAATTAAACTTGAACCAGCCTCAATTACAAAAATAATTCCAATAATCGGAAGTAAAAATAGTGTATTAGTAAGCATCGCGACCACACCAAGTGATGTGCCCAATGCAAAGCTACCAACATCTCCCATAAAGAATCTAGCGGGATAAATATTAAACCAAAGATAACTTAACAATGCACCGACAACTGTGAAACAAAAACCTGCTAATAGGAATTGGGACTGAAATAATGCGATTATCCCAAATGTTACAAAACTGATAGAAACTAGACCACCAGCGAGTCCGTCAAGCCCATCGCTAATATTAACTGCATTACTAGTTGCAACAACTGCGAATGCAAATAGTGGAACTATTGCCCAACCAATAGTTAAACTTTGCCAGAATGGTATATAGACTGAAACAAAATGTAGTTTTTCAAAGAAAAACCAACCTAACACCAATCCAATAGCTACAATCATCGTAAACTTAATACTAGACCTTAAACCCGCCACACCCTTTCCGCTACCGCGAACATTTATAATGTCGTCGAGTAGACCAACAAACGCACCTCCAATAAGAGCCGCAAGTGGCAACCAGGTTTGCCCCCTATTCAAGTTAAATATTAACGTTATTACGACAATTGAAAGAACAAATATTATACCAGCCATGGTTGGTATATTGCGTTTAAATTTTTCTGCATGTAATTTTGTAAATACCTCTAGCTTTTCCCCGGTTGTGCTATTAGTACGTTGTTTCTTCCAAAATTTATACTTATACGCCAATAAAGTGTAAACCGGAGTAATAAGCATCGCTAAGAAAAAAGCGCATACACTCAATCCAAAAATAACTGTTAATTTATTAATTAGCTCTGGAGTAAATTCAATTAATTTTTCTTGCATATTTTATCCTTTCGGTTGTAACTCTAAATAATCTAACATCCAGTTGGAAATATCTGTAAAAATTGGCATGGCATCAAGATTGCCTGCAAGCTTCTTGTGCTCACCTGATACCTGTAACATTATGACATACCTTGATAGTTCAGCACTACCTCCATAACCTAGATATGTAGCTACAGTTTCATCATCTGAATATTTACCAGGTTTTGCCACCTCTGATGTACCAGTTTTTCCACCTATGTAATAACCGGCTTTATCTATACCTGGAAAATTAGTAGTACGCGCTACATGTGTCATTTCACGAACTTGGTCTGCTGTGTTTTTTGATACAGTTTGTGTAGGGTTAGTGATTTTATTTTGCTTATATTCACCACTTTTATCAATAACACCTGCTAAAACTGTCGGATTATAATAATTACCACCATTAACAATAGAACAAAATGCTGATGCAACTTGGACCATTGTAACGTCCAAACCCTGCCCGAAGGACATTGTCGCATATCTAACTGCATTACCCTCTGTAACCGTAGGTGGTATTACCGTACCAGCAATTTCTCCCGATACCTCAATTCCTGATAGACTACCCAGGCGAAATTTGTTGTAAAAATAATCATACATGGTGTTGCGAGCCTCTCTTGTAATAGATTCACCATCCCCTAACCTTTGCGCAATTGTTACAAAACCAGTATTAAGTGACCAGTTTAATGCGTGTTGTAATGATATTGTCCCTGTTTGACCATATGTAGCATTCGATATAGTTTCGCCACCTACCTCAATATGGTCGGTGTTAATATATGTTGATTCAGGTGTAACAACACCTTTATCGATGCCGGTAGCTATAGTTAATGTTTTTATGACAGATCCTGGCTCGTAAGGTGCTGAAACGACTGAATTATTGAAAAATGCAGCATCCTTAACCTCATTGAATTTTGATGGGTCGTAAGAAGGAAGATTGGCCATAGCAAGGACTCTTCCTGTTTGCGGATCCATAATAATTGCACTACCCTTAGTAGCCCCAGTTCTTTTGAGACCATCTGCTAGGGCGTTTTCGGTCTTCGATTGAATATTTCTATCTATGCTAAGAACTACATTATCCCCATCTACAGCAGGTTTATCAATATTATCATCACCAATAGTAAGAGGTACATCACTAACATCCGTAACAGACTGAAGTAATCCATCGACACCTTTTAATCTCTTATCTAATTTACTTTCAACTCCATAACTAGCAACGCCACCATAATTAATAAAACCTAGTGTCTGAGCTGCCATAGAACCTTCCAGATACACTCTTTGCGACTCTTCCTGAAAACCAATACCTTTGAATTTTTCAGATTTTATTTTATCTGCCTGCACACGAGTAACCCGTGTCGCTAAAATTTGATATCGACTATCTTTTTTATCTAGCAATGATTGTAAATTTGAACGTGCATTTCCTCCTGCAACTTTCAAAATAGTATCAACGATTTTGCTATCACTACCTACCATCTGAGGATCAGCGAAAACGGTATATACCGTCTGATTCATAACTAGAGGAATAGGATTTTGACCATCAAGCCCGTAAATAACTCCTCGCTTAGCTGGTATTGTTAAGCGCTTAACCTGCTCTTTATTAGCTAATTTAACATAATAACTGTGTTGTATTATCTGTAAATAAAATAGTCTTACAGCAAATACTGAAACTAAGCATATCAGTATTGCCGCTAAAACCTTTGAACGGCTGCCTTTTTGTAATTCTAAATTCATAAGTTTATTGTTGGGTGTAGTTTGTTGTTACAGGCTTTGTCATAGTTGAAGCAACACTACTATTTTTCACAGCTTCTAATGCCGTCAATCTTGCGTTTTCAATCTGTAAATCGCTTTTTTCATTATTCAATGTTGCGATATCTTTGTCTATTTTTTGTGTAGCATAATCATATCCAGTCGCACGGGTCGCCTGTGTTAGATATATCAAACCAAGTACCGTTATCATAAGAGCAATGAGAACAGTATGAGCAACGGGGCCAAGTTTGATGGCAGACACGTAGGCAACGGTGTTTTGATTACGTGACCAATTTTGTTGACGTCTATTTGTAAATGATTGGGTTCGTTGATATGTCATTATGGTGGAATTTTCTATTTTTATTTTTATATATTTTTTTTAATTAATTATTACACCTTGTCTGACATTAGCCAGACAAGGTAATTAATAATCCTATTTTACGCGGACCGTTACTACCTGAGCAACGTCGGCATATTGTACTGGGATGTGAATTGGCATGGTGTTTTGCCCTTTCTTTTATTTTTGTTTTATTTTTTCACTGCGACACGTAGCTTACTACTTCGTGCTCGCGGGTTGTGAACGTCATTAATACTCCCTGCAATCGGCTTTTTTGTCAGTGGCAGTAATTCAGCTTCGAAACCAGATTCAAACTGCTCTTTTAGATACCGTTTAACTAATCTGTCTTCTAGGCTATGAAAGCTGATGATGCCTACTCGCCCGCCTGGTTTTAACAGGTCGGGCAAGATTGGCAACAAGTCTTTGATTTGCCGTAGCTCATCATTAACTGCAATCCGGAGTGCTTGAAAGGTGCGAGTGGCAGGATGGATTTTTTTCCATTTACCACGATATACATTTTTGATCAGGTCAGCGAGTTCCTTCGTTTTAGACAGTGGTCTGTTTTCGACAATCGCCGTAGCGATTGTCTTCGAGAAACCAATTGGCTCTTCACCAAATTGATTAATGATATGAGTCAATTCCTCAACCGAAGCGGTGTTAACTAGCGTTTTTGCGCTACTAGCTTGGCGTCGGTCCATTCTCATATCAAGCGGGCCACTATTTGTAAAAGAAAACCCTCGTTCACTCTGATCGAGTTGTGGTGATGACACCCCCAGATCAATAAATACAATGTTAAATTTCTGACCCTCTTTTATTAGCCGCTTTGCAGCAGTAACAAAATCGGTGTGCAGTAACCTCACTCCCTTGTCTGAAAATGATTTCAAACGCTTTATAGCGTAATCATCACGATCAACCAAGACAGATTCAGTATAATTTCCAGTTATTTGTAGAATACGATCTGCATGACCACCATATCCGGCAGTAAGGTCAAGATAACTCTCTTCCTTCTTGGGATTTAGTGTTTCAAGCATTGATTCTAACAAAACTGGAACATGTAGTAAATTTTGTGGTGGATGTTCTTTGGTACTCATTCGTTTCTATGATAGCATAGCAACGATTCGAGATCACCTAACTGGCAGTTATGGCTGTTTGTTTTTATAATGTGTTTGTTTTATTTATAAGCTTCCGAACAATCTTTACAGTGATTACCAAAGGCAAGTCACAATTAATTATTCGGTTGAGAGACTTATGTGTGAGGTGGAGTTTTTTGGGAGGTGTTTTTTTGAACAAAGAGCGCGGATTTTTTTATGTGGCTCCGTGGCCCACTGCCTAACTACCAGATAGTTGATCTCGAGAGTTTTCCTATTTTTTACTTTAATAAATTGTTAAAGAGCAATTTTTTCAACCTATATATCAGCATCGGGTGGCATTATGCGCCAATATGAGCCCACCCTTATTGCAACCAGTTCTCGGTCAATCCCTGCATATTCAAGCAAATGCTGCTCGATTGTAACTCGACCTTGTTTTTGGTCAAGTTCTGCTTCGGTCTTGCCACGTCTGAATCTTACTGTAAGGTCAGCTATTCTTTCATCAAAAATACTGCCCCCAAGTTCAGGTTCTACTTCCCTATCCCAAACTTGTTTTGGATAAAGATGTAAGTACTGGCCAAAGCCGCGTGTTAGCACAACACCGCTTGCAAATTCATTTCGAAGCTCTGTCGGAATCGTTAACCGACGCTTATCGTCAAGCTTTCGTTCGAAATAATCTATGCCTGCCATATTATTGCTTCTTCTTCGGCTCCGCTTAGGTTATTTTAATGTTAGTGGTGTTTGTTTTTTTATTTATGGTTTTACCCACTTTTTTCCACTAAGTTAACTATACTACCCACCAATACTCACTACAACCCCTATTTATTAAAAAGATTCACATAATATCACAGTTATTCACAGTTTTGTGGATAACTTACAACATTAACAGATACAGATGTTGCAAAAATATCAATGGACTTTCGTTATTTATTTACTGTTTTATATAAGTCTATTAAAGCATTCGCTGTTGCAAAAGAATCATGCCGTATTAGCGATCTTGTCGTTAAGGAATCAGCTTTATTATTTTTTGCCATTTTCCCCAAAAAATTTCCAGAAATAGTTCTATAATGTGCCCTATTCAACACTGCGTCATCAATCTTTACCAAAAATGCGTTCTCATCTTTATATTTACTAGATATAATATCGTCAGGTGTTTGTTCGTTATATAAAACATAATCTAAAAAAGGCCTTCCAACAAAACGTTCAATCTCTTTTGCATGATCGCTAACCGTAAAACCCTCAGTTTGCCCATTTTTGGTAACTAAATTCGAGACATAAACACAAACAGCTTTTGTTTTAGTTAAGGCATCGGCAATTCCATCAATAATAAGTAATGGACCTAATGAAGAATATAGGTCTCCAGGGGCAATAACCACCATATCAGCTTGATGAATTGCAGCTATTGCCGTCGGGTTAGCTGTTGCTGACGGAACTAAAGACAATACTGCTCTTCGTGGATCATACTTAAAATAATCGGCTCCTATGACACGTTCGCCATGTAAAATAAGACTTGCTTCAGGCCATTCCATTTTTAAACGAATATTATCTAGTGTAGCTGGGATTACCATACCATTAACTCGCAGTATTTCCGAGGCAGTTTGTACAGCCTCACTGAAACTACCAGTCATTTTTTCTAGTGCAGTTAATAGTATATTCCCAAACGGATGGCCACCAAACGTTCCTTCTTCAAATCTATAATTGAATAGTTCTCTTATTTTTGGTGAGTCACTAAGAGCTATTAAACACTGTCGAACATCACCAGAAGGCAAAGTTCCAAGCTCATCCCTTAAAACACCAGTGCTACCGCCATCATCAACCATGTTTACGATAGCAGCAATTTGTTTTGTGTGATTTTTTAAAGCCGATAATAAAGTGAAACTACCAGTTCCACCACCAACAACTGCTATTTTTATATCATTTTTTGCAAAAGGTTCATTCATCACAATTTATTATACATCTCGTATCTTTTTAATAACACGGCCAAACCATTTAGCACTAGGTCTTAATGTTCGCTTACCTGTTTTGTAATTAACTTCTGCCAAGCCGAATCTTGGCCATTTTCCGTATGCCCATTCAAAATTATCAATCAAACTCCAATGAAGGTAACCTTTTACCACTACACCGTTTTTTATAGCATTTTGTATTGCTAATATCGTTTGTGTAATCCACCAACGCCTATTACTATCTTGATTGTCAGCTAGGCCGTTCTCTGTTATTATTATCGGAATTTTATATTTAGCATATAGCCTCTGCAACACAAATTGGATATCACCAGGCGTCATAGACCAATTCAAATCACTTACTTTTTCAATTGGATTCTGAATATTAAAACTTTGAACTTTTTGTGAAATATAATAATTTACACCCAAAAAATCACAATGTCGAATAAATTTTTTTATAAAATAATCATCTTCTATATATCGAAGAAAGGATGTACTTAAACGACTAAATATATTATTGTCGGCTGGATAAAAATAACATGAATTTTTGGCAATTGATAATTTGTAATGACTACCTACTTTGCGAATAGCCTTTGTTGTTTGACGATGTGTATATGCTAAATTATTCACTACTCTCCAAAATTTATACGGTTTATATACAGCAGGTGGCCAATCTTTTCGTAAGTAGCTTTGTACTGCATAAATCTCTGGTTCGTTTATTGTAATAATATACTTTATACTATCACCTAATTCATTGACTACCTTTTTTGCAAATCTTGTAAAATATTTTGTGTTTGATCGTTTTTCAAAACCACCCTTATCTTGAAACCAGACAGGAAGAGTAAAATGGAATAATGTTACTATTGGCTCGATACCAATTTTTCTTAACTCTGTTACATAACTCTTATAATAATTAATAGACTTCTTGTCCCAAACCCCACAATCAGGCTCAATCCTGGACCATTCTATACTGAATCTATATGCGTTCATATTCATTTTTTTTAATAAATCAAAATCTTGTAAATAGAACTCGTAGTGATTGGCTAAATTACCAGATACGTAGTTATTTGGATCCATTGCGTCATTTTTTATTCGATTCCAACTTTCGTAATTTCCAATTTGGTTTTCTGACTCTTTTGATTTATCTTTAGCATTTTCAAGCTCCCAAATAGTCCATTGATTATGATTACTACCCTCTATTTGATGAGCGGCCGTAGCAGCACCCCACAGAAAATTATTTGGAAATTTTATTTTTATATCTTTACTATTCATATACTAAAACCTTCGTCTATTGGACAACGTCATCACCAAAATGTTTTTGAAGACGCATTTTAATAGACCCCTCATGACGTCCTAATAATTTACATAATTCCTTGATTGATGACCCATTTTGGAATTTTTCTTTTAGTATATCATCTTGTTTTTTCTCCCACGGCTTATATGCATTTGGGTATGTTTTTCGCATTTTAGCTATTTTTGCGCTCCAACCACTTGTCTTTTTTATAGATTCTTTTGGTAATTCAGTCTTACGTTTTTCCGCTGCCTGTTCAAAATTTTTAAACCTTTTTTTATCTCTATTTGCTTTTTCACGCAGTATCAAATCAATCGTTTGAGCGTCTTCACTAACCTGTAAAGCCATCTTATTTATGCCAGATAAATACAAACTGTGCAAATTTTTTACTCGGCTTAGTGCAACATAACCCATGCCCTCAACAAATGCCTTACGTAGATCTATTCTGGCCGCATCGAGTGTCATTCCCTGAGATTTATGTACTGTAATTGCCCATGCTAATCGTAAAGGTATTTGAGTGATACTTGCTCTTTTTTTATCACCATCACGCAATTCCCATGTGTCTGGTGACATGGTGACAACCTTGCCACTCTTAAACTCAATAATTGGGAATTCTGAATTTGCTTCAAAGTCCATAACTACACCTAGGCTACCATTAACATATTTTCTATCAAGACTATTTTTAATTGCCATCACAAGCGCACCCTTTTTTAGTCGTAAAGTTGCAGGTGCTAAAACAGACCTCTGGAGCGATTCTAAATAATTTCTAGATCCTGTTGTAGTCTGTGTATAAAAAAGTTCGTCACCACTAAGTAGCTCTAGTTGGGCATCATTTATTCTATCGACATCTACGTTTACAGTGTGAAGTTCTGTTAATAAATCGTCTTCGTCAGGTTTGACATCTATTCGAGCCAATAATTTTTCAGCATGGCTACGACGCAAATCACCTGATCGAATCGAGTTTAATATGTCTAACAACTCTTCGTCATCTTGACGATATTGCTCTTCTAAATAACAAATAGTTGGGTCAAGTTCTTGCCAAACTTTACTATTAACTACGAAACCTCCAGCACGTGAATCGCCTCTATTGATTGGGGGAAGTTGAAAAAAGTCACCGCTCATAATAATCTGAATTCCACCGAATGGCTCATCTTTTTTTCTTACAACCCTACAAACCTCATCAATCATATCTAATCTATAATCATGAAGCATGCTAATCTCATCAATTATTAGAACGTCAGTCTTTTCAATTATCTCACGGCGACCTTTCGCCATATATTCAATAAAACCACTCTGGAGCTCATCTGAGATGCCAATACCACTCCATGAATGAATCGTCGTTCCACCAAGGTGTGTCGCAGCCAGACCCGTCGTAGCGGTTACCGAAACATGTTTACCCTCGTTTTTTGCAATTCTAATAAACTGATTTAATACAAAAGTCTTACCAGCTCCTGCCGAGCCAGTAAGTAAGACACTTTCTCCCGAAAGCATCACTTCGAGCGCTATCCCCTGTTTCATTAACTCTATTATAACTCATTTGTTTTTCAAACATTGAATTATAAAAATATTAATAAATCTATTATTTATAGTCGTCGTATGTAACCATTAATGCTCGTGAGTTGACTTGTCTTAATGTTTCTAGCGCCACAGACACAACAATTAACAAACCAGTACCACCAATAGAAAGTTTACTGCCCGTTATTCCAGCGATATTATACATTAAGTATTCAGCAATAAAAGGCAGAACTGCGATTGTGCCAAGAGTTAACGAACCGAATAGTGTTAATCGATTTACGGTTCTATTTAGGTAGTCTTCTGTCTGTTTTCCGGGACGAATACCATCTATAAAACCACCTTGTTTTTGTAAGTTTTCGGCAATTTCATTTGAATTGAATACGATACCTGTATAAAAGTATGTAAACAATATTACCAACACAAAATACGCAGCAGGATAAATGAATGCCTGCATTGATGAACCAGTAAAAGATCCTGGACTTGGTGTTTGAAACCATAAAATCAAATTTTTCGAAAGTCCTAAGAACGCTTGATTACCTGTTGCTTTAAGAATTTGACCGATAAAAGCAGGTAAAGATAGGAATGACACCGCGAAAATAATTGGTATAACATTAGCTGAAATTAACTTCACAGGTAAAATGCTTTTTATGCCACCGTAACTACTATTACCTTGGACGCGTTTTGCATAATTGATGGTAATAACTCTCTGGGCTTCATTAACTTTAACCAGAATATATAGTACTATCAATGAAGCGACCGCTAAAGCTATTGCCACCCAGAAAGATAATGGATTTACTGGTAAGGTAAACCATCCGAACACACTCAATGTTCCCTTAGTTGTGTCGAATAAAGCAGTTCCTAGAGTAGCTAGTGTCTTAGGTATCTGACTTACTATTCCTGCAAAAATAACTAGGCTGATACCATTACCAATACCCTGCTCTGTGATTAATTCACCAAGCCACATCAACAGAATTGAGCCTGCACTCATAGCCGTAACAGCCACTACCCAAGACATCATCGAAGAATCAGCCAAAACCGTAGTATTACCTGCTAGAACCGTCTGACGCAAAATAAAGACAAATGCTATAGATTGAACAATAGCTAGTGGCACAGAAAGCATACGAGTCCACTGATTTATCTTTCGACGTCCAGATTCACCATCTTTATGCAGTTCTTCTAACTTTGGAATAGCTTTTGTTAATAATTGAGTAATAATTGAAGACGTGATAAAAGGGCTCATACCAACTAGGACAATTGAAAAACTAGTCAAAGCACCACCAGTTAATAGATTTAGAAAACCACCAAAATCTGATCCACTAATGATACTATTGACGACTTCTTTAAGTTGAGTCGGTTCAGCAAGTGGTACGGGAATATGTGCAAGCAAGCGATATGCGACAATAATGCCCAAAACTATTAGAACGCGCTTTAACATATCGCGGTTCTTTAGTGATCTTAAAATTGTTTTCCAATTCATCTTTTACTACCCCTTAACTATTTGTACACTACTTATTGTAACTCCACAGGGTATTGAATGATACCCTGTAAAACGCAATAAACTAGTTATTTACTAGCCTTCTCGGCTGTTTTTGTACTCTTTTTTAATGGTACAGCAGTTTTCATAAAAGTTCCACCAGCTTTTAATACAGCAGCTTGAACAGATTTGCTAGCACCGGCTACATTTAACGTAATTGGAACACTCAAGTCACCTCTTAAAATTACCTTTACAGCATGGTAGGGTGTTGAAACATAACCAGCTTTATATAGTGATTGATTGTCAACAACCTTGCCTTTGAACGTATTTAAATGATCAAGGTATACTACCTGAGCAGGAGTTCTTAATGATTTAAAACCACGAGCCTTAGGAATTGCCGTCACTAGTGTGCGTGAACCACCAGCAAATGTTGCACCATGTTTTTTACCAGTACGAGAATTTTGGCCCTTAGTTCCACGACCGGCAGTTTTACCTTGTCCGGCAGCTATACCACGCCCAACTCGTTTTGGTTTTCTGTCTGCAGTGATTTGTAATTCGTTATACTTAGTCATTACTTTGTCTCCTCGGTAGCAACTTTTTTAACAACAGGTTTTTTAACTGGCGCATTCAACCATTCACTTCTAGGAACTAAACTTCGAAGAGCTTCAATAGTTGCGTAAGCAATGTTTACCTTATTAGTTGAACCTAATGATTTCGTTAGCAAATCTCGAATACCAGTTACACCGATAATCGAACGTACCACACCACCAGCGATGATACCTGTACCTGCAGAAGCTGGTTTAATTAGTACTCGAGCACCTGAAAACTGTAATTCGCAGTCGTGAGGAATAGTGTCTTTGTCTGTCGCAATAGTAATAATGTGTTTTTTAGCAACCTCTGTCGCTTTAGCTATAGCTGCTTGAACATCTGCTCCTTTTGCAACACCTATACCAACGCGATTTTTACCATCGCCAACAACTACTAAAGCCTTGAATCGGAATCGACGTCCGCCTTTTACAACGCGAGCTACGCGATCAATATTTATAACTAATTCTTGAAATTCTTTTGGCTCAACTGGCATATCACGTCGATTACCGTTCTGACGACCACCGCGTGATCCAGCTTGAGGCCTTGATGTTGATTCAACCATTTCTAAAACCTTAAACCTTCCTTGCGTGCAGCATCTGCAAGCGCACTTAATCGTTTTGCATATCTATGACCATTTCGATCAAAAACAACCGCACTAATTTTTGCTTTCTTAGCTTTTTTAGCAATATCCAATCCAATAAAAGCCGCCTGTTCCGAAATTGAACCAGTTTGCTTTGTACCAACTGTAGTACTTGCAGCTAACGTCACTTGTTTGACATCATCAATAAGCTGAACACTTACATGTGTGTTACTAATTGATACACTTAGGCGTGGTCTGTCAGCAGTTCCAGAAATCTTTGAACGAACACGTCCCTTGCGAAGGCCTTTATTTAATACTTTCTTATCTAGATTACTCATATTACTTTCCAGCCTTTCCTGCCTTACGGCGTACAACTTCGTTATCATACTTTATACCTTTGCCTTTATAAGGCTCTGGTTTTTTAATTTTACGAATTTCAGCAGCAGTCTGACCGACAGCTTGTTTGTTAATACCCGAGACTGTAATAGTCATTTTTTCGACCGTAAGTAATACACCTTCTTGAGATGTATACTTTACTGGATGTGAAAATCCTAACAGCATTTCAATCTTGTTACCGCCACCACTAACACGAAAACCAACTCCATTAATTTCTAGTTTCTTTTCGTAGCCTTTAGTTACACCAATAACGGCATTGTTCAGTAAAGCCCTTTGTAGGCCATGTTGTGCTTTTGCGATTCGCTCGTCATCTTTACGTGTGACAATTATCTCAGAGCCCTCAAGCTTCACAGTCACGTCGCTCAGATGTGGTACAGTCAGTTCCCCTTTTGGACCTTTGACTGAAATATCACCTGAGTCAACCGTGATTGTCACACCGGTTGGGATGTCAATTGGTAGTTTTCCGATTCGACTCATATTATTTTCCTTTTCTTATCTTTAATCTTAATATATCTTTAATAGTAATTCGCCACCTAGGCGTTGTTTGTAAGCGATATGTCCAGGCATAACGCCCTTGCTAGTACTAATTAGTACCATACCTCGACCATTTTTGATCCTTGGTATATCGCTGGCATTTACATATACACGTCGTCCTGGTTTTGAAAGACGAGTAATCTCTGTTATCGGTGCATTTTCGCCTGGCTTATTTATTGTAATAAATAATGTATCACGTGGTTTTGTACTCTCAACTTTTACATCACATAAGTAGTTTGCTTTTTTTAGCTCTTTAGCGACAACTACTTTTAATTTGCTTGAAGGTACTCGAATTTCATTTTTTCCAACCATAACTGCATTACGAATGCGAGTTAGTAGGTCGGCGATTGGGTCTGTTGTTTGTAATGACATAATAGATTCCTTTCCTACCAACTACTCTTTGTTATACCGGGAATTTCGCCTTTTGAAGCTTTTTCACGGAAATTAATACGGTTTAATCCAAATCGGCGCATATAGGCGCGTGGGCGTCCATGTAATACATCACGATTTTTCCATCTGGTTGGTGAACTATTTAGGGGTAATTTCGCAAGACCTTCTAAATCACCAAGTTCTTTTAATTCGGCACGTTTATCAGCAAATTTTAAAATCATTTTTTTGCGTTTTTCATCTCGTGCTACAGCAGATTTCTTAGCCATTACTTTTTGCCTCCTTGTTTTTCAAATGGTATGCCAAATTTTTCAAGTAAAGCACGACTATAATTTACGTCACCGCCAGAAATCACAAAAGTTACTTGCAATCCATGAAGGACTTGAGTTTCTTCAAATGATAGTTCGGGAAATATAGATTGTTCAACGACACCCAAGTTGTAATTACCAGCTTTATCAAATGCCTTTGCACTAACACCATGAAAATCACGAGTCCTTGGTAAAGAAACGTTTACAAAACGATCTAAAAATTCATACATACGATTTCCGCGTAATATTACACTAATACCAACACGGTTTAGACCTGCACGAATTTTAAAACCAGCAATTGATTTTTTCGCCATTCGATCAACAGGATGTTGACCAGTCACCTTTGTTAATGTATTTTTTACGACTTCGTAAAAATGTTTGTCATCTTTATTTTTACCAATCCCTACGCTCACTACAATCTTTTCAAGTTTTGGAACTTGGTGAATATTTTCTAAATTCAATTCGGCTTGTAGTTCATTGACAAATGTATTTTTGTACAATGCTTTCAGGCGAGGAGTTGATACTGTTATAGCAGTTGCTTTAACCATTACTTAATCTCCTTATCTTTGCTTTGTTTAGCAGTTCTTTTTTTAACACCATCCGCGTTCTTTGATAAACCAACACGACTAGTTTTGCCGGTTTTTTCATCAATAACTAGGGCGACTTTATGGATTGGTACTGGAACGTGAATATCTTTATGACCACCTCTTGGATTCTGTTGAGACGGTTTAACTTTACGATGAATATTCCCAATTCCTTCAATTAACACTGAGTTCTTTTTCGTAAGGACTGCTAAAACTTTGCCAGTTGTACCTTTTTTGGCACCACTAATTAATTTTACTGTATCACCTTTGATAATTCGTTTAATAGTTGCCATATTATAGTACCTCCGGTGCTAGACTTATGATCTTTGCGTAACCTAGGTCACGGAGTTCTCTTGGAACTGGCCCGAACACACGTGTGCCCTTGGGATTTTTGTCATCACCAATTATAACTGCAGCATTATCATCAAAAGAAATAGTCGAACCATCTTTTCGTTGAATTTGGTCCCTAGTTCGGACTACAACAGCCCTAACTACAGATTTACGTTTAACAACACCGATAGCAGTTGCAACCTTTACGGTAGCGACGATTGTATCACCAACTCTTGCATATCGACGTTTTGTTCCACCAAGTACGCGAATACAAAGAATTTCCTTTGCTCCGGAGTTATCACAAACCTTAAGTCGAGATTCTTGTTGTATCATACTAAACCTCTGCCTCATCATCTTTAAGTTGGATTGAACCTCGTGATTTTTCAACTACAGAATCAAGTTTAAATGATTTTCGTTTTGAAATAGGACGGGTCGCACTAATAATAACCTTGTCACCTTTTTTTGCAGTATTGTTTTCATCATGAGCCGCATATTTTCGAGTAACAGTATACTGTTTACCGTAAATTGGATGTGTTTCACGACTAGTAACAGTGACGGCTATAGTCTTATCCGCTACGTCCGACGTAACGATACCGGTCAATGTCTTGGCCATATTACTTATTCTCCTTTATTTGCGCGATCTCGGCTGCTCGGATAGCAGTGTGAAGGCGGGCAATTTCTTTTCGTGTAATCGTAATAACACGAGGGTTAGTTAATTCACCTAGCTTGTGTCCACGTTTTGATTCGTTCAAATCTTTTTGTTTGGACACTAAATCTAGTTTTAATTGATCGATAGTCTTTACTTCAATAGCATTCTTTGTTGTTTTAGCAGATTTTTTAATAATTTTTGCCATTATATCTGCTCCTTAACTACAAACTTTGTTTTAACGGGAAGCTTATGGGACGCCAAACGCATTGCCTCGCGTGCAATTGATTCTTCAACGCCCTTCATCTCAAATAAAATAGTTCCAGCTTTTACCTTTGCTACAAAAAATTCAGGATTCCCCTTGCCACTTCCCATTTTTACATCAAGTGGTTTGCGAGTAACGGGTGTATGAGGAAATATACGAATCCAAATCTTTCCTCCACGCGCAATATAACGAGTCATTGCTTGACGAGCGGCTTCGATTTGACGGCTAGTAATTCGTTCATTCGACTGAGATTGTAGTCCATAGTCACCGAATGCAACATATTGACCACGAGTCGCAATACCTTTATTCTTGCCTTTTCGGACTTTTCGATATTTAGTTTTTTTAGGTAATAGCATATCTTAAATCCTTTCGCCTTTATGGATCCAGACTTTTACGCCAATAATACCAACAGGAGTTTTCGCACGAGCACCATGATAGTCGATGTCTGCACGTAAAGTATGAAGCGGGACACATCCTTCAATCATCTTTTCAGTACGAGCCATTTCAGCATTATTTAAACGACCAGCCACTTGGATACGAATACCCTTTGCACCAGCGTTCATTGTATTTTGAGCTGTCATCTTCATGACGCGTCGGAAATTTGCTCGACGCTCTAACTGCCTAGCGATATTTTCAGCAACAAGTTTTGCAGCTAATTCTGGTCGTTTGACTTCTTCGATGTTTAAACGAGCAGGAAGACTAGCTATTTTCTCAATTAAAGCTTTAAGTTCTGTAACACCTACGCCACCACGTCCAATCACAACACCCGCTTTCGCAGTATGAATTGTTATAGTTATAAGGTTAGCTGAACGTTCAATTTCAATTCTATTTATCGTTGGTCGACTTTCGAAACGCTTCTCAATAAGCTCGCGAATTCGGATATCTTCAAATAGCCATTTGGCAAAATCTTTTTTACCAGCAAACCAGCGAGAGTCCCAATTTTTGTGAACTTGAAGACGGAAGCTAATTGGGTTTACTTTATTTCCCATTACTTACTCTCCTTCTTTTCAGCTGGCTTTGCTACCGGCTTTTTCTTTGGTTTAATATCACCTGAAAGTTTAACTAAAATGTTAGATGTCTTTTTCTGGAAAGGTAATGCACGGCCACGACTTGCTGGCGTAAAACGTTTTAAACGAGTACCAGATGTCACTGAAAGTGTAGAAATCATCAATGTTTTACCATCTAATCCATGATTGTTAATAGCATTCGCTTTAGCGCTTTCAATCGCTTTAACAACAGGTCGCGCAGCTCGTTTAGGAGTATGCGACAAAATAACAAGTGCATCAGCTACGGTTCGGTTTCGAACTAAACTTGCTACAAGCGAAACCTTACGTGGAGCCTGATCAACACCTTCAATATATGCTCGAATAGTTTGTATGTCAGACATTACTTCCTATCCTTTCCGCCATGCTTTCGGAATTTACGTGTTGGACTAAACTCACCAAGCTTATGTCCAACCATATTTTCAGAAACCACTACAGGAATATGCATTTTGCCGTTATGTACAGCAATAGTTCGTCCAACCATTTCTGGGCTAATAGTACTTGCACGCGCCCAAGTTTTAATAATTGTACGATCGTCTATTCCAAGCGCCGCTACTTTCTTGGCCAGCTTGAAGTCAACAAATGGTCCTTTTTTTAGTGAACGACTCATAATTTACTTCTTCCTCTTCGCATCATGGCGACTCTTAATTATCATCTTGCTAACATCTTTACGTCGACGTGTACGATAACCTAGGGTTAATTGACCCCAAGGTGTTTGTGGTGGTTTACCTGTTCCATGACGTCCACCATCACCACCACCGTGTGGATGATCAGCAGCATTCATAACAACACCACGGACTCCTGGACGAATACCCTTTCGGCGATTTCGACCAGCAGAACCAATCTTAATATTTTGATGTTGAACATTTCCAACAACACCCATAGCAGCAGTAGCTTCTAATCTAAAGCGTCGGACTTCACCTGAAGGTAAACGAACTTGAGCATAATCACCTTCTTTAGCCATAAGTTGAGCTTTAGTTCCAGCTGAACGAACCATCTGGGCACCTTTTCCTGGATTAATTTCAATCGCATAGATCTGGGTACCAACTGGAATATTCGATAGCGGCATACGATTACTTGACTCAATTGGTGCTTCTGGACCACTAGTAATAACTTTACCTTTTTCCATTGATGTATCAGCTAATATGTAATGATACAGGCCATGTTGATCTTTTATTCTTGCGATTCTAGCACTACGATTTGGATCATACTCAATCTCTTCAATGGTAGCTTTAGTACCAGCCGCAAGATTATGATTGACAAGTCGATAGTGACGTTTTACTCCACCACCTCGGTGACGGACAGTAATGCGACCAGTATTGTTTCGACCAGCATTTTGTTTTTTACTTTTGACTAAGCTTTTAAGTGGTTTTTTAGTAGTAATCTCACTTAAGTCCTGGCTAGTCATACCACGACGAGCTGGAGTAGTTGGGTTGTATTGCTTTATTGGCATTACTTCTTCTCCTTCTTTACAGCCTTAGCTTTTGGCTCTTCTTCGGTGGATTCATCAAAAACCTTAATAGTGTCGCCTTTTACAAGAGTCACGTAGGCTTTCTTTAAATCTTTACGATGAGCAATACCAGGTTGAGAACGTTTTCCCTTCGAAGCACGAACAGCTTTTCCAGTCTGAATTAACGTTTTTATACTAACGGTCTTAACATCAAATTGAGCTTCTACAGCGGCAATTATTTGTTTTTTATTAGCACTTACTGGAGCATCAAACACATATACATTGTTTTTTGCCTGCCCATAAGCTTTTTCAGTTGCCCTAGGGTATATATTTATAGGAGCTGTCATTTTATTTATCTCCCCCACTTAGCCATGATTTAATAACTTCTACTGACTTAGTAGAAAGTACGATCTTGTCGGCATTTAGAATGTGATAAACACTTAGATAATTTGCACGAATAAGTAGGATGTTTTGAACATTATTAGTTGCACGTAAAATCTGAGGTGTTTTTTCGTCAACAACCATCAAAACTTTTCGTTCCAATTTATTATCAATCAAAAATTTAGCAGCTTCGCTAGTTTTACCAGTTGTTTTAAAATCAAGAACCACAATTTTCTTTGCCTGATTAGCAAGAGTTAGTGCTTGTTTAATAGCAACTCTTTTACTAGTAGTTGAAAGTTTTTTCATGTGATTTTCAGAACCATTAGGACCGAACGCTATACCACCACCACGCCAAATTGGGTTTCTTGATGATCCAAAACGTGCTCGTCCAGTGCCCTTTTGTTTCCATGGTTTCTTACCACCACCACTTACTTCACCACGTTTTTTAGTGTTTGCATGTGCAGAACGTGAATTTGCAAGAAAACTATCATAAGCAAGTTTCAATAATTCATGATTACTAACATCAACAGCAAAAACCTCTTTCGGCAATACAACCTTAGTTGTAGTAGTTTTTTTAATTTCAGCCATTATGATTTACCTCCGATGATAATCAGACCTTTTTTAGGGCCTGGAACAGCGCCGCGTAGACCAATTAAATTATTTTCTTGATCTATGTAAGAAACTACTAGGTTCTTGACCGTAACACGGTCGTGGCCCATTCGTCCTGCCATTCTTTTACCCTTGAAAACCTTTTGTGGATACATTGACCCAATTGAACCAGGTTTACGGACATCGCCTTTACCACCATGGGTATGACGACTTGTCAAAAAGTTATGACGTTTTACAGTTCCTGCAAAACCTTTTCCTTTACTTGTACCTGTGGCGTCAACAATATCACCTAGTGAAAATGTTGTTACGTCAAACGTGCTTCCTACCGAGAGGCCCTCTGGTAGTTCTGCTACACGAATTTCCCGAATATGTTTCGGTGTAGTTCCAGCTGGTTTTGTATGTCCAGCCACGGCCTTGCTCAGGTTCTTACCCTCACCATATGCCACTTGTACTGCAGTATAGCCATCGGATTCGACAGTTTTTACCTGAGTCACAGTAATTGGGCCAGCTTGAATCAACGTCACTGGAATCATGACGCCGTCCTTACTAATGATTTGGGTCATACCAATTTTGGTACCGAGAAGTGCTTTCATAGCGCTTTTGCTCCCACTTAAAATTCTTGGTGGAAGGCAGTATCCGTATCTGTTGGACTTACCAATTCACCAAGAATATTTGTTATTTTCTTAAAAGTTACTATCTAACTGTATCACGCTATCTGTTAAGAGTCAATGAAATGCTCATAACAATATACTAATTATTTGCAACTGAAAGAATGGTAAAATGATGATATGAAATTATACAATCGAATAATAATAAAAAGAAAATCGATAGTAATTATTGTTGCCTTTATAATTATTGCGGTTTTAGTAAGTCTTTTTGTAGTAATTTGGGTAAAGACAGATACAGCGTTATCTCCGACTTTGCCTAAAAATTTAACTACTAAAAAAAATGACGTTATTGAGACTGAAAAAATAGTAAAAAAGGAAGTTATTGTTGAAAAACCAATTATTCCCTCTTTTGATAAATCAAAATATTCTACAACTGTTCCATCGAGTATATGGGTAGTTGTAAACAAACAACACCCTCTAGTACCGATTAGCTATACGCCTGTAAATTTGATTACAACTGTAGGTGCAACTATTTCAAGTTCAGCACAAATCGACTTCGAGGCAATGAATAACACTGCTCTTGCAAGTGGTATCAATTTTACGATAGTCAGTAGTTACCGTTCATACGATACTCAAAATTACCTCTATAATAACTACGTCGCATCTTATGGCCAAGTAGCCTCAGACACATTCAGCGCTAGACCTGGCTATAGTGAGCACCAAACTGGATTCACAATTGATTTAGGTAGTAGCACTGGGGCTTCTTGTAATCTAGATTCATGTTTTAGATCAACAATCGAAGGTACGTGGCTAGCACAGCACGCATACGAATATGGGTTCTTACTACGTTATCCTATAGATAAGCAGCAAATAACTGGATATATGTCAGAACCATGGCATTTTAGATATATTGGCCGTGAACTCGCCTTGGAAATGAAAAATAAGTCGATAAGTACTCTTGAGGAATTTTTTAATATAAGTGGTGGCGAGATATATTTATAATATTATATAAACAATTTTGCCATAAAGCTTGAGTTTATTTTAAAAATAAGTCATACTGTTGTCATAAAGTATCTTCGCTTTAAAGCGAAAAAGGAGAATATAGCGATATGGTAACAAAAAAGAAAGTAACTTCAAAAAAGTCAGCACCAAGAAAAGTCAAAAAAGCAAAGTTTGAATCATTTCAGATGAGTAAAGATTCAACGCCTTTTTTGCAATTTCTAATTACCGAGCAAACTATTTATTGGATGATTCTTTTAACGCTAATTCTTGCTCTTGGTATTTGGGTTCTTAGCATCCAAATAGAAATCTCTAACCTACTCGACAGTATTACATTTATTTAAACAAAAAAGTTTCTATAAAAAATAACCCCGAAAATTCGGGGTTATTTTTTATTAAGTAGCTTTACTACATACGTATTTCAGCATCAACACCAGCAGGTAAACTTAGATTCTGTAAACTATCGATAGTTTTAGGAGTTGCATTTGTAATGTCGATAAGTCGCTTATGAACGCGCATTTCGAATGCCTCACCGCCCTTTTTATATACATGAGGTGATTTTACGACTGTAAAAACACTTCGACGTGTTGGCAGTGGTACTGGGCCTGAAACACTAGCACCAGTCCTAATTGCAGTATCAATAATTTGTTTTGCAGACTGATCGATAACCTTGTAGTCATATGCCTTTAAACGAATACGAATACGCGGGCTTTGTTCTTTTACTTTTTCTACCATTTTGTTCCATTCCCCGCAATCTAGCGGATGATATATCGTAACCTCTTCTGTGGATCAGTTAGTTTCTGCCATTGTTGAGTTCTCGACATGATTATTAATATGTCCTGAATTATAACATTATTTAATGAATCTTACAAAAAACATCTTAACCCCTTGGTGGTTCACCTTCTGGTTCACCAAGAATTTTTTTGCTTTTAACCTCGTATCGTTGCCCTGTGATTTCACTTTTCATATAGTCTTCATTTATTAGATTCACGAACATATCCAAATCTAATCCATCCATGATGATTATTGCACCACTGTTATCAGTCATCATTTCTAATTCCATTCTATCAGCGTAATCTATAACTTGCTCTTGAGTGATATTTCCTATTTCTATTTTTTGTAACTTATTTATAGCCTTTTTTCGCTCACGTACGATGGATTGCATATCAAGTCCATCAGGGAAACTTAATCTAAATTGTTTTTCTATTTCTGCAACTTTTTGTTCTGCTAATGCTTGTTTTTTGTAGTCGTAATTAAAAATTCGCTCAAACTTACTTTGATTAAATACAAAAATATCTTTATTAATGATAAGCACTTGATTATCCGTTGGTACCTTTAGGCCTACTTCTGCCTTAAAAGATCCAAATTTTCCATCACGAAACTCCCACGCTGTTGGACCATTTAAAACCTGACCTTGCGATATTAACTTTATCGCATAAAATGGATTACTTTTTGAATCCTTATGCGTAAAACGTGCCAATATGCCCTTTATTCTTTTAAACTCATGCTCTTGTTCGCTGAATTCTACTATCTCACTCCTTTGATGTTCAATGATATTTAGTAACGTTTCAGCCCGACCAACATTTTCTAAATCAGTACGAAGCAATACATTTTCTTCGCAATCTGATAATTCAAAATCACGAACAGATAAACCAGTACCAGCACCCATATTTACAAAATTAACTAAATCATATAAAAATAATGGTTTAATTTGTGAATTAAGTTCACTACTAAAGTTCGTTGAGTATGGAGTGTAATGTTTGTTGAACAAAAAAAATTCAACGTCAATTTCTTTTTTGATACCATCAATTCTATTTGCCCACAAAAAAATATCAGCGTGTTCGTTTGTTTTTTCCATTTGTCACCTTCTTCGCACATTGCGAAATATTCATTAAAAATTTATTTATGGCTTATAGTAAAAATTTGCCAGTTTTGCGTTCTTCACGAGCTTTGTTAGCCCATTTATCTGCCAACTCGTTACTGATATTTCCTACATGTCCACGCACCCAATTAACTTTTGCGTCTGATCTCTTATAAAGATGCAGTACTTCCTTTACTATATCTAGGTTTTTTATTTCACCATTTTTTTTAGTCCAACCATTTTTCTCCCAACCTACGCCCCACCTTGTAATAACATTAACCCAAAACTCGCTATCACTGAATATCTGGCACTGGTTGCCTTCTGCATCATTTAAGGCTGCAACTATTGCACGTCCCTCCATCCTAATATTCGTTGATAACATTTCGTGGCCAATAATTGCTAATTCTGTGTCTTTTATAACTGCGAATCCACCTGGACCAGGGTTAGGACTGCAACTACCGTCTGTGTAATAATTTATCATTAACATCTATTCTACTACAAAATCACTATTGATATTACAAAGCTTAAGCGCATAATAAATAATGTAAGGACTGTTTTAGTCCAGTGGAAAGGATAAATATGGCAAAAGGTGCTTCAAAACCGAAAAAACAAGCAAAAAAACCGAAAAAAATTAAATTGGTATAATATTCATATATTTCAAAAAAAGACACAGTATCCTAGTGTCTTTTTTGAAATTTTTTTATTTAAAGTTCATGAACAGCATCTGTTAATTCGTGAAGTTTGTCATAGTCTATCTTACATGAACCTGGACTAGTCTCGACGCTAGTAGAAACTAAAAGTTCATCTATGATTCCCGAGTATTTGTACAGACTATTAATTGGTATATTGCCCAAAACGGCAATTGATTTATCGCCGGCTACTTCTTTCATCGCAACTAATTTTTCATAGGTTGGTTGTCTATCTATTGTAGCTCCACTCGTTAGTATTACATCTACAGAATCCTTTAGCCAAAGAGTTTCGTATCTGGCCATATCTGGATCTTCAGTAAAAGTTTTGGTATTTTTGAATGCGATACCTCCGAGTATTCTAATATTTTTATTTTTTGGATTTTCGTTTCTATATTCTATTTCTGCTGATTTGTTAAGAAAATCACCACGCATATTATCAACCCATAGACCGCTAGGAACAGACTTACTATTATCAACTTTACCCAGCAACCTTGCGAATGATCTTACTGCAAATAGTGGGCTATCTATAGGAACGTGTATACCAATATACTTATCATCAATCTCATCTAGTAAATCAACAAAAGCATCGTAGATTGGTTTTGTATTCTTTATTCCATTATGACGATCAGTCAAATATAAACCATCGACACCTGTATTAAGTGCTTGAACGCTTTCGCGCACAGCGTTATAGACATTATTTTCGTTTATGTGAACTACTGGAAAAATTTTCATAACGGTTTTTCCTCATATTATGTCCACCCGTGTAATATATATTATAACATATTAAGTTATAAACATAAATTATACTTTATTTAATGTCGTCTATTGCGACACGTTTTTGCTCAGTCGTATCACGGTCACGTATAGTAACAGTATTATCCTTGAGAGTATCAAAATCAATCACTACACAATATGGAGTTCCGATTTCATCTTGGCGTCGATAACGTTTGCCAATATTTCCATTGTCATCCCAAATAACTGAACCATGTTTTTTCTTTAGCATCAAAAATACTTCGCGTGCTTTTGCGACGAGTTCTGGTTTATTTTTCAATAATGGTGAAACAGCATACATATAGGGTGCTAGTTCAGGTTTTAGCTTCAAGACAACTCTATTCTCTCCATTTATATCTTCTTCACTATAGGCATCAACTAAAACTGCCAAAAGCATGCGGCCCACACCCACTGAACTTTCGATAACATAAGGAATAAACCGCTCTTTTGTAGCGTCATCAAAATAGCTTAAACTCTTACCACTAACTCTCTGATGATTCGTTAAATCAAAATCAGTGCGATTATGCGTCCCCCATAATTCTTTGAAACCCTGAGGA
>Ga0194043_1000265_pt1 | contig 27753 bp, 27 predicted proteins | sample JunL4415m_MetaG_FD_161274 | JGI IMG/M metagenome (GOLD analysis project Ga0194043, IMG submission 161274) | Anoxic zone freshwater microbial communities from boreal shield lake in IISD Experimental Lakes Area, Ontario, Canada - Jun2016-L442-15m | ecosystem: Environmental > Aquatic > Freshwater >...
AAAACAAGCCTGGTAATGCGTGTCAACAGCATGAGAATTTCTCTGTTTTTGAAGTTGTAGTTCTGGGTAGGATTATCTAGTCTCGCATCGAATCGCGCAGCAAATCGATGGCTTCTTTAGGGCAGGTATCTTCGAGCCTTTTACCTTTTTTTTCTAATGATTCAGAAAAACGAATTGCAGTATCTTGCATTCTTTCGTGGGTTTCTTCTGATCCACCTACCAAATAAAAGTGTTCGCAATTAGTTATACGCTGGTGATCATCCTTGTTATCAAGGCCCAACCCAACAAAACCTAGCACTTTTGCTTCATCTTTTTTAGATTTTTTCTTCATAGTTCTTTCAATTTACCCTAAGAAATTATCCTATCATTTAAGTTTCGCATGGATTTTTGTAAAATCAATCCCTTCTAATCAATTTTTGACAATAATTTGATGTTTTTCAATTGGGGTGAGAGCAAAGCATCTTACCGCCATCTTTTAAATGAATATGACACTTTATGGTACAAAATCGAATGGGTTTTAAATAAAAGATGGCAATTCCTTCGTTTTTGCTATTTAATATAATTTGTTGGTAGAGTTTTAAATCAAATCATGATGCGGAGTGTTATTCCGCATTACGATAATTATTTGTATGTGGTGAAGAAATGACAATAGAACGCGTCCCGATGACCCGAGAGGGTTACGAAAATTTAATGGCCCAATTAAATCGAATGCAAAATTCGGAAATGATTGAAATTGCTACGCGAATTGCTGATGCCCGAGCATTGGGTGATCTTAGCGAAAACGCAGAATATCATGCAGCTCGTGAAGATCAGGGTATGCTGCAGGCAAGAGTTGATGCACTAAAAGATAAACTTGCTCGCGCACTTATCGTTGACATGAGTAGCCTTCCTTCGGATAAAGTTGTTTTTGGCGCCCGCGTTGTTATTAAAGATTTGGATTCGGGTGAAGAAGAAACTTATGAATTCGTTGGTCCAGGTGATGAGGACTACGACAACAATAAAATATTATCATCTAGTCCTCGCGGCCAGGCGTTGCTGGGTAAGAAGTGTGGCGACATGGTTTCGTTCAAGGTTCCTAAAGGTACATTGCGTTACGAAGTGAAAGAAATTTCTTTCCCATAGTCATATTTTGTTTGTTTCGAAAATATTTTTTTTTTGGAGAAATTCAATTGTCATCCTTATTAAAAAACAAGTTGTGGATTAAGACTGGTTCTGTGATTTGCACAGCGATAGTTCTTATAACAGCGATAATTTCTAATGCTGATACAAATCTGCAAACCGCAGGAGCAATGGCTAAAGCGGTTGAAGAATTTTCAGCTTCTCTGACGGCCGAGCAGAAGAAAAAGGCTTTGTTTAGTTTTGAAGATTCAGAACGCACCAATTGGAATTTCGTTCCATTGCAAGATAAAGCTAAAAATCCAACGCGAAAAGGCTTGCGGATGGAGGAAATGTCAACGGAACAAAAGCAACTAGCACTTAATATGGCTCAAGCGGGAACTAGCAAAGAAGGCTTTTCCAGAGTTCGAGGAATCATGGGTCTTGAACAGGTTTTAAAAGAAAACGAGAAAAATGGCACCAACATCCGGAGTTCTGAATGGTATTTTGTATCTGTTTTTGGGACGCCTGCTGCAGGGAAAAAATGGGGATGGCGTTTTGAAGGCCACCACTTATCTTTAAACTTTGTGATCGAAGGTAATAAAGTAGTTAGTGCAACGCCTTCCTTTTTTGGGGCTAACCCAGCTTTGGTATTAAATGGTGGTAAAAAAGGACTTCGAACGCTTCCAGAAACTGAAGATTTTGCAAAGAAATTGATTGCGACCCTTTCTGATGAGCAAAAGAAAATAGCCTTTACTGATAAGTTGTTTGCAGAAATTGAGCAAGGTAAATCTGTAGCCCCTGCTTTTTCAAAAGGCTTGGAATCTGGAGCATTAAATCCCGAGCAAAAGAAAATCGTTCAGGATTTGATCCAAGCCTATTCCAATCGATTTCCAGTCGATTTTGCTGAAAAAGAGGCGACCAGACTTGTTGGCCCTGATTTTGCGAAAATTGATTTTAGCTATGCCATTGATAAATCAAAACCGGGTGACCCTTATACTTATAGGCTTCAAGGCCCTGATTTTTTAATCGAATTTTTAAACATGCAAGCTGATGGCAGTGGAAATCCTGCTAATCATATTCATAGTGCATGGAGAGCCGCCAAAGGTGATTTCGGCACTCGAAATTAACCAGACCTGCAATAGACGGTTTTTCCGACACCAGCCGATTTTCCCGGCTGGTGTTTTTTTTGCTTTTCGGATTTGTAGGAATACCAAGCGTTTTTACGCGTTTATCATCTGTTTGAGTTTAGTGTTTTAATTGGCATACTATTTGCTAGCTATAATGTAGCATTGATTATCTTTTTGCTTAACTTGCAATAAAAGTGTTCCGCCCAGATTTCTTTATTGTTTGTTAAGTATTTAAAAAATCGAATGTTAAAGTCGAAGGGGTTTTCGCCCAAAACCCCTTTTACCTTTCTTGTTATAAAATCTTTATTATTTTGCATAGCCACATATCACTACCTTTTATAAAGATGTTTTGCTATTCCAGCGATTTGAAATTCCTTTATAAAAATCAACTCTTCGATCCCGGAAAAAGGGCCAGTTCCTCCGTGTTTCTTCAATCATCTTTCTTGAACAGCTAGTTACAATTGCTTCGTCTTTCTGTTCCTTTGAGTGATGCAGATACCCTCCATATGTATTTAATACATGGGAATTTCCCCAAAACTCTAAGCTGCCCCCTGCACTGTTTTTTTCTTGGCCTATTCGATTCACTGCTGCAACATAAATTCCGTTTGCGATTGAATGGGAACGATGCATTGTTAGCCAAGCTTCTGTTTGCGCTTTGCCGTAGATCTCTTTTTCGTGAGAATGCCAGCCTATAGCAGTGGGATAAAAGATAATTTCTGCACCTTCAAGTGCAGTAAGTCTGGCAGCTTCTGGGTACCATTGATCCCAGCAAATAAGAACGCCTACTTCAGCAAAAGGTGTTTTAAATGATTTAAAGCCAAGATCGCCCGGAGTGAAATAATATTTTTCGTAAAAGAGTGGGTCATCAGGAATATGCATTTTGCGATAAATTCCAATGATATTACCATCGGGGCCAATAACTACAGCAGTATTGTGATAAAGCCCCGGTGCCCGTTTTTCAAAAATGGACCCAATTATAACGCAGCGGTTTTTTTTGGCACAACTTGCCAGCGCATCGGTGGTCGGCCCAGGAATCGGTTCTGCAAGTTCAAATAACGAGGGGTCTTGAATCTGGCAAAAATAAGGAGTTAGGAAGAGTTCTTGCAGGCAAATAATCTGGGCCCCTTTAGATACAGCTTCGTCTATCCCAGCAAGCGCCTTTTCAAGATTCCTATTGGGATCTTGCTGACAAGCCATCTGGATTAAACCTATATTAAAAAGATCATCTTTTTGCATGATGTTTTTCCAGAAAATCAGGCGCAATGCTCTGATACAGTATAAAATGCATAATGAAACATTATTGAATAAGCTATTAAAAATCTATTGTTCAGTCTTGGAGTTGATGCGTGCAGAATATTTCTTCCAGAGAGTTACACAAACAAATCCAGATGCATCTTGAAAGCCTCAGGCTTTCGGGTGTTGAATGGCTCGAGAATAATAATAATTCAACCTTGCAAATAAGTGAGGGCTTGGCCCATAAATCTCCTCCTGTTGATGGTGAGGCAGCAGTAATAAATCTTCCCTTGCCTGAAAAAAGTTCGACTCATTCGGTTTTGCATTCACTGGAGAAAAAAACAGGATTATTGCAATTGCTCAAAGAGGAGGTTGCAAATTGTGTGAAATGCCCTCAACTTGTCCAAACAAGAAAGAATACGGTTTTTGGTGTTGGTAAAATAGAGCCAGATATTTGTTTTGTTGGGGAAGCCCCAGGTAGTGCTGAAGATGAAAAAGGGTTGCCTTTTGTTGGTGAAGACGGTTTGTTGTTAGATAAAATTCTGAAGGCCTGCGGTTTGTCGCGTGAAGAAGTTTACTTTCTAAATATTATAAGTTGCAAGCCCCCGGATAAGCGATTGCCTCTACCTAGCGAAGTTTCCAACTGCAGAGGTTTTCTTGAAAAACAACTGGCATTGGTAAAGCCAAAAGTGATTTGTTGTCTTGGGTCATGTGCTGCAGAAAATCTATTAGATACTAAAATTCCGGTCAATAAATTAAGGGGAAAATTCTATGATTGGAAAGGTATCCAGGTTTTATGCACCTATCATCCGTTATCTTTATTGCGTACCCCTGAAAAGAAAAAAGAAGTGTGGGAAGACATGAAGTTTTTGATTTCTCACCTTGGAAGAGTGCTACCAAAACTAGGATCATGATTTTTCATGAGCCATGATTTTTTCCATAACTAATGAAAAATCGATTGGTGTCTCAATGAAAGTGTTGCCATTCCTTGCAGGGATGTGCAGTGGTTTCTTTTTACCCACCAAAAAAATAGTATGAAGAAAGCGTCTGCGCAGTTCTGATTCGATGATCATTTTTGAAAAAGTTTCTTTAATGGAAAGATAACTATCCAATTCGATTATAAGGTGTTTGAAATGTTCCCGGTTGTAAACAGTAAGGGCTTGTTCAAGATTGTTTGCTTGCAAAATTCGAAACCCCCTGTTTTGCATGTAAGCCTTGATCAGTTGCCTTTTTTTATCATTACGAATCACCAAAAAAATAGTTGAACCGTTTTCTGATGGATTTACGCCATACTCCGCTTGAATTTTTTTTCTGATGGATTGAACTGCAATTTGAACTTGAAGAAAGTCGGAGTAGCGTGATTTTGGGTCGATTGAAATCATGTTTTTAATAATAGGCAATGTTTCTGAGGGGAGTGTTTTTTCGAACTCAGTGTTGAAAATAAATTTGAATTCATTCTTGTTATACATTTCTTTTCTTTTTTGATAAGAACCCGGAAGGAGAGATTTTCCTGTAAGAAGGTGATAAAAAAGACACCCTGCAAAAAAAATATCTGATTGACTAGGGGTGGAAGACTCTCCCGAATGCCTTGCTAAACCCGCATAATCAAATGACAAGGAATTCTGGTTATTAATCTGCCCTGTTAGCGGGTCAAAAATTGATCCAAAACGAAAATTGTTGATTTTAGGATGGGCAGGATTCTCAAGCAGTACTTTTGCCCCTGAGAAATTCCCGTGTGATATCCCCATCTTCTGTAAGAATAAAAAACCTTTGCTAAGTTCTTCCATAATTAGACAAGCTTCGGGGCAACTAAGAAAAGTTTTTATTTCAAGCCAGTCATAAACTGACCCGCCTTTCATCCATTCTAAAGTTAGGTAGGGTGGTATGTTTTTTGTGCCTGGAAATAAATCTAAAGTTTTAACAATGTTGGGGTGGTTAATATCTTTGAGTATTTCGCCCTGGCGTAAAAATTTAAGTATTTCAACATTGTTATTGGCGTGTCTTTTTCTGAGGACTTTTAACGCAACAAGTTCTCCGGTATCAATTTTCCTGGCTTTGTAAGTTCGCCCCAATTTTCCTGGCCCAATCGGAAAAAGAAGGTGATATCCATTAAATAAAAGCATGGTGCCATCACCTGCTACAATCTTACTTATCTGCCAATCAGTCAAATAGTTATGTTCAGTTAAAATTTTTGGATCAATAAACTTGCTGTTGCTTATTCGGGTATGTGCGAGCACTTCTTCGGCAACAAAAGGAGAAATAAGGCCAAGTTTTTGAGTAATATGGACAAGTGCAGTAAATTCTTCGATTTCCATAAGAGGTAGTATTGCATGAAATGAAAAGAAATTCGAGGTTATGTGAAAAAATTGATCAAGTACATGATAATTTGTCAAATTTGGTATTTATGGGTAAATGCTGAGAGTAGGTCGGGCAGGTTTTTGCTGAGAAAGGTATAAACTCGTATTGAAGAAAAATCTTATCAAGGCTATCAGGATCGCTTGAAGTGGAATATTTTAACAATCTAGGCGTAGTAACATTAAAAGTTGGTAAACAAACATGGGTTTTTATCAAATAAGAGTAGGCAAGCGAATTATCGTGCGATCCTTGCTAATTGGGTTGATGGTTGTAGCCCCAGGCTGCGCATCATTCTGGGATTCTGTTACCAGTAGGGATTTTCGGATTAAGAGTTTATTTCTTCCGCCTGATCCGCCAATGGTGGTGTTAGAAAAAAGTGTGGACGGCGATAAGAGATCTGCAGCGCTAGCTTCGCTTAAAGAACCATTGTCAAATAAGGGTACTGCGGAAGAACAAGAAAAAGTATTCAAAATACTATCAGATGCTGCATTAATAGACCGTCAAGCAATATGTAGGCTTCAAGCGATATCAACCCTTCGTACATTCAAGGATTCGCGCACGCCCGAAGTTTTGAAAGATGCTTACTATAGGGCCTCAAATTTTAATCCAGATACTGCAACGGTAATAAAATGTCAGGTGTTAAATTCATTGGGTGAAGTGCGAAGCCCATCAGGCTTGGAGTTATTGGTTAAGGTATTGAAAGAACCAGCGGTTGTGGGTTCTGAGCAGGATCGCCAGCAAAAAGTTGATGAAAGAATTATAGCTGCCAAAGCATTAGGTAAATATAAGGAATATCAAGCATCAGAAAGTTTACTATCGGTATTACAAAGCGAACAAGATGTGGCGTTGGTAAATTGTTGCAGGGATTCATTAGAAAGTATAACAGGCAAGAATTATCCTGCGAATTATGAAACATGGGCGAAATATCTTCACGATACTTCAAACAAAGAGCCTCAACCCGGTTTTCTGCAGAAGATATTTCAAACATCGGGCGGCAGTAAATAATTATTTGTCTTTCATCGGTTTTTCTGCAGGGAATAAAAGGATAGTGTCTACAACTCCTTGGTAGGTAATGCCTAATGGGTCTAAAATCCCCGTGAGCCACACTGCTAAAGGGATATTATCAGCGGCAGGAGCTTTAACAGGTTTTTTGTCTGCATCAAGAATCATCATAGCGGCAAAAGCTTTTTTGTTTATTTCAAATTTAACATTATATTTCTTAGTAATTTCATCAAGCAATTCTTGAAGAGGCTTTTCAACGCCTTCCTCTTCTTTGATTTTAGTTTCAAGTATTTTTTTAAGGATATCATTCGGAACTGGAGCATCAATCGTTGGAACCGAATCAGGAGTTGTGGAAAGTGTTTTTTTAATATGAAGCATGGGTTTAGTAAAATCCCGGTCGCGCATGCAGATGATTAATCCATTATTAGCAGCTAAAAATAAGCGATCATTGGTACGGTTGACCACGGGAAAAACAAAATCGTGAACATCCCAAGTGGTTAAATATGCGCCATTGGTTCGATCGATGATCACCATTTTGCCACTTCGATCGAGAGTGTAAAGGAATTTAGAATTTGCAGCAATAATACGGTCAGATTTTTCTTGGGCGGAGGTGAATCGATTTCCGTTATTGATGTTCCACATGGGTAATCCGGTTTCACGAGAAAGTTTAACCAATCCGCTTTTTTCACCAGTAACAAATATTTCGTTATCGGTAACAAATGGACGATGATGAACAGTGCTACCAATGGTGTAGCGCCAAAGAAGTTTCCCGGCTTGCAAATCAAAAGCGTGTAAACAGGCATCCATGGAGCCAATATAAGCGATTGATTCATAACGCGATGGCGGAACAATCACCGCATTATCTGCAGAATAACCTGGATTTGTTTCAAGGGTAGTATGGCTCAGATCTGAATGGATGTTAAGGGCAACTAAGTTGCCTTTAATGCCAACAGCAGAAACAATTTCTTCTGTAACGAGAAGAGGGTAATTTAAAATAAGTCTGGTTTGAAATTCCCAAATAAGTTTTGGTTGCGGCCCTCTAGAACGGGTAGAACCTACACCATAGGCGGGTGCTAGTGCGTTAGATTCAGCAGTATCATCGGGAACATCAACAATTGCTTTTTTGGTAATGCGATTAAAAAAGTCTGATTTTTCATATCCTGAAAATTCACCATTCTTTTTGAAAAGAGGCAAAGCATAACAATAAATTCTTCCGTTTGATCCAGAGAGAAAAAGATGGTGTTTGTCTACGGAGGGAGGTGCAGAAATTGATATCCCAAAACTTGATTGCCAAGCTATACTTCCGTTTTTTCTGTCCAAAGCGTACAGGTCATTTTCGTTGACCGCAAAAACAAATTTATCATTAAAAGCAAGGTTGTAAAAAACTTGATAAGGTTTACCGAAATTGGTTTTCCAAATGACTTCACCAGTTTCAGAATTAAAAACAACAATCGTGCCGCCTCTAGTTTGAGCAAGTATCTGGTTTTCTGAAATTTGAATATCGTGATAACCATCACGCTTTCCTTCCATGGGAGAGAAGGCACGCCACATCATTTTAAGATTTAGCCTGTCAAGAACTTCTTGGGAGGGGATTTCGGGTTGTGAAAAAATTCTGAGATTGTCAGCCGATTTTGCATTAAAAGCAATAAAGAATAAAGCGCAGGTTAAAATGAATATTCGCATCATAAAATCTCTTATAAAATGGTATCAATAGGAATCTACCACAGGATTAAAAATGAGTTAAGAGTTTGAAAATATAAAACTGAAAACGGCCTATGATTATCACAGTTTGGGCGAACCTTTACGATTATTCCTTTTTTTCTGGAAAAATTCAGAAAGAATACTTGAGCATTCGTTTTCAAGCACTCCGGAAACTACCCTGCTTCGGTGGTTAAGTCGCGGGTCATTCAAAAGATTATAAAGGGAATGGCAAGCTCCCGCCTTGGGATCCATGCAGCCATAAACGACCCATGGAATACGTGATTGAACAATGGCCCCAGCGCACATGGGGCAAGGTTCGAGTGTGACATACAATATGCAATTCTCAAGGCGCCATGATTGGAGATATTGTGCTGCTTGGGTGATGGCGATCATCTCTGCATGCGCGGTGGGATCTTTAAGCAATTCTCTTTGGTTATGAGCTTTAGCAATGATGCCCGCTTTAGCAGAAACAATCAAAGCGCCCACTGGTACTTCGTCTTCTTGTTCAGCAGCTCTAGCTTCTTCAAGAGCAATTTCCATATGCATCAAATGGAATTGATGCATTGGATCGGAAAGTTCAAGATTGAATTGATCCATATCCATGATAATCTAATTTCAATATTTATAATAATGGGTAAAATTAAACAATTACATTAGATTATAACCTATGCTGCTTGAGGTTTAAAAATTACTTTTTAAAAGATTGTAGGTGAGACATGTTTTCCCTTGAAAAGATTCAAGCAAAATTAAAAGAATTCGGTTTAGATGGCTGGTTGCTTTATGATTTCCGGTTTTGCAACCCATTGGCAAGGCGGGTTCTAGGGTTATCCGAAAAGCTTTTTCTATCCAGGCGATGGTTTTATTTTATTCCTGCAAGTGGTGACCCTGTAAAAATTAATCACAAGATCGAACCAGGTGCGCTTGCTTCCTATCCTGGTATTTCAACTATATATCTTCGATGGCAGGAATTGGAGTCTTCTTTAAAAAATGTTTTAGAAGGCAAAAAAAGAATCGCTATGGAGTATTCCCCCAATAATGCCATCCCGTACCTTTCACGAGTTGATGCTGGAACAATTGAATTCGTAAAATCCTTAGGGGTTGATGTGGTTTCTTCAGGTGATTTGATACAGGTATTTGAATCCTGTTTGAATAAAAAGCAATTTCAAAACCATCTTGATGCTGCAATTCATACACGAGAGGCCTATGAGGTGGTTTTTCGTTTTATTGCAGAATCCATACGGAATAAAAATGAAATCAAGGAAAGTGATGTCATTAGAATTATCATGGAGCATTTTTCCAAAAATAATTTGTTTACAGATCATGCGCCGATAGTAGGAGTTAATTCGCATAGTGGCGACCCACACTATTCCACTTCCAATGAAACAGATCGAAAGATTCAAGAGGGGGATTTTATACTTGTTGATTTGTGGGCTAAGTTAAACGATCCAGAAGGTATTTATAGCGATTTGACTCGCACCGGATTCGTAGGGAAAGTCGTGCCTGAAAAGTATACGAAGATATTTGATATCGTAGCTCGGGCCCGTGATGCAGCAATCGATAAAGTAAGAAAAGTTTTTGCGGAAGGTACGCCAGTTGAAGGCTGGGAAATTGATAATGTGACACGAGAAGTGATTGTGAAAGCTGGTTATGGGGAATATTTTTGCCATCGAACGGGGCATTCGATTGGTAAGGAGACCCACGGTAATGGGGCGAATATTGATGGATTAGAGACTTTAGATACAAGAAAGATATTGCCTGGTAGTTTGTTTTCCATTGAACCTGGGATTTATCTTGAAGAGTTTGGTGTACGAAGCGAAGTGAATGTTTTTGTGGACTGGGACAAGAAAGTTCATGTAACCGGTGGCGACCCACAAAAGTTTATCGTGCCAATCCTTAACGATTATTGATTTTTGACCAAATGGTATCCAGGGTAATCTTGAGAAAGGGTTTTGTGAGTGCCTGATGCGATTACCCTTTTGTTTTCAAACAAGTAAATTTTATCACAAGAAGACAAAGTTGCTTCGCAACCTCCAAGGAAAACAATAGTTTTGCCTGTGAGTGTTTTTTCGTAAACAGAATTAATCAAATCTTGGTTTTGTGTGGGGTCGATAATAATTGGCTCTTCTAAGATAAGTGTTTTTGCGCCGAGATAAACGGATCGTGTAATACCCAGAAGGTATTGAAAAACTGAATCAAAAGAGTTGTTATCAGGATCATAAAAAAGCTCATAGCAGTTCGGATGAGCAAGTAATTTAGCATGAATATTTGTGTTTTTGGCAGCATCCAGCATCCTAGGCCAGTCCGGGGTTTTAGTGTAATTACAGATGATGTTTTTAAAAGAATCAGGCATGATTTCAAATCGTTCTGAAACGAAAGTAATTTCTTTTGGAATTAAATTGATATTTAAGCTTCTTGCGTTGGTGTTATCAAAGCGCAATTCGCCCATGTCGGGAGTAAGGGAACATGATAAGAGTAATCCCATTGCGGTGCGTTGTTCTTTTTGGAGACCAGCAAAACCTATGCGGGAGTTTTTTTCGATGTTAAGAGTGAGATCTTTAATAAGGGTGTCGTTGAGGTTATTGTTAATGGAGATCGAATCTAAATGAATTGTTTTGAAAACTGGGAAGATAAGTGATCCATTATCGTTTTGTGAAAACCCAGATTTATCTTCTAATTTTTTAAATAGATCAGTAGTTGAAGAGTAATTTTCAATCATTATGGTTTTGCAGTCGATTAAGAATTTAGAATAAAATGCAGTAAGGAAAGCGATAGTTCCCGAGACAAATAAATCGGGTGCGTTTGCAATTTTAAATGAGATGAATATTTCAGATAATAAAAGAAAAATCCCAAGGCAGAGGATGAAGCAGAAGTAACCAAGATATTGTTCAAGATTGAAGAAAAAATTGATTTTAAGTTTTGTTTTTAAATGGTTGTAAGATGCAAGAGAAAGTTTTTCGAGCCAAATGTGAGAAAGTCCAAAAGCCTTAGAGAAAGACATTGCATTGTAAAGTTTTAGAAACAATGTGGATTCAATTCGGAACGAAGTTTCTTGCTCTTGAAGGAGAGTGCGGAATTTGATTGCAAGAATAGCCTGGATTGCAAGAATGAGAAAGAATAAGCCTGAAAAAACAAGATATAGCGCAGTGTTGGCAATCAAACCAGCAGTTGTAAAAACAATTATTGCAATAATGGTGGGTTGGATTTTTGAGGTGTAAATTAGTAGAAGTTCGCCAGTATTTGCAATGAGTTTGTCGACATCAAAAATATGATTGCTATTATTTAGCAATGATTGTTGAGATTTCAAAAATTCGTTTTGATAGAAAACTTTTCGTATTAATGAAAGTTGCTTTTCTGCACCGTAATAACAAACGGATTGTTCAAGCAAACGGATTAGAAGGAAAGAGAAACTTAAAGATGGGATGAGGATTGAAATAGCAACTTGAGGATTAGGGCCCCAACCATGAAGGGAAATCCAATCCCAAAAATGATTTACAATGGCAGAAGAGGTTTTGGGTTCTGTTGTTAATATGGTTCCATCTTTTGAAAATGGAATTGCTTCTGAAAATAGAAAAAAACAGGTGCACCAGCAAAGAAATAAAACAAATAAAATCGCTGAGTATTTTAGAAAGGATAGAAGAAAAGTAATGTAACGCAACCATCGGTCGCCAGAACGATAATTGATGAGTTTGAAAAAATACAGTTCATGATCAATAATATCGGGCATATCCCACCCGTGTAAGTGCCAAATCCATGGCGAATAACAAACTAAGCCAGATCTCGATCTTCAAACAAAATCAGGCCGACAATAAGTGCAACTGTAGTGTAAATTAATCCGTAGAAACTAACGGATAAGACATAAATAGCAAAGGGAATAAAATCTGGAGGCGTATCGCCAACGATGGCAGGTCCCACGCGGAAAAATTCCAAGCCAGGCAGGAATAAATCGAAGACACCCGCCATGAATCCAAGGAGTCGCGAGACAGGAGAATCAGGGTCGGTCGCTTTCGATTTTTCACCGATTGCAACTAATACGGGGGTAAGGTGAGCAAGGAAATAGATTACGAGAACGGTACTAAGATTTACAACCATGGGTAAACGGGTAGCAAGAGAAACGGAGATCGAAACTAAAACGCTCACTTGGCAAAAACTAAGAATAAGACCCGGGAAGGTTTCAAGGGTGTGTTGAATCCAGAAGGCAAGCCCGTTAATGAGATCTTTAGTTTCGGATGGGAGAGTCGAATTGGATAAAAAGAGTTTGATCCACTCTGGGTTTGCAACAGGATCCATTCTGTCGAGCCAATGTTTGTAAAGAAGAATGGATTGAAATACGACAAACAAAATAGAAGACATGAGAAAAGCAGAAAGCAGGATGCCTACAAATTTGCCCAGAAGAAATTGCCTGCGGGAAATCGGTTTGCTCATGAGTGTGACAGCGGTACGCCCTTCGATTTCTTCACTTACAGAAATACTAGCTGCCAAGGTTCCAAACACCACCGCTGCAAGCATGATGGTATCGTAACCCAATTCTTTGACCATGATGAGATCTTCGCCGAAGGTGAAGTAAGGAATAAAAGGAGAAACAAGGAGAGCAAAAAGAGCAAGGCTTGAAAGAAGCCAAAACATAGGTTGCCTAATGCCTTCACGAAAAGCGGCTTGAGCAACAGCGCCACCTTTGGGCCAAATTTTGAGGAGGATGAAAAAAGTAAGAACAAAGGTATCGAGAATGAGTTGTGTTTGAAAGACGCCGCCATAAACCCTGCCGGCTGTTTCAATACTGTTGGTTTCTTGAAGGAAGGTATGGAAGATGGGAGGAAAAATTCCTCCGAGAATAAACATGGTTACCAAAGTGGTTAACAAAGCTGAAGATTTGGGTTTATCCGAGGAGCTATTTTCTGAAAAGAAAAGAGTAAGCATCCAAGGTATTGCAACCAAAAATTGCGCCCAGACAAAACCGGATTCAATCATCCATTGTTGAAACGATAAGTTCATTAGATGCAAAGCCTCAGGTAAAACAGCACTTCAATATTCTATTTTATAGTCTACATAACCAAGAGAAGAAATAACATTAACTTGTAATTGTGTGATGTTATTATGAAATCTATTTTGCACCATTTTAAGGAAGGAGTCAACCTTTTCCCGGTCTCCTTCCGCAATGAGTTCCACGGTGCCATTTTCAAGGTTTTTAACCCTGCCTTTGAGTTCGAAATGCTGAGCGATTTGGAGCACAGATTGTCGGAATCCCACACCTTGGACCAATCCTGAAAAAGTAGCATTTATGGTATATAAGTCGTTTATTTGCATAAGTTTAGGTAGATTGGTTGCGGTAATTTGGATGAACGCCCCAGTTCAATTTTTCGCGAAGAGTGCGATAAAAATTCTTATTAGGCACTTTGGCTAATTGAAATTTGACCGGAGCCTTTTTAAAGGTAATTTTAGATCCTTTTACCAGCGGGATTTTTTCTTGCCCATCGATAACGAGGCTGGTCCCCTTAGTAACTCGGTTCATCACCAAATTGTAAACCTTTGAAGCAGAATCGACAACGCAGCGGCTTGTAAGCACATGAGGGCAAATGGGGTTAATGACAAAGGCTTCGATTTCTTGATTTAAAATAGGACCGCCCGCAGACAGATTGTAAGCCGTTGAACCGATTGGCGTACTCATGATCAATCCATCAGCCATGTAAGTGCAAACGGGTTCTTCATCAGCAATCAAATCGATTTCGATCATATGAAAAGGTGCACCAGAATGAATGGAAATTTCATTAAGGCCAAGGAAAGGTCCGGGCTTATCTTTGGTATCGGTAAAGCATTCAAACATCAAATGATTTGTAATTCTGAAATTACCATTAGCAATCTCAGGAATGCATTCTTCAAGTTCTGCAGTATTAAGATCAGCAAGAAAGCCCAAGCGCCCAAGGTTGATGCCTAGTACGGGTATCTGATTGTAGCCCATTTGCCTAGCTGCACGAAGGATGGCACCATCGCCTCCCAAAACAAAAGTAAAATCAGCTTTGTATTTGGAAAGGTCTTCTTTTTGATCAAGATCAACGAGCACAACTTCAAAGTGCTTTTCAAGCAAAGGAAGAAGTTTTTCGGACTGGGTAGTTACCCCAGGTCGTTGGGCATTTCCGAGGATGAAAATTTTCATCAGGGGCACCGGTCCATGAGTTATTTGCCTAGGATTTGTCTGGAGGCGCCAACATCCTTTGCAAACCACTGCTTAGCAGCGTTGGCAATGCCGATGGCATCAAGTCCCAAGTCGTGGAGGAGTTCACCTCGTTCGCCGTGTTCAACGAAATGATCTGGCAGTCCAAGTCGGATTAACTTACGGGTTTCAATGCCAGCAGAGTTTGCAGCTTCAAGTATAGCGCTGCCAAACCCTCCTTCCAAGGATCCTTCTTCGACGGAGATGACAAGGTTGGCTTCTTCCATGGCTTTAAACAATGTGTTTTTGTCCAATGGTTTTAAGAACCGTGCATTAATGACACCAACATGCATGCCCTCTTCGCGTAAAATTTCAGCAGCTTTGCAGCACTCGACAAGGAGTGTTCCATATGCAACAAGAATGATATCTTCGCCCCAATCAATAACCTCAGCTTGTCCAATTTCAAGAGGTACAAAATCGCGTTTGATGCGTTCGAGGTTGGCTTTTGGGTAACGAATTACGGTGGGCCCATTATGAGCTAACGAAAGGCGAATCATCGGTTCAACATCAAGTTCATCACCAGGTGCCATCACTGTCATATTGGGAAAAACGCGCATGTAGGTGTTATCGAAAGCGCCATGATGTGTGGGGCCATCAGGCCCCGTGATCCCCGAACGATCTAGGCAAAAGAGTACAGGTAGATTTTGTAAAGATACTTCTTGGAAAACCTGATCAAAAGATCGTTGCAAGAAAGTTGAATAGATATCAACGATAGGTCGATTACCTGTTTTCGCAAGGCCCGCAGCAAAAGCAACGGCATGGGATTCACATATGCCCACATCAAAGAAGCGCTCGGGAAATACTTCACGAATCTTCTCAAGTTTATTCCCTTGGCACATGGCGGCAGTGATGACGGAAACCTTCTTGTTTTCCTGCATGATTTTAAAAATGCTTGAGCTAACAGCATCGGTGTAACCTTTGCTGCCCCCGCGTTTCATGGAAATAAGGGTTCGTTCAGGTCCTACTTTTTCAAAAACAGGAGGGGTATGAAATGTAACCGGATCTTCGCTAGCCTGAGGTACTCCGCATCCTTTTTGAGTGAGCACATGCAATAGAATCGGACCTTTTTGTTCTTTGATGTCTGCAAACCACTTAAGCATTCCGGGTAAGTCGTGGCCATCAATAGGGCCAAAGTAGCGGAAGCCAAATTCTTCAAATAGCCTTCCACCCATCAACGATGCTTTAAGTCCGTCTTTAAGTTGCTCAAGGGCTTGTTTGGCTACACCGCCAAAAGGAATCTTTTCGAGAAGATCTTTTAGCTGTCGTTTTGAATCTTGGTAAAGGGAGGTTAATCTTGCTTGATCAAGGCATTTGGCAAGCGACCCGACCCTTGGGCAGATCGACATTTCATTATCATTAAGGATAACGAGGAAATTTTTGTTGAGCCCGCCTGCGTTGTTAAGTGCCTCAAAAACGATCCCCGAGGGTAAAGCACCATCGCCTATTACTGCGATGCTGTGCCTGTCGGTATTGCCGTTTAGGTCATCACCAACTTTTAATCCAAGAGCGGTGGAAAGACTGCAACCAGCATGGCCTGTCATAAAAAGATCGAAATTGCTTTCGGCGGGATTGGGGTATCCCATGAGTCCACCCTTGGTGCGGATGGTGTCGAAATTGCGATAGCGCCCGGTAATTAATTTATGGGGATAAATCTGATGCCCGGTGTCCCAGATGATGCGATCTTTGGAGAAATCGTAACTTAAGTGAAGTGCAACGCATAATTCCACTACGCCCAGATTACTAGCGAAGTGGGCAGGCCTTAAACTTAATACTCGAACTAATTCGTCCCGCATTTCTTGACAAAGTAACTCTAGCTCCTGGTTATCAAGGAGTTTAAGATCTTCGGGGCCTTCAATTTTCGGAAGAATTCTGTGCATTGCAACTATCCTTTGTGCATCCAAAAACCCGGCGTCAATTGCCAGATTGTAAATTCATTGTACCTAATGATCTCGAGAAACAAGGTAATCCGCCAAATCCATGAGGGGCGCAGCATTGGGTCCAAGTTGGCTTGCCAGATGCTGAGCATTTTTACAAAGTTCACCAGCTAAAAGTTTACTCTGCTCAATCCCCAATAAACCCGGATAGGTTAGTTTACCCTTTTGCGCGTCTTTTCCAACTCGTTTTCCTGCAGATTCGCATTTTCCTAGAACATCGAGAAGATCGTCGGTAACTTGAAAGGCAAGCCCTATGTTTTGACCGTAATTATCAAGTATCTGCAACAAATCTTCTGGGGGTTTTCGGTTTTGGCTGGCAAACGAGACAATGGCTCCTAATTTTAGGCTCGAACGAATCAAGGCTCCTGTTTTTCGATCATGCAAATTCTTTAAGTGCTTCACTGTAGGTTCTTTAGGGTGATCTTCGCCCCGTACACCCGGTTTTCCTTCCCATGCCAAATCTTCTACTTGGCCCCCCACCATTCCGCTGGCCCCTGCCCCTTTTGCTAATTCCAAACAGCATTCAGCACCAGCAAGGGCCGGGTAGCTCTTTGCAAGCACTTCGAAGGCTTTTGTCAGAAGCGCATCGCCTGCAAGAATTGCGAGGGCTTCCCCATAAACTTTATGGCAAGTCGGTCTGCCCCGCCTAAGGTCATCATCATCCATAGCAGGCAGATCATCGTGAATCAAAGAATAAGCATGAATAAATTCGACAGCGCAAGCAGCAGGCCAAGGGTTTGTGTTTTCAAATCCAAAGGCGTTTGATGCCAGTAAAACAAGAACAGGCCTTAGTCTTTTGCCTGGGGCTAGTACGCTATAACGCATGGCTTCTAGTAGACGAACGGGCATACCATCTTGCGATTGAAGGCAAGTACTTAGATGAGTATCAACTTTGGATGCAAGGTTTTTCCAAATACTAAGGAAATTATCCTGATCCATGGATATCTTTTGCAGCACTCTTGTTTCCTTAAATACCTAGGGCAAACACCAAGGTAGCATAGTAGCACTAAAGTCCCTGATACTTCCACTAGGTATACCGAACCTTTGCAAGCTTCGCCTAAGCAATTGTGAAATAATAGCGATCAGGCAAGCTTTGTCGATCAAGTTAACTGGGAAGATTGTCTTTTTCTACAGAAAACAATCCCTGTTGCTCTTTTCCTTCAGTGGATTCATGGTTGAATTTCTGCAGCAAGGGTTGCCCCGAAGCATCAACGCCGCTTAATAGTTGGATTTTTTGTTCTGCTTCTTTCAGGCTAAGCTGGCAGCTTTGAATCAGGCGAATGCCTTTTTCGTAAAGTTTAAGGTGTTCATCAAGATCGATCTGACTGTTTTCAAGTTCTCGGACAATTTCTTCAAGATCGCTGAGCGAGGACTCGAACTTTTGGGCTGAATTTTTTTTGATTGCCATGATGCTTTATCTCTCCAAATGATGGTTAGGGTTCAATTTTTTTAACTTCGCTGATAATCGTTCCATTGTGCAACCTAGTGCAAAGCAAGTCGCCCAAGGCTAAAACTTCCGCAGACACGATTACTGTTGCTTTATCAGATTCAAATTCTTTTGCCTTCATGGTGATGCTGTAGCCCCGAGTAAGGATATTTAGCGGGCTAAGGGATTGCAGCTTTTCGATGAAAGATGCAACTTTATCAGATTTTTGGCGCAAAAAAGTGCTGGAAGTACGATTGAACTTCTCAATAGTATCATCAAAGCGTTGGGATTTTTGGTTCAAATAATCCAACGGTTTTTGTAAACATCTTCGTGTGGAGAGGAGTTTTAAATGCTGTTGGAATTTTTGAATTTTAAGCGATGCAGCCTGATGCATGTACTCTGCTGATGCTTTGAGATGTTCTACGATTTCGTATTGGTTAGGTGATATTCTGGTTGCAGCTTCGGTGGGGGTGAGGGCTCTTAAATCTGCAATGAGATCTGCGAGTGTAAAATCATCTTCATGGCCCACCGCACTAACGGTTGGAATTAAGGATTCGAAAAGCGCATCTGCAACAATCTCTGAATTAAAGGCACACAAATCTTCAGAGCTGCCCCCACCTCGGCCTACCACCATGACATCGATTTTCGAATTTTCAATCAGGCTGGCGCAGTTGAGTAATTTTATCGCTTTGGCGATTTCAGAGGGTGCAGCGTCGCCTTGAACTCTTGCGGGAGAAATCCAGATTTCTGCCATAGGCCATCGTTTTCCCAACACTTCGAGCATGTCGCGTACAGCTGAACCTGTTGCGCTTGTGACTAATCCAATGCGATTTGGAAAAGGAGGAATCGCTCTTTTCCTTTCCTGATTGAAGTATCCTTTTGTTTTAAGTTTTTCTTTGAGTTGCCTTAAAAGAAGTTCTTGCTCACCGATCCCCATGAGTTTTACATCATCGCCAATGATTTGAAACTCGCCCCGTGCAGCGTAAAGGCTTGGCTTGGCCCGAAGGATTATTTTTTTTCCTTCCTGCAGGTTGCGGCCATGCTTTAGTGCATGCCCTTTAAATATCACCGCCCTTACACTGCATAGCTCATCTTTAAGGGAAAAATAAACATGCCCAGATGCAGGCTTAGAAAGATTTGATATTTCCCCAGCGATCCAAAGCGAAGGGAATTGCCCTTCCAGTAAGTCTTTAGCCAAGGTGTTTAGCTGACTTACGGAAATGAAAAAATTGTCTTCTTTGGGGCCATCAATTGGCATTAGTTTGATCCTGCAATCGGAGAGAATGGTAAGCCAAAGGTTTGGGCTACTGCAGTGTTGGTTATTTTGCCCTCGGAAATATTAATGCCAGAAGCTATGGCGGGGTTTTTTTCAGCAGCGGTTTGAATACCCATTTTTGCGAGTTGCAGTACAAAAGGCAGTGTAACATTTGTCAGCGCAAAGGTGCTGGTTCTTCCCACCGCACCGGGCATGTTTGTCACGCAGTAGTGAACAATATCGTCAACGATGAAAGTTGGCTGGTGGTGCGTAGTGGGTCGTGAAGTTTCGACACAGCCACCTTGATCGATTGCAACATCGATAATCACCGCACGGGGAAGCATTATTTTAAGGTCTTCTCGTTTTACCAAATGAGGGGCTTTAGCTCCGGGAATTAAAATCGCTCCGATAAGAAGATCCGCAGTCGCAAGGCTATGCCTAAGGCTATGCCTATCGCTGAATAATGTTGTTACATTTTTAGGCATAACATCGTCGAGATATCTAAGACGATCGAGGTTGATATCTAATAAGGTGACATTGGCGCCTAGCCCCGCTGCAACTTTGGCAGCGTTTGAACCTACGATTCCCGCACCTAAAACAACAACATTCGCAGGTGCAACTCCGGGAACCCCGCCTAAAAGTATTCCCCTGCCCTCGAACGGTCTTTCCAAATATTTTGCCCCTTCTTGTATGCTCATTCTTCCTGCGACTTCGCTCATTGGGGTAAGCAGTGGCAGGTGCCCGGACGAATCTTTGATGGTTTCATAAGCAACTGCGGTCGCTCCACTTTTCATCACAGCTTGTGTGAGTTTTTCATCTGCAGCGAAATGAAAGTAAGTAAAAATTACCTGATTCTTTCGCATCAAAGGCCATTCTGACTCCATGGGTTCTTTGACTTTTACAATTATGTCGGCCTGTGACCAGATTTCTTCGCGTGTTGCAATGATGGTTGCGCCATGCTTGAGGTAATCCTGATCTGTAATACCGCTGCCCAATCCTGCGCCCGTTTGAATTAAGACTTGGTGCCCTGCCCTAGAAAGTTCATCCGCCCCTACCGGAGTTATTGCAACCCTGTACTCGTGGTTTTTGATTTCCGCAGGTACACCGACAACAAGTTTTTTCTCAGTCATATTAGGTTTCCTGCTTCCACCTTGGTTGTTTAAAAAGCTTGTTTAATAAATATCAAAGAAATTCTATGAGTAACCAGCCTATGAAGTGTTAGTTTCATCCTATATAAAAAACTGTCTAATGTTATTTTTAACAAATAGGAACGATTCATGCCACCAAGATTGATAAGTGTGATGATCGTTATGCTATTTATTGTGGCTAACACATCACTTTTTTATACTGAAATACTTCCTAGGATTCGTTCTGGGCTGCCTCCCTCTTTTAATGTTGATCTTGCCGATGAAGCGGGAAATCTGCGCCCAGTTGTCAATTGGAAGGTGTTAGTTCGTGGCGAAGAGTTTTTGAAACTTCGCACCGGTGTCACTTTGGTAGACAATCAGGAAGATGAATTTTGGCTTTGGGCAGAATACTCCCAACCTACCAATGCAATGTTGAAGCCTGCGCGGGATTTTTTGGGCCTAAAGTTGATGCGCAATGAATTTCGTGTTCATCGGGATGGCGATATGCTTGGGTTGCAGGCCAAAGTGCAAATTGAATCGCTCCGAGGTTCTGATTTTCCTTTGACATTAGAGATTAGTGGCGAAGTTTCCAATGGTTTGCTTAGGCCCGAGGTTAAGGTGGATAGCCGTTTGGGAGAACGAACTTTTAAGCTTGAATCTATGGATGTTCCGGTTTCTGGATCAGTTTTTCAGCCATTTTTGCCTGTTCATCGCATTCTTGGCCTTTACCCTGGGCGCACTTGGAAGCAACCTTTCTTTGATCCCCTTTCCTTGGCATTTTCTTCTGGAGTTGCCCAAGGGGGTTTGGATCAAGGCACGGGATCTGTAATTGCTAAAGTGCGAAATGATATCGTTGATGTGATGTGGGGAGGGAAAAAAATTCCTTGCATCATAATTGATTATACTGGGAGCGACCTTGAGTCTACCGTTTGGGTTGGTGTGCAAAACGGCATGGTGATCAGGCAGAAAAACCGGTTATCTGAATCGATGGAGTGGGATTTGATTCGTTTAAACTAATGCGTGGATGTTCAATGACTATTTTTTCCAATGCGGAACCTGCAATCGAAATCCTTGATGTTAGCAAGCAGTATGGCGACAAGCTTGCGGTCGACCATATGAATTTAATTATAAAAAGAGGGGAGCTTTTTGCTTTTCTTGGCCCTAATGGGGCAGGAAAAACCACGACCATCAAAATGTTATGTGGTTTGCTTTTTCCAAGTTCGGGGTCCATTAAAATTTGTGGTTATGATCTTAAAACCCAGGGTGATCAAGCTAGACGCCTTATTAGTTATGTCCCCGATCTTCCTTTTCTTTACGAAAAACTTACCGGCAGAGAGTTTTTAGAATTCATCGGTGATGTTTATGGAATGCAGCGGGGGCTGATTGCTCAAAAAATAGTTGAGGTTAATAAGCTGTTTGGCCTCGAGGATTTTATTGATGATTTGACTGAGCGCTATTCGCATGGAATGAGGCAGCGTATGGTATTTGCTTCTGCTTTGCTTCATGAACCTGAGGTTCTTGTCGTGGATGAACCCACCGTTGGATTAGATCCGAAAAGTGTCAGGAAGCTTAAGGATGTGCTTAGAAATCAAGCTGATCAAGGCAAGGCGATTTTTCTTTCTTCTCATTCGCTTGACATCGTTGAAGAGGTTGCAGATCGCATCGGCATCATTTTTCAGGGGAAATTGGTTGCATGTGGTTCTCTTGAATCGCTTAGGGAGCAATCCGAAACTGGGGGGTCACTTGAAGAGGTGTTTTTGAAGATGACACATGAAAAATTGGAGCAGGATGAAAAGCTTTAACGAGCATTCAAATTTGAACGAACTTTCTAAGTTTCAAGAACTTGGGGCATACCCCGCATCAGGTTTTGCATTGTTCAAAATGAGAATGCGCACCTTCGCTAATTTGTTTGCTGCTCTTAAGGGCGTGTTGCTCATTAGGCCTTTAGTTTTGTTGCTGTGTAGTTTCATCATTTGGGGGCTGGTTTTTGGTACCAGCCTTGCGGGGTTTAACTTTCTTAAGGCTCAAAAACTTCCCTTGGGTGGCGGCGTTATCGGCCTTTTGTTTGACCTGCTCTTTTTATCGCTTGGTTCTTTGCTCGTGCTTTCTTCCGGAATGATTTTGTATGGCGGGTTGTTTTCTTCTCCTGAAACTAATTTTTTGCTTACGAAGCCCATTAAGGCTGATCGCATATTTGCTTACCGATTTGTGGAAGCCATTGGTTTTAGCAGTTGGGCTTTTGTTATATTAGGCAGCCCGATCCTTATTGCTTTTGGGGTCGTTGCAGATTCGCCGATTCTCTTTTATATCTACCTGCCTTTTTTCTTTTTCGGTTATGTGCTGATTCCCGGTTCGATAGGTGCTGTATTATGTCTGTTGATAGCAGGGCTTTTACCAAAAGGTAAAAAGTTGTTCTTCAGTATTTTGGTGGTTGCATTTGTGTTTCTTGTGCTTTCAGGCATGGGAAGGTTTTTCAGTTCGGTAAAGAAAGATGGTATTGATCGTGAGTTTGTTGATGCAACACTCAGGCAGTTTGAGTTTTCAAGATGGTCGGGTCTGCCTTCTTATTGGATTTCCCGGGGGCTTCGGGCTGCAGGGCGTGGCGATGTTTCCAGCGCCAACTTTAATCTTTTGTTAATTTGGTCGAATGGGATGATGCTTTATCTTGGCGGTGCATTGCTTTCCAAGGTGCTTTATCGCAAGGCATTTGACAGGATGATTGCTTTTGGATCAGGTTCGAAGAAGTCGAGTAAGCCCTTTTTTCTAGATCGATTATTTGAAAAGGCTCTGGGGTTTCTTGGCTCTGCAAGAAGGGCGCTTATACTCAAAGATTTTCGTGCATTTCGCAGGGAGCCAAGGCAGTGGGTGCAGGTGCTTGTTTTTGGATTCCTTCTTTTCCTTTATTTTGGAAGTGTTCGCAGATCCTTTCGCGGCGAGGTGACATGGCCTTATCAAAATGGGGTTAGCATGCTCAATTTGTTTGCTGTTTCGTTGCTTCAATGTACTTATGTTGGAAGATTTGTTTTTCCAATGATTAGTCTTGAAGGTAAGAATTTTTGGATACTTGGATTGGTGCCTATGCCGCGTGAATCCATTCTCTGGGCCAAGTTTCATTTTGCTTTTTGGAGCACCACACCTATTGCGATTCTTCTGGTTATCTTTAGTGATTTTATGTTGAAAATGCCTTTTGATTATCACCTTGTACATATTTGGACAACCCTTGTTGCAAGCATTGCGATCTGTGCATTGGGCGTTGGTTTGGGGGCTTGCCTGCCTAACTTCAAGGAGACCGATCCTTCAAAAATTGCTGCAGGCTTTGGGGGCACTCTTAATCTGGTGATCTCGCTTTTTCTTCTCATCCTCTTAATGGGTTTGATTTCTGGAATCTGGCATATGAATCACACCGGGGAAACTTATTCCAATCCTTCGTTTACGGGTATTCTTTTTATTATTGCAGGCATTGCCAGCGGTTCGGTGATTGGCTTGATGGCAGCTCTCGTCCCCATGGCGATGGGATCACAAAACCTTCGCTCCAAAGAGTTTTAGCTTACGCCATAAGCTTTCGGGCAGTTTTGCAAATGTAATCTGTTGCTTGTGCTACTTCGTCCGCAGTTGAATACCGCCCCAAGGTAAGCCGTAATGCCCCTTCGGATTGGTGTCGTGGGGTGAGCATTGCGCATAAAACAGCGGAATACAATACTTTGCCTTCATGGCATGCAGACCCGGTTGACGCTGCGATTTCAGGCGTTTGCTCTAATATTTCCCAACCTTTGCAACCAAGGATACTTACATTAAGGGTGTTTGGCAGGCCCAGGGTTGGGTGGCCATTGAGCACAATTTTATCACCTAGCTCTTTTTTTAACCCTTGGAAAAGTTGTTCTCTGAGGTTTGTTAATCGGGTAGTTTCTTGGGCGATATTTTCAGTTGCAATCAGCGCGGCTTCGCCTAGGCCTGCAATGTAATGCACATTTTCGGTGCCTGCTCTTAAACCAGATTCGTGGCCTGCCCCATGAAGGTAAGGCCCTATGTTTACCCCTTTTCGAATATACAATGCACCTATGCCTTTTGGGGCATATAGCTTGTGACCTGCGATGGTTAGAAAATCAACACCCAGTTGTTTGACATTTAGCGGGACTTTTCCTGTGGATTGGGCAGCGTCTGAGTGAAACAAAATGTTTTTAGATCGGGCGATTTCTGAGATTTTCTCGATCGGTTGTAATGTACCCACTTCGTTATTCGAATGCATGATGCTAATTAGCTTGGTGTTTTTGCGAATGGCTTTTTTGATTTCTCCCGGATCTACCATGCCTTGGCGATCTACACCCACGGTGCTTATTTCAAATCCCAGCGATGCAAGATATTGTGCAGGCTTGTAGGTTGCTGGGTGCTCGATCGCACTTATGATTAAGTGCCCTTTTCTTGCAAACATCCTTTTTAGAAAACCTGTCAAATCTGCCATCATGGTCGCCAATATTGCCTGATTGCTCGCCTCGGTACCTCCCCCTGTGAATATTATTTCTTCGGGTTCTGCGTTGATGGATTTCGCAAGCTTTTGTCTAGCAGTTTCCACAATAAGCTTTGCGGCTTTACCGTAGGCGTGGGTACTTGATGGGTTCCCAAAATCATCTTTGTTAAGGGAATCGCAGATTATCTTCGAAACTCTTGGGTCGATGGGGGTTGTTGCGTTGTAATCAAGGTATATTGGTTTCATAGGGTTCGTAGGTTGTTTAGTTGTTAACGATTATTGTGGTGCTTCCTTGAATATAGTCAGTATATCAGAAAGAGTTTGACCATTATTTCTTGAATATCGGTTATTTTGGGTAACATTTGATAGGTAGAGTGGGGCGATTTTGGTTTTAGTGCTTTGAGTATCGTTTTATATTGAGGTGTTTTATGTACAGTGTCATTTTACTTGCAGCCATGGCGGGAAATTCTGAAGCTCCAGCATGGCATTTAAAGAAAGCTTATGCAGTAAACGCATATGGTGGTTATGTCTATCAGCATGGGGTATATGGTGGTGGTTATGGGGCCTCGTATAATTACGGGCCTTATTATGAAACAGGATTTGGTTACTCTTATCGGGGAACCGGTAATGGGGTCTATTATGGGCCGTATTTAAAGAACCCAATGTATTCATCGCCTGCTAGTGTCATCCCGAGAAGCAAACCAGTAGCCCCGGTTGAGGAAGTTTTGCCTGTTCCTAAGGTAGAGGAAAAGAAACAGTCTTCTACTACAAATAAGGCCAGACTTTTTGTTGAAATTCCATCTAATGCTAACTTGTTTATTGATGGTAAACCATTTGCGGTGAGTGATGGTTTTGGTACTTTCACGACACCCGAGCTCGAATCTGATAAAACTTATTCTTACCTGTTGAAAGTTGAGATGGAGCAAAATGGCACAAAAGTTGTTGATACTAAAAAAGTGATTCTTAAATCAGGCGATCGTATTACTGCAAGCTTTATCGATGCTGATAAACAGGGCGCCTCTGTTAAGCTAAAGTAATCAACAAAGGTTTTAAATTTGAAGATAGAATCTGAGATAGATTTGAGGATGGCTTTTATGCCATCCTTTTTTATTTAGGGCAGCAAAGTAATTATGTAAAGAAACAGCCCGATCATGCCAAGAAACGAAAGCATTCTTACACCCCAGCGATAGGCTTCAATGCTGATAATTTTCCAGTCATCATGGCGGGTTGCGCTGTAAACAAGGCTGATTACAAGAATTAAAATAGGCAGGTGCCAGTAATATCCAGCAGCAATAATCGGTGTCACGATTGGGTCCATCAATCAAATTCCTATTTAGCTTTTGGTTTATCAGGGATAAGCAAAACCGGGCCCATAAGAGCATCATAGATGACCATGATGTTTAATACCCCTGCAATGACCGTGTATACCCAACCTAGATCCCAAGATCGGTCACTTCTATTTTGTAATAAGTTAAGTTCAGTTTCAGGAGGTGTGCGTTGATATTTGCCTAGATAAGGATCAAGCGGGGGATCTGATTCTTCATCGTAATTATAGTTTTGGTAAATGGCGGGCCATGCCGATATCCCTATCCAGAACTGCCCTGCGAATTGCATTCTATAACCAATGCAGTTGGGGATTTTGAAATTAAAAGGAAGAGACATGGGAGCAAGGTTTTTTGCTTGTGGAAGGTATACATTGCTCCATTGGCCTAGCATCATGCCGTAGTAAAATAAGCCATTGACGCAGAAAAAGAAAAGAAGTCCTTTGCCAATACGGCCTTGAAAAATCTGGCCCAACCCTGGAACAAGATAGCTTAATAGTGCCCCAGGCACTCCAAAGATGCTGTAATTCACAGGTGCGATTTTGTGTTCGGGTAAATTTTCGTCGGTAAGATTCATTTCGGAGGTAGTTCCTGTCCATCGAATTCTTTTTCTAACTTACAACAGGATACAGTAATTCATTTCATAGGCCAACCGAAAGAACTGCTTAAATATAAAGCAGCGGCACAAACAAAAAGAATGATCCCCAAGAACCCAACCGCATCAAGCAGCACAGTTTTTAATTTGGAGCGTTTTTTTCTTTCAGTGGGTTCGCTTTTTGAGATGAAATTTAAGGGAGTTGAACCCTTGTTGTTTATATCAAGTTGCACTGCCAAGGGAGTTGGTTTTAGAATTTCAGTCGGAAGTTCGTTTGATTGTGCTAGCGGTTTTATTTCTTTTTGTTGTTTTTCGAGTTCTTCTTGGCGTAATTTTTCCCATGATTGGGCCAGAGGCGCCCAAGTTAAAGGCGAGGGTTTCCAACCTGATAACGGTTCAGATGGTTGCGTGGATTCGACTTGCACCTTTTCGATTTTAGGAGGTGATTCAGAGGCGCTTTGGGGGTATCTGTTAAGTATTGATTGCGGGGTAGCAGGCTTATATTCTTCTTTTGGAATTTGAGCGATTGCAGGCGCCGTTGCGGGTGGAATGGTGCTGGGTTCAATTATTTTTGGTGCCCAAGGTGCTTCGCCTGGCGAAAATATTCCCATCGATGAAAAGTCTGGCTCAGCTTTTTGAGGGGCTTCAGCAGGAATATTGGCCTCGGGAAGGTTGAGCATTTTTTGCACTAAAACATCGAGTTCATCGAGTTGTTTTCTGGTAAGGTGCAAATTACTTGTAGGATTATGGGTGTTGGACACGAAAACCTCGGTTAACCTCTGGGCTTTAAGAAACGGCCTTAAAAGCATATCGGTTGACTTAATATTGGGACAGGAAATAGCAACAATGTCGGAACGATTCTACACCAGTTTGGAAATAACCTTGGGGACGATGGAGCTGCGGGGTCC
>Ga0194043_1000268_pt1 | contig 27471 bp, 29 predicted proteins | sample JunL4415m_MetaG_FD_161274 | JGI IMG/M metagenome (GOLD analysis project Ga0194043, IMG submission 161274) | Anoxic zone freshwater microbial communities from boreal shield lake in IISD Experimental Lakes Area, Ontario, Canada - Jun2016-L442-15m | ecosystem: Environmental > Aquatic > Freshwater >...
CGATCCTTGTGAGGAACCTGCATCGGTTCCCCCTTGGGTCTGGAGGTTCCCGTCGACCCAGATGATCATCTCTGCGAGAGCAGTCCGGATCCGCTCGCGCTCAGTCTCGATCTGGCGAGCCATCGTCTCCACCTCATGGGAGAGGTGGCTCCGATTGGACTCGAGGCGAGCGATCTCTTCCCGCAGTCGTAGCTCCGAGTCAGCCTGCACCTTGCGAGCCTGCGCTTCGGCATCGGCCACCAGCCGACTCGCTTCGGCCTCGGCATCGGCCTTGGTCTCATCGATGAACTTCTGGGCCAGGATCAGGGTCCGCTGCAGCGTGTCGTCAGCCACTACCGGCTGAAGTGGCGGTGCCGCTACCGGAGCAGGAGCCGGAGCTGGTTTGGCCGCAAGCTGAGTCTCCAACTGGGCGATGGTCTCGGCCGCCTTGCGAAGGCGCTCACCGTTCTGTCGGAGCTGCTCCTGGAGTCCCTCGGCCTCGATGGCGGCCTTCTCTAGGTACTCGTCGACATCGTCCCGGTGGTACCCCTTGAGGGTCTCCCGGAACTCCACGGTGCGAAGCGAATCGAGTGCTGATTGGGAGGCATCCATGGCGTAATCGTAGCGTTGTCGACCCTCCGTGCCAGGGATTCCCATCTACCGTCGAGCTGGCCGCATGGTCACCGGAGGGCACACAGCACTCGTCCGGGCAGCATCAGCCAGATGTGGCCGCCTCGGTAGGCCGGTCAGAAAACCGTGTTGATCAGCACCTCGATGACCAAGAAGACGACCAAGACCGAGAGATCGATGCCGACACCGCCCACTTGGACGGCGGGAATGATCTTGCGCACCGGACGGAGGACGGGCTCACAGATAGCAGCCAGGACCTTGTGGACCTTGCGTACCGGGGAGTCATAACCCAGGCGACCCGAGTACGTCAGCCAACTCAGGATCGAATACGCCAGAAGGGCCAGGAGGTACAGATAGAGAAGATTGCCGATCAGTGTGAGCATGTCTGATCAGCCTAGGGGTCCGAGTGTGACCACGAACAGATGGGTCAGGAACCGACCAGACCGGCGAGGCGCTGACGCTCCTCGTCGGACACCTTGACGTTCGAGGGGGTCAGCAGGAATACCTCATCAGCCACCCGCTCCATCCCACCCGACAACGCGTAGGTGACTCCGCTGCAGAAGTCGATCATCCGGCGCTGCAGATCGCGGTCAGCGGTCTGCATGTTGACGATCACCGGCTGGTTGCCCATGAGCCTGTTGGCGATCTCCACGGCATCGGAAAAGCGAGCCGGGGCCACGATGTGCACACGGGCGCTCGATTCCGGCTTGGAAACCTTGACCGAGGGGGACGGGGACGGACGCGCCGACGGCCCCTGCTGCACGGTAGCTGCCTGACTCGTTGGTCCACTTCCACTTGCTACCCGGATCCGGGTGGGACGAGCTGCCGGCACCTCGTCCTCGGATTCGGCCGCCACTGGATGCTGACGGTCGGGGGCCGGCGCTGGTCGGCTGCCGTACTCGTCGTAGTCGTCGTAGTCGTCTACGAGCCCCAGATAGGCCATTGACTTTTTGATGAACGAAGTTGCCATTTGTTCCTCCCGGGCAAAGCGTAGTTCGTGACTACGGACTTTTGTGGCACGCTACAACGCCCCAGAGGGTAGTCATGACTCCTGGCGCCTGGGACGCTCGCCGAAGAGCGCCCGGCCCATCCGCACCATCGTCGAACCCTCCGACAAGGCAACCTCGATGTCACCCGTCATCCCCATCGACCGGATCGGCAACTCCAGGGCATCGGCGAGTCGCGACACCGTCCGGAACCCCGATCGGGCCTCCTCGGGATCTCCCGGCGGACCGACGGTCATGAGCCCGGCGACGTCCAAGTTCTCGTCTCGAAGAGCCGCCACCAACTCGCCCACTCCCTCCGGTCGCACACCGCTCCGTCCAGGGAGACCCACCACGTCCACCTGGATAAGAACCCGGGCTCCTGGGTGTCGCCGGGCGATGGCTCGACCCTCCTCGATCCGGCCGACCGACTGCCAGCAGGACACCAGCGACGCCAGCCTCGCCACCTTGTTCCGCTGGATGGCTCCGAGGTAGTGCCACTCGGGTGATGGTCCCACATCACCTGCCATCTCCACCGCCTTGGCCACCAGCTCGTCGGCGTAGTTCTCCCCTACGGCCAGCCCAGCTGCCACCGAGGTGCGCACGGCATCGGGGCCGAACCCTTTGGTGACCGCTACCAACGTGACCGAGCCGGGGTCCGGAGCTGCCCGGTCGATCCTGGTGCGGATCTCGTCCAGTCGGTCCGTGAAGCTCAGAGGCTCCCTGGGGTCCACCGGAGTCATGCCTCGGTCCCCGACCCCGGGCTCCCCATCCACACCAATAGGGCCTGGCGGCCGGTGTCGTGGCGGGCACGGTGGGAGTAATAGCCGTCGCCGCACGAAGTGCACGCGTCAGTACCACCGACTGCCCGAACGCCACAGGCGCGCATGGCCGCGTGCATTCCGGCCACCAGATCCAAAGCCGGCAGCCCATCAGTGGTGCGGCCCCTCAGATCCTCCCCGTAGACGCTGGTGGCCAGGTCTAGATCCGACGTGGCGAACTCGTAGCATTCGACGTGGATGCAGGGTCCAATGGCACCCACGATGTCCGTGGCTCCCCGGACCCGCATCTGGTCCACGGTCGCCTCGATGACGCCGTCGAGCAGACCGCGCCATCCGGCGTGGACGGCGGCGAAGATCCCCTCCGGACTGGCCAGTGCCAGGGACCCGCAATCGGCGGTGAGGATGCACAGCGCCACTCCGGGGTCCACAGCTACCACAGCATCAGCCGTACCGATATTGCGGCATCCCGGTCGACCACCCAGGCCAGTGGGCACTCGGGCCGCACCTGCTTCGACCACGGCACGGCCATGCACCTGGGTCACCCAGACGACCTCGTCCACCCTGGTGGTGGTGGCTATAGCTACATCAGCGGCGAATGCAGCCAGCGGGGCAACGTCATCAAGTGACGGACCCCCCGGGCGCAGGTCACCTCGAGCCGCGCTGCTCCACGAGGCATAGACATTGCCTTCGAGGCGAACCGTGGTTGCTCCGTCCATCGACGCAGCAGTGAGGCTCAGCGCAGGAACGAGGGAACGTCGAAGTCGTCATCACCCATGTCGAGGTCATCGTCCGCCGGAGTGGCGAAGATGTCCTCGTGGGCCGGCTCGGCACCCAAGACCCGGCTGCGGGACTCATCGCGTCCGGTCGACTCGGGGGCTGGGGTACCGGCGCGAGTGGGCGCTGGTGCTTCCCAACGCTCGAAGCCAGCGGCGATCACAGTGACCCGCACCTCTTCGCCCATGGCCTCGTCGATGACGCTGCCGAAGATGATGTTGGCATCAGGATGGGCCACTCCGTGGATGATCTCGGCCGCCTCGTTCACCTCGAACAGACCCAGGTCGGGCCCTCCGGCGATGTTGAGCAGGATTCCCCGTGCCCCTTCGATCGAGGCCTCGAGGAGGGGGCTGGTAATGGCGGCCCGTGCTGCGTTCACGGCTCGTCCCTCGCCCGTGGCTGCTCCGATGCCCATGATGGCTGTACCGGCATTGGACATGATCATCTTGACGTCGGCGAAGTCGGTGTTGATGAGCCCAGGGATCGTGATCAGGCTGGTGATGCCTTGGACTCCCTGCATCAAGACCTCGTCGGCCATCTTGAATGCGTTGACCATGGACGTCTTCTCGTTCGACACGGTCAACAGCCGGTCGTTCGGGATGATGATGAGGGTGTCCACCTTCTCCTTGAGGTTCTGGATGCCCTGTTCGGCCTGGACCGAGCGGCGGCGCCCCTCGAAGGTGAAGGGTCGGGTGACGACGCCGATGGTCAGGGCTCCGAGCCCTTTGGCGATCTCGGCCACGACCGGAGCGGCTCCCGTGCCGGTGCCTCCGCCCTTGCCCGCGGTGATGAAGACCATGTCCGCGCCCTTGAGCGCTTCCTCGATCTCGGAGCGATGCTCCTCGGCGGCCAAACGACCCACCTCGGGGTCGCTGCCAGCACCCAGTCCTCGAGTCAGCTGGCGGCCGATGTCGAGTTTCAGGTCGGCATCGCTCATCAGCAGGGCCTGGGCATCGGTATTGGTGGCGATGAACTCCACGCCCCGCAGACCCGATTCGATCATCCGGTTGACGGCATTGACGCCGCCACCTCCGACCCCGACCACCTTGATGACGGCGAAATAGTTGCTCTGTGCCGGAACAGTCATTGAGTTCCTCACCCTCGACCAAAGGTTGAAACCGTTCCAACCAGCGAGTTCGCGCTAACGATACGGTTCACACCGCTCACGGTCAAGCACCCTTGCTGATGGCCCGGTGCTGCCACTCCTGGCATCGGCAACCTGGAGTGGAGCGCCATCACGGCCCGACCGTGGGCGACTGAGGGACCGACACGTCGATGGTGTGCATGCCCTTGAGTGGAAAACCGGCGATGATGGCCGCTATGGCCGCGTACTTGGCCGCCAATTCGCTCGCTGTACCGATAGCCACGACAAGTCCCGAAGTGAGCGACAAGGTCACCGTTCGATCCGCGGCCACCGTCACCGTCGTCACCTGGCCGGAGAACGCCAACGGCAGCGTGCGGGCCACGAGCAGACCCGGCGCCACTGCCGTCGTCGGCGCTGCCCTGCCACCCACCGGCGCCGGTGAGACGACACCGGTCGAGAGATGCACCACCAGTCCTGGGTAGTTCATCTTGGCCGGGGTGACCGCCAGGGTCCGTCCGAGCCCATCGAGAGTGGACCAACGGCTAGCCGGTCCAGCCATGACCGCCGCAGGTTTGCGTTCAGTCACGGCGATCGTCACGCTGTCCGGCCAGTGTCGGGTGATGTGGGCCGAAGCGATGAAGGGCAGGGTCTCGACGCGCGCCTCGGCGGGACCTGGGTCCACGCTGATCAGCGCAGGGTGGTGCAGCAGGCCGGCCGCCGTACGGATGTCCTGATCGCTGGTATTCGGGTGAAGGCCGGTGATGGTGACCTTCTTGGCCCCGAAGAGCGGCGTGTGGAGCAGGTAGATCCCGGTGGCCGCCAGGGCAGCCACGGCCAACACCGCCGCCAGCCGACGCATCCGTTTCTGCGATCGACTCCGCTCGACCTGCTCCCGTCGCTGACGGATCCTGGGGTTGATCGCCACATCTGCTTCTCCAGGGGGGCTCATGGCGCCGGCTCTCCCTCGTCGAATCCGACCATCCGCACCTCGGTGGCCAGCTCGATGCCTGTGACCTCCGATACGACTGACCGCACCCGGTCGATGACCCGGCGTACGTCGTCAGCCGAACCGCCCCGGTCCGCCTGGATGAAGTTGGCGTGCTTGGTCGAGACCTCGGCGCTCCCGATCCGCAATCCCTTGAGTCCGCAGACATCGATCAGCCTGCCCGCCGAGTCATCTGGCGGATTGGTGAACACCGACCCCGCGTTGGCACCACCGGGCTGGTTGGCCCGACGCCAACGCACGATCTCGTCGATGACCTCTTTGGAGGCCACCGGGTCCCCCAGTTCCAGACGGTGAGTCGCCCCTACCACCACCTCGGTGGAGGACACCGTGGTACTCCGATACGAGGCACCCAGCCGCGACGCCGGGGATTCCACGACCGCCGCCGTCTCCAGATCGACCGTGCGGTAGCGGACCAACGTCGCGGCGGTGTCCGACCCGTGTCCGCCCGCATTCATCCGCACGGCTCCACCTACGGAACCTGGCACACCCACGGCCCACTCGAGCCCCTGCAGACCTGCTGCCGCGGTGCGCCTGGCCAACGTGGGCAGGGCTACGGTGGCGCCGACCCGCACGTCCGTGCCGGCGATCGACAGTTCGTCGAACCCGGCACCCAGGGTCACCACCAGCCCACGAAACCCGATGTCGGCCACCAGCATGTTCGAGCCGTTTCCCAGCACCAGCACGGGGATGTCCAGGCCGTCGAGCGACCGAGCCACCGCCACCAACGCGACTTCATCAGCGGCCTCGGTGGCGACTGCAGCCGACCCACCGACCCGGTAGGTGGTCCGGCTCCCGAGTGGAGCGTCTACTGCAGCTCCCGGCCCTAAGCGCCGAGTCAGCTCGTCGATGTCACGGATCAGGACCACGACGCCGATCCCAACATGCCCATCAACTCGTCGGGCAGCGACGTCAGGTCGCCCGCACCCAAGGTGATGCAGAGGTCACCCTCGAGCAGCAGCGCAGCTACGGCGCCGACCAGATCGGTCCGCCCCGGCACGTAGTGGACCTCGAGGTCAGGGCGCGCTCGATGGACGGCGTCGAAGACCGATCGTCCCGACACACCGGGCACGGGCGCCTCGCCCGCTCCGTAGACATCGGTGATCACGACTACATCGGCATCGGCAAAGGAGGCACCGAACTCTTCACCCACCTCGGCCGTCCGGGAGTACCGGTGCGGCTGAAATACGGCGACGACGCGCCCCCACGAACCGTTGAGGGCGGCAGCCAACGCGGCGCGTACCTCGGTGGGCAGATGGGCGTAGTCGTCCACGAATGTGATTCCGTTCCGCTCGCCTCGGAACTCGAAGCGTCGAGCCACTCCGCCGAACCGGGCCAGCGCCCGTGCTGCGGCATCGGGGGGTGCCCCGGCAGCCAGCGCGGCCACCGTGGCCACCGCGGCGTTCTTGGCATTGTGGATGCCAGGCACGGACACATGGATGTGAGTGATCAGCGCGCTGCTGGGACCAACGAGGTCGAAGGCCACCGAGCTACGCCCCGTGGCTACCGAGTGCATCGAATAAGTAGCGTCGTCGACCAGACCCACGATGTCCGCCCCAGCGGTGCGGCCGATGGCCAGGGCCTCGGCGTCGTCACCGCCGACCACTCGGTGTCCGGCTGATTCCAGAAACTCAGCAAAGGCCGAACGCACGGCATCGAACGAGCCGTAATGGTCGAGATGGTCGGCCTCCACGTTGGTGACGATGGCGATCTCGGGGGTCAGATGGAGGAAGCTGCCATCACTCTCGTCGGCCTCGACCACGATCCACTCGCCGTCGTCCCAGACCGCATTCGTGCCAATCTCGTTCACCTCACCACCGATGAGGAACGACGGGTGCATGCCGGCCTCGACCAGGATCAGCGCCAGCATCGACGCCGTGGTGGTCTTTCCGTGGGTGCCGGCCACGGCGATGCACCGCCTGCGTGCCGCAATGGCCGCCAGCGTCTCCGCTCGGGCAAGCACCGGGATCCCTCGCTGGCGAGCTTCGACGATCTCCGGATTTCCGGGCTGCACGGCCGTGGAGTGGGTCACGATGTCGGCGTCGCCTACGGCTGCTCCGTCGTGTCCGATCGTCACGCCGACCCCCAACGATCGCAGCCGTTCGGTCACACCGGATGCGCGCAGATCACTTCCGGTCACCTCATGGCCCATCGCTTGGAGGACCGTTGCGATGGCGCTCATGCCGGCTCCACCCACTCCTACGATATGGACACGGCGTACAGCCTCTCGGTCCCCTAGGCCAGCCTGCGGCGTCGCGTTCATGCGTTCCTTCCATGGTCGTGATCGCCGGGTCCGGTGCCGGGGGTGCGCGCGTTCCGCTCCACCACCGATGCCCCGGCATCGGCCGCGTCTCTTCGAGCCAAGGCGAGTACCGCCCTCCCCATCTGGTCCAAACGCTCGCTATCGGCCAGTAAGCCGTCGACCGCTGAGGCCAGACCCGCCGGAGTGCAATCCGGGTCCGCCAGCAGCACCGCACCGCCGACTCGCTCCAGCACCCGAGCATTGGCCGTCTGGTGGTCGCCGGGGGCACCCGGCAGTGGAACCAGCACCGACGGCGTGCCCGTCGCCGCCAACTCCGCCACCGACATGGCACCAGCCCGGCAGACGATGACGTCGGCTGCCGCGTAGACGGCGCTCATGCGCTCCTCATAGGCCACCCGGACTACATCGATACCGATGGGCGGCGCCATCTGGCCGGCATCCGCCAGTGGAGGAAGTCGCCCGATCGACGGATCGCTGCAGTACCGGACCCAGTCCCGGCGCCCAACGATGTGGTAGATCGCCACGTCCTGGCGGCTGGACCACAGTTCGACCAAGCCGTCGACCGCTTGGTTGATCTGGCGGGCACCGAGCGATCCTCCGAACACCACGATCACTGATCGATCGGCGGGGATTCCGAGTTCGGCTCGAGCGTTGGATCTGTCATCGGGCCCTCGCTCGACGGCGGCGATCTCTGGTCGGATCGGTGTGCCGGTCACCACGGCCCTAGGCAACGGGTTTCCCTCCCACCCCACCGCACTGGCGGCGGCAAACCGGCCGAGCAATCGGTTGGCCGCCCCAGGGACGGCGTCGACGTTGACCAGCACCAGCGGTACCCGGTGCACGATGGCACCCACTGCTCCGGCCAAGCTGGCATAGCCACCCACTGCGACGACGACCTGGGGGCGCGTCCGGCCCACGATACGTACAGCCCGGACGGCCGCCATGCACAGCTCACCTACGGATCGAGCATTGGCGATGACGTCACGCGGTGCGAGGCTGCGCACGATGCCCCGCCCCGGCAGCAAGGTCACCGGGAAGCCACGACCCTGCAATACGGCTGCGTCTTGTCCTCGTTCGGAACCCACGAACTCGATGGTCGATCGGGCGTGCCCTCGCAATACCAAGGCCTCAGCGATAGCCAGCGCTGGCTGGAGGTGTCCCGCTGTCCCACCACCGGCGACGAGCGCGTAGCGCTTGTCGCTGGGACCTGATCCACCCTTGTGCCCGCGACCGGTCGTTGCGCTGTGCGCTGCAGTCACGTTCGGACGAGTCTTCGCCCGCGGGACGACTGGCGTGAGCCAGATCGTTCTTGCATGGCGATGTTCAGGAGGATCCCGACCGAGGCAAGGGTGATCACCAGGGACGAGCCACCGAACGAGACAAACGGAAGTGGAATCCCTGTGACCGGGAGCAAGCCCATGACCGCGCCCATGTTGATGACGGCTTGGGTGGTGATCCACGTGGTCACCCCCACGGCCACCAGACACCCGAAGCGGTCCGGCGCCCGACTGGCCGCACGGTAGCCATACCAGGCAAAGGCGAAGAACAGGCCCAGGATGACGATGGCTCCGACCAGTCCGAGCTCTTCACCCACCACCGAAAAGATGAAGTCCGTGTGCGCATTAGGGAGGGCCCCCCACTTCTCACGACCGCCACCGAGTCCGAGGCCGAAGAGGTGACCGGACCCGAGTCCGATGAGTGACTGCCAGACCTGGTATCCGGACCCGGACTGATGAGCCCCGGGATCGATAAAGGACAGGACCCGGTCTCGGCGGTAGGAGTCGCTGACCGAGAAGATGAGGGCGATGGCGCCGAAGGCACAGAGCACCTTGGTCAACGGTCCGAGGGCCACCCCACTCATGAACAGGATGCCGAAGCCGATGCAACTCAAGACCATGGCCGTCCCCATGTCGGGCTGCTTCATGATCAGTGCCACAGCCACGATGAGGACTCCCATGACCGGGGCGATCACCTGTTTTGCCGGCGCCGAACGATCGGCTCGCCTCACGATGATGTCGGCAGCAAAGATCACGATGGCCAGCTTCATGAGCTCCGACGGCTGCAGGCGCACCAGACCGAAGCCGATCCACCGGGACGAGCCCCCTACGGTTACCCCGACACCGGGGACCAAAACGGCAAACAGGAGCAGAACGGTGCCCGCCACCAGGGGAATCGACAGCTTCCGCCACTTTCGGTAGTCGATACGAGAGAGGATGAGGAGGGCGCCGAGGCCGATGACCATCCAGAGCACCTGGCGGCCGAAGATCATCCACGGTGACCGATAGGTCATGAGGGATACCACCGGAGATGCGGAGCCCACCATCACCAGTCCGGTGACACACAGGACGGCGACCAACATGGCCAACGCCAGTGCAGTGGGAACACCTGTCAGCCAACGCAACAGGGCAGGGCGACCATCTGGAGTTGCAGTGCGATCCACTCCCTAAGCCTCGCCGATACGCGTGCCCAGGTGGTGGAACCCTTGCCAGCATCCGACATTCCAGTCGAGTTTCCTCACCCGAGGACCCCGACGGTCAGGAAGTCCCGATAGAAGATCCCGAGCCCGAGGGCGGCAAACAGGCCGCCCAAGATCCAGAACCGCACAATGACCGTCGTCTCCGGCCAGCCCATCAACTCGAAGTGATGATGGAGAGGGGCCATGAGAAAGACTCGGCGGTGGAACAAGCGGAAACTGATCACCTGGATAACCACGGACAGCGTGATGATCACGAACAGTCCGCCGATGACGATCAGTAGGAGATCCAGGTTCATCAACAGGCACAGGGCCGCCAGTCCGGATCCGATGGACAACGATCCCGTATCCCCCATGAAGATCTTGGCTGGTGCCGCATTCCACCAGAGGAATCCAAGGCAGGCACCAGCGAGCGCAACCGAGGCCAGCGCCAAGTCCCAGGCGTCGGCCACGTGATAGATGGCGAAGTGGCGATACTGCCAGTAGCCGATGATGGCGAGGCATGCGAAGCAGAACGTGGACGAGCCTGCGGCCAGACCGTCCAGCCCATCGGTGAGGTTCACTGCATTGGCCGCGGCGGCAATGATGAATGTGGCCCAGATGACCCAGACCGCCGTCCCCATGTGCAGTCCGATCGAGTCATACCGGGTGAACGACAGCGTCGTCGAGGCATGCGCCCAGTAGACAGCCAGGATCGAGAACACCAGTCCCAGCGCTATCTGCGCCCCGAACTTGGCTCGCTTATTGAGGCCCAGACTCCGACGGTGACGGAATTTGATCCAGTCATCGGCAAAACCGATAGCCGCCGCACCGACAATGGCAAACATCACCAGGATCCCCGATGGAGACAGGCGCACGCCAGCCCACAGATGGGCAGAGAAGAAGCCGACGACCACGGCAGCCAGGATGCAGATTCCCCCCATGGTGGGCGTGCCCGCCTTGGCGATGTGGACCTGGGGCCCGTCTTCGCGTATCTGCTGGCCGATGTTGTTCTTGATCAACCACCGGATGAGGAAGGGCGTACTCAGCACCGCCACCCACAGGGCGACTCCGCCTGAGGTCATGAGCGGAATCATCGGTCGGGGGTTCCAAATCTTTCGTCGAGGGCACGCTGCGCCTCTACTCGATCATCGAACGGTGTAGCCCCACCCCTGATCGTCTGGGTCACTTCGTGGCCCTTGCCGGCGATCAACACCACGTCTCCTGGATCGGCCGCGGCGATAGCCGCTCGGATAGCGGCGGCCCGATCAGGTTCTACCTGTACAGCAGCGTCGGCGTCGGCCGCCGTGCCGGAGCGGATCGCCTCGATGATGGCGTCGGGATCTTCCGAACGAGGGTTGTCCGAGGTGATCACCACCACATCGGCGCCTTCGGTGGCCACCGCACCCATCTGCGGGCGCTTCCCGGCGTCACGGTCGCCCCCACACCCAAATACGCAGATCAATCGCTTCCCGGTGGCCAAGGTGCGTGCCGCGTCCAACGCCACCGAGAGACCAGCCGGAGTATGGGCGAAGTCGACCAGCACCGAGATCGGCGCGCCTCGACCCACCACTTCCATGCGTCCCGGTACCGGTGGGGCCGCATTCAGCCCCTCCACCACGCTGGCATCGTCGACGTCCAATGCCGATGCGATGCCGGCAGCCATCAGGGCGTTGTCGACGTTGAACTGGCCCGATAGCGGCAACTCCACTTCTCGACCCCTCCACGTGAACCGCGACACGCCCACCGACAGCTGCACCCGTTGCGCATCACTGCGCTGCACGCGTGTCACGCCCACTCCGACAATCTCGTCGAGAAGTCGGGCGCCCCAGACGTCATCGGCAAAGACCACGGCATGGCGACAGCGGTCGGCGGTGAACAGCGACGCCTTGGCCTCGAAGTACGAGTCCATGGTGCCGTGGTGATCGAGATGATCCCGGCTCAGAGTGGTGAAGGCGGCCACATCGAAGACGAGGCCATCCACGCGGTGCTGGGTCAGGGCATGCGAGGACACCTCGATGGCCGCCGCCGTGCAGCCCGAAGCGATCAGTCCGGCCAGTGCACGCTGAAGATCAGGGGACTCCGGGGTAGTGCGGACCCCTCCGAGGGTACCGACGACGCCTGTCTGGCGACCGTCCACCTCCAGGATCGAGCGCACCAGGTGAGTAACTGTCGTCTTGCCGTTGGTGCCCGTGACTCCCACCATGTCCAGTGAACGGGCCGGATAGCCATGGAATGCGGCAGCCATCTCCGCCATTGCCGGCCGAAGCGCCTCAGGCAGCACCTCTACCTGAGCTACTCCGAGATCCAGGAAGTGATCGCACAACAGACAGGTGGCTCCCCGCGAGACGGCCTCAGCGGCATGCAGATGGCCGTCGGTCATCTCGCCGCGTAGACAGCAGAACAGCGCGCCCGGCTCGACCCTGCGGCTGTCGTACTCGACGGCAGTCACCCCGATGGCAGCCACATCACCCATGATGGCGCGCGCAGGGACGGCCTCGAGGAGATCAGCCACCATCACCACTGACGTCTCCGGTACTTCAGGGGAGTGGCGTTGACACCATCGCAGGAACTCGGGCCCACCTAGGGCCCTTCCGTGACGGCCCGGGCCGGCACGGAGACACTTCCCGTACCGCCGACGGCTGTCGTCGAGGCGGCCGCGGTGGCTGCTGTGGCTGCGGCAGTCGTGGGGATACCGAAGTGATGCAGCGCATACGCCATGATCGTAGAGAACACCGGAGCTGCCACCGCTCCACCGTAGATCGGCGTGGGGTGGTTGAGCACCACGATGGCCGAAAGCACCGGATGCTGGGCGGGCGCGAATCCGGCGAACGATCCGATGTAGTGCCCGGGGATGTAGCCCAGGTGGTCGGGGCTCGGGACCTGCGCCGTGCCGGTCTTGCCAGCCACCGCGTAACCATCGACTGCCGCACTCACACCGGTTCCGGCGGCCACTACCGACTCCAACATGGTCGTGAGCGCGGCGTTGGTCTTGGCGTCTATCACTCGACGGGTGGGCGATGCCGCAGCCGCCCGCATCTTTCCGCCTGGGCCCACCATCCCCCGGACCAGACGGGGGGAAACGAACACTCCGCCATTGGCCACGGCGTTGTAGGCATCGAGGACCTGCTGGGCAGTCACGGCGTCTCCCTGGCCGATCGGCGTGGAACCGATCGATGTGCCGGTCCACTGGCGTGGCCCAGGAATCAGGCCCTGGGATTCGCCTGGTATCCCCAGTCCCGTCTTATGTCCGAACCCAAGGTTGGAGATCTGGTTCAGGAGACGGGTCCGACCTAGGCCCTGGGCAATTTCGATGGTGCCGATATTCGACGATTCGGCCAAGACTTGAGTCGCCGTCATCGACACCGTGCCGTGAGGTTCCGCATCGCTGAACGTGTACTTGCCCATGGGGAGGGAGGGCGGTACCGAAAGTACCGTCGTCGGCGAGATGACGCCGGCAGCCAGCGCTGCGGAGAACGTCACCAGCTTAAAGACTGAACCAGGCTCGTAGACCTGAGTGACCGACGAGTTGGAGGATGCCTGGGAGATCCCCGGGGGGAGCGTGTTGGACTGTCCGATCAACTGAGAGCCCGAGGTATTCGGCTGAGGAGATAATTTGGCAGTAAGGGTGGGGGTGCCCGCAGAGGTCGGCGTGGTCGTGGTCGTCGAGGTCGCCGGCGCAGTCGTGGCTGTCGGGGTGGGGGTGACGGCTGCGTCTGTTGCGGCGGTGAGGTTGGCGCTCGCAATGATGTCGCCGCTCGCAACATTCATGATGATGGCCATGCCACCTGACGCGTGGGCAGCCACGATCTCGGATGCCAGCGCCTGTTCTGCGACGTACTGCACCGACTGATCGAGGGTGAGCTCCAGACCAGTCCCCGGCTCAGCGGGTGTGGTCTTCGTGGTGGCCGATGATCCAGATGAAGCGTCGGTGGACTCGGTCGAACCGGGCTTGCCGGCCAGTGTGGACTGGTACTGGTATTCGAGCCCGGACACTCCGTTGCCTTCCCAGTCGACGTTGCCCACCACCGGATGAGCCAGAAGGCCTGAGGGAACGACCCGCTGAGACTCAGGAATCAGGTCGATCCCATTGATCATGAGTTTGGCAATGGTGGAAGCAACGGCATCAGGAACGCGGTGGGCCAAGGGGACGTACCCAGTCGGCTCGGTCAGCTGTGCCCGGAGAGTGGATGTGGGAATCCCAAGAAGTGGCGAGAGCACGGCAGCGACTGCCGTCGGATCGGTGATGATCTGCGGATCAGCCACCACGGTCTGTCGGGTGACTGTTTCGGCCAGGATCTCGCCGTTGCGGTCGTAGATGCCGCCACGCAACGGGGGCACGACGACGACATGGGTCAGCTGAGCCCGAGATAGCGCTGCGTAGTGGCGGTGGCCAAACTCTTGGACCTGCACGAGTCGCACCACCATCACCAGGAATACCATCGTGAGGAGCAGGCGCATCGCCCGAGTACGCCGACTGAGGAGTACCGCTGGACTCACTGGGCCGCTCCCTTTGCATTCGATGCGGTACTGGACTTGGCGGGGGCTGCAGCGGGGGCGGGTGCGGGTGCGGGTGCGGCTGCGGTGTTACCCGTCTGCGGTGTAGCCAGCGGCTTGTCGAGAGGGACCTGCGGCAGGTAGACGACCTGTGCTGGAGCCGTCAGGCCGAGAGCCATGCCCTGGGCGACGATCCGGTTCGGGGCGGCCAGCTGAGCCACCTCGGTCTGCATCGCCTTCTGCTTGGCCTCTTCCGCGCTGATCTTCGTCCCGAGCGCAGTCATGCGCACCTGACCCTGGGCCACCAATGTGTCTCCTACGACGACGAACAGCAGACTTCCGACCACCATCGCCACGGACACGATGATGTAGAACCGGTGCGAGGGGCTGCGGCGAGCTGTCCGGCGCGGCTCCGCTTGGTGGATGCGAAGTGGGGGCCTCCGACTGCCCGGACGCGTCTGGGGTGCTGGCGCAGCACGGCGTGCAGCAGTGGTGGCGGCCGGTGCCATCAGGCCACCTCACCGGTGCTGGTGGCTGAGTCTGCCTCGTTCGGGAGGCGTTCGATCACCCGGAGGCGGGCCGCCTCGGACCGGCGGTTACGCATGACCTCGTCGTCTGTCGGTCGCCGCGACCCCCGGTTGACCAGGCGGAACTTCGGATCTGCACCGCACATGCAGGGCAGGGCAGGCGGGCAGTGGCAGTCGTCAGTCGATGCCTTGGTGAACATGGTCTTCACCATGCGGTCCTCTCCGGAGTGATACGAGATGACCACACAGCGACCGCCGGGACGCAGTAGCCCCATAGCTGCTTCGAGCCCGATCTGGAGTTGGTCGAGCTCTTCGTTGACAGCGATCCGGATGGCTTGGAACACCCGGCGTGCAGGGTGTCCCCCGGTGCGTCGTGTGGCGGCAGGAATGGCCTCGCGGACGATGTCAGCGAGCTGCCCCGTAGTGGTGATCGGACGGGCGGCAATGATGGCTCGGGCGATCCGACGAGCAAACCGCGTCTCCCCGTTGTCGGCGAACAGCTCGACCAGCGTGTCCTCGTCCGAATCGTTGACCACGTCGGCACCGGTGCGACCGACCGTCGGGTCCATACGCATGTCCAGTGGTGCATCCCGACGGTAGGAGAAGCCCCGCTCCGCCATATCTAGCTGCGGCGAGCTGACACCCAGGTCGAACAGGACCCCGGTGAGCCCCCGCTGATCGTCCGGAGTTCCCAACGAATCCTGAACCTCACGTACCACGGCCCCGAGCGAGTCGAACCTCGCCCGGCGGATGATGGCCCGTCCACCGAATACCGCCAACTCGCCGGTAGCGGCAGCCACGGCCATGGGGTCACGATCGATTCCCAGGAGATGGATGCCGGCGTTGGCCTCGAGCAGAGCCCGTCCGTGCCCAGCACCGCCCAGCGTGGCGTCGAGCACCAACCCTGCAGGCACGGCCGTGAGGAGCTCGGTGACTTCAGCGGCCATGACTGGCTCATGGGGGAAGGCCTCGCTCATCTGCAGTCCCTCGGCCGGCAGGATACGGGCGGGTGGAGGACCGCTCCGATCCGGCTGGAAGGAGGCGGAGGAGGATTCTCCCAGCGCTCCGGTCGAGGGACTGCACATGGGCCAGACACGTTCGATATGGACGTCGTGGCGGGCCACTGCGGCCTGACCAGACTGCAGCGGCGTGGGACGAGGGAGTGATGCCGGATGGCCGACGCGTTCAGCGAGGTCGGCCGCCGACAGGGCCAAGGAAGAAGTCGTGATCCGGCGGACGGCGCTGCGATCGATCCGGTAGGACGAGGTGGCCGTCCCGGTGTCACCGGTCGACGGGTCAACGGACCCCGAGTCATGGGCAGCGGTGTCACCGGTCGGCGTGTCGGCGAGGTCGGCGACGGCGGAAAGGGTGGCCGAGCCCTGTCGGGGCCGCCGGGCACTGAGTGCCCGTCGATCCTGGTCAGGGGCACCGTGGCGGACGAGGTGGAGGCGCATCGTGCCACTCAGCCGTCTTCGCCCATGGTCAGACGAGCTTCCTCGGGAAGCACCTTCTGGTCCCACTTGGCCCGGTCCCACAGCTCGACCCGGTCGATCGCTCCGAGCACCAGTACCTCGGACTCCAGGCCGGCGTACTCCCGCAGTCTGGCCGGAATCATCATCCGACCCTGCCGGTCGACCTCCAGTTCGTGGGATGTCGATGCCCACAGACGCACGAGGTTGCGGTCGCTGCGGCTGCTCGTGGCCCGCTCCATCATGGCGTCCATCTGTAGTTCGAACTGGTCCGGCGTCCACAGCGACAAGCAGCCGTCCTGCTCGGGAGCGAGAAACCCACCGTCCTCGAAATGGGTACGGAACTTCGCCGGCAGGATCACCCTTCCCTTGTCGTCGAGCGAGTGCTCGTGTCTGCCGAAGAACCGTGCCACTGAACTTTGCTCCCACAACGCTCCCCGTGGTGTCCGGTACCCGACTATTTCGGGTCCCTCCCTTTCCCACCACTTCGCTCCACCATAAACCCCTTAGCCCCACTCGTCAACCATTTCTCACCAATTTCGCCCTCCGACTACGCCAAGGGGTGCTCGCCATCACTGGCAGGGCAAACAGCGGACGCGACGAGTCAGCTGTCAGCGCCTCGACTGAGGGGGACGTCCCCTGGTACCGCTCGTTGGGCGGTCGGTGCTCGCCCCACTTGCCCCCACCGTCACGCCCAGGGCCAACCGCGGCGGGGTCCTGTGCTGCTAGGGAAGTGTGTCGATGAATGCTGCGGCAACGGCTGCGGCAACGGCTGCAGCCGCATCGGCCGCCGCCATCTGCCGGATCCCGCCCTGAGATGCCATCTCATCAGCTACCCCGGTGACCGCTTGGGACAGAGATACAGACGCCAGGCGACGCTCATCGCCCGTGATCCACAGCAGGTCCACCAAGAGTCGGGGATCCCAGTGCAGCACGCACGCCCCGTGAAACCACGCCCCCGCCCGGTTGCGGCGCTGGGACAGCCCGACGACCTTGCGACCCGAGACCGTCACTTCACCGGCACCCACTCCCCCGAAGCAGATCAAGGACGACCATCGGGTCCGGTCTGCCGGGCGACCGGACTGCACTCCTACCCCAGCCAGCCCGATCTGTTCCAGCGCCGAGGCCCAAGTGGCACCGAGCCAGTCGAATGCTGTCGTCACATCCGCATCCCACCGCGGGTCGCCGCTGGGAACCCACACATCTATCCACACCGGGTCGTCCGGCGTCACCAGCACCGCACCCCCTCCAGACCGTCGGTGCACCACATCGATGCCGATCTCCGCCGCCAACCGCCGATCCACCACCTCTGGCGACTGGGTGGATCCGAGCACCACGGCCGAACGAGTCGGGCGGCAGACCGCTACCGCCCGGTCCTCAGGACTAGCGGCAACCGAAGGCCACGCGTCATGCAGTTCGGCCGCCGACCCCCTGCGCTCCTCGATCCGCCAGTGATCCAACACGCACCGAGTCTGACATCGGAAGCCTTCGAGCCGCACCGCCGTCCATTCCCAGATAGTCCGACCAGTCCTCACTCGTGTTCCCACACAGGGCGAGCAGCTGCACTCGGTGCCGGGGAGCCGTGGGTGTGGTCCGCAGTACCATGCCCGCTTCGTGGGGCAGCCGGTCCTCCTTGTGGGTGTTGCACGCCCTGCAGGCAGCAACCACGTTCTCCCATGTGTGCGGTCCACCCTTGCTGCGGGGAATCACATGGTCGAGGTTCTCGGCCGACAGTCCGCAGTACTGACACTTCCCGCCGTCACGGGCGAAGACCGTCCGTCGGTTGACCGCCACCCGGTAGTCGTAGGGAACCCTGACATAGCGCACCAGGCGGACCACCGATGGTTCAGGGATGGTCACCCGTTGCGCCCGAAACACCCGCTCGGTGGCGTGGATCGTTTCTGCCTTGGTGCCGAGCACCAGCAGAACGGCACGCCGAGAGGACACGATGCTCAGTGGCTCGAAGGTGGCATTGAGCACCAAGGCCCGCCGACTCGCCGCCAGGGGCGAGTGGACCGGTGACGCGTCGATCTGGGCCGAACGAAGAGAAGCCGCCGCAGCTCCGGACACGGGCGGGCGTTCCATGGGCTTGCGCTACCGATGCCCGCCGGGACGCCGTGCAGCCGCCACCTCGGTGGCCCGGCACCACTGCAGGAACGAGATGACATCAGCCCGGCCCGGTACCTCATCGGGGCGCCCGTATGCCGTCACCATGCGGAACTCCCAGAGCCGACGGTCCGGCAGCGGAAGATGGGGCGCCGACCGCCACCAGTTCCGGGGCGCCATTCGACGCAGTTCGCGCACCGCCGTCCACCACAGGCCGGGACGGACCAGGACCGCAGTCACCAGGACGGACATCTCTCGAAGTGAGTATCGGACTGCAGTAGTTGAACTCATCGCCCACCATCTTCCTTCACCATGCAGTATCGACGCGCCACGGCAGCTGCTCCCACCAACGGTCCATCCGCCCCGAGTCCGGCACGTTCGATACGCGTCGAGCGGGCGAAGTCCAAGCCGCACCGGAGGTCGATTTCGTCTTGGGCTGCGGCAAAGAACTCCTCGCCGTAGCCAAGCGCTACCGAACCGGCCACCACCGCCAGCTGCAGATCGAGGAGGTTGGCAACCGATGCCACTGCCCGCCCCACCAGGGTTCCGCACCGTCGGCGCATCACGATGTCGGCTTCGCTCGCTGGATGTCCGGTGATGGCGGCGATCGCCGTTCCTGACACCTCTGCCTCCAGGCACCCCTGTCCTCCACATACGCACATCCGGCCCAGCGGTTCGACGACCAGGTGTCCGATGTGGCCAGCATTCCCACCGGAGCCATCGAGCAGGCGTCCATCGAGGACCACTCCCCCGCCCACTCCGGTCGACACCACCATGGCCAGATAGTTCGACTCGCCTCGTGCCGCTCCGATCCATCCCTCGCCCAGAGCGAGCGCCTTGGCATCGTTGTCGACCACTACCGGCAGACCCAGATACCTCTCCAGACGCCTGCGCAGGGGGAACCCTCGCCAACCGGGGATGTTGAGGGGCGAGACGGTGCGCCCACCCGACTCCATCGGCCCGCCACATCCCACACCGCAGATCGACGGCACCAGTGTCGAGTGAGAGAGGACCTCCTCGATGATCCGGCACAGTGCGTCATTGAGCACTTCGGGATCAGTGGCCTCCGGAGTTGCGGTTCGAACTCGATCAAGCACTAGACCAGCGCCGTCGACCAGTCCCACTTCCATCTTGGTTCCGCCGATATCCACGGCTAGGAAGACGTCCGACTCCAGTGACCCCTCGAGGACCGGATCATCGACAGCGCGTCCACGTACCAGCAGGCCGCCCTCCAGCAATGGCGCGGCGCTACCTGCTGGGGGATCAGTCGTCTCGCTGGAAGCGTCCACGGATCCAGTCTCGGGGATCCTGGACCGGATTGTTGATGCTGCGGGTGTGGAGCGACCGCGAGATGTCGTCGATGCCCGCCTTGCCCATCCGCCGAGCGTTGTTGGCGAATACCACGCCGGACAGGAACATGACGATCACGCCGACGAAGCCGAGCGCCAGGCTGGAGGCAAACGTGAAGAACATGAAGACCAAGGCGACCACGAAGACCAGGGCGGACCATACGCAGTAGCGACCAGCATGCCGGTACACCGTCTCCGAACGGACGCGCTCGGCAAAGTCCGGGTCCTCCTGATACAAGGACTGCTCCAACTCGTGGAGAATCCGTTGCTCGTGCTCAGATAACGGCACTGTCCTGTCCCTCCACCCGTATTCAGCCTCGGCGGTTACTACTGCATCAATCATCGCGCAACCCACGGCATAACGCACGCCGCCGCGGAACTCGCATTCGAGGGACTTGCCCTTTCATCTGCCTGCGCCCATGTTACAGGTTGTCGACCGGAACTCCGCTGGTTCTTCCGGGTGCGGGTAGTTCGCCTTGCGATTCGGCCTCCCCGGGAGCCTCGGCTGCCTCGGGGCCCCACTGGGCATCACCCCGTTGGCGCACCCGAAGCCCATCGGGAGTCACCAATGACGCCGGCCCGACCGCTTCGCCCCCATATCGGGTCCGGATCGCGTCGATGGCATCCGTCACCGATCCCCAGGTCTGCTGCAGACGCTCGGCCGCTTGACCTGTATCTTCGGTGAGGCCGCCGGATGCTCCATCGCCAGCCGATGGGGACCCGGAACCACCAGCGTCGAGGTCCAGGCGGAGCTGTGCGCCCCCACCCGGTACAGCCAAGCCCGACAGGCTCACCCCGAGCAGCCGCACCCCTTTGACCAGATCCACGTCGTCGAGCAGGGCGGCGGCCACCGATGCAATGGCGGCAGTGGCATCGATCGGCCCGTCCAACGTGTGCGACCGGGTGATCTGCGTAAAGTCCGCATAGCGGAGCTTGATGGTCACAGTCCGAGTGGCCCGACCCGCTTTCCGCAACGCCGTAGCCGAGGCATCGACCATCCGATGGAGGCGCCGCTGGAGGTCATCGATGTCCCACAGGTCTGAGGCGAACGTCTCCTCGTGGCCGATCGACTTGGCCTGCTGCACGGGAACTACGGGCCGGTCATCGATCCCTCTGGCCAACTCGGACAGGTGGCGCCCGGCAGCCGTGCCCAGATACCGCTCCAGCGCGTCCGGTTCCACGGCAGCCAGCTCGCCCACCGTGGTGACTCCCAGCGCCAAGAGCCGCTTTTCGGTCACTGGGCCGATGCCCCACAGCGCCCGAACCTCCATGGGGTGGAGGAAGTCCAACTCTCCAGCCCGCTCCACTTCGAACACCCCGGATCCAGGCTCGATGCCAGCCAGCGAAGCCTTGGGCTTGGCCGCCTTGGAGGCCAGCTTGGCCATGAGCTTGGACCTCCCGACTCCCACCGAGCACGCCAGACGCATCTCCACCAATACCCGGTGGCGGATCTCTCGGCCGATCTTCATGCCGTCACCGAACAGGTGGACCGATCCGGTCACGTCCAAGAACGCCTCATCCAAGGAGATGCCCTCGACCAAGGGCGTGAACCTGGAGAAGATGTCATGGAGCCGGGCGCTCTCCTCGGTATAGCGATGGAACCGCCCCGGAAGGAACACGGCGTCAGGGCACAGCCGTCGAGCCACCGACGACGGCATGGCCGAGTGCACGCCGAACCGTCTGGCTTCATAGGTGCAGGCGGCCACCACCCCCCGACGCCCGCTCCCACCCACGATCACCGGTTTGCCGGCGAGTGTGGGATCGTCGAGGACTTCGACAGAGGCGAAAAACGAGTCCATGTCGACATGGAGGATCACCCGCTCTGACGCAGGACTCACCCTCCGAGACGCAGTCTCCGGAAGCCCTCGGCACAACGGACCCCGGCATGGCGACCTGCATCCTCTGCCGCCAGCCGCATGGCTGTGGCTGCCCATTCCGCCCCATCAGGGAACTGGCTCCCATGGCAACCGACCGCTGCACCCTTGCTGTCGATGGTATCGGTGATGTCGATCCATACGTCGGGCTCCAGCGTGCCTGACAGGAGCATCGTCGTCACCTGGTGCGCCGGACCCGCATTGGGGAAGTAGTGCGGCATGGCGGCGGCCGGTGCTACCGCATCGAGCACCGCATACCCCATCATCCGATGATCCCGATGGTTGAAGTAGTCCTGGCCGAAGAAGACGGCGGTCGGATCGGGGCACAGCACCACATCGGGGCGGATCCGACGAACTTCGGCCACCAGTGCCTCACGGAACCAGGGTTCGTCGGCCAACTCGCCATCGGGGACGCCCAGGAACCCCTGCCCGGACAGACCCAACACGGCTCCGGCTGCGGCGGCCTCGTCAGCCCGACGAGCGATCAGGATCTTCGGCTCCACATGAGGATCCGACGATCCCTTGCCACCATCGGTGCAGATCAATGTATGGACCTCGCATCCGGCCGCACTCCACGCCGCCAGAGTCCCTCCACAGGAGACATCAGGGTCGTCGGGGTGGGCGTAGATGGCGAGGGCCCGCTGAGGTACATCGGACAACAACTCCGCCATCGATCAGGCCTCGGGGCGCTTGGGTGCGGTGGTCTTGGTCAACAGTCCCACCTCGCGTCGGAAGTCATCGACCCCTTCAAACCCTTTGTAGACGCTGGCGAAGCGCAGGTAGGCCACTTCATCGACCACTCGGAGCTGGTCGAGCACGGCGAGCCCCACCTGTTCGGAGGTGGCCTCCCATCCTTCCTCACGCAGGGCATCTTCGACTTCTTGGGCCACTATGTCGAGCTGATCCTCGTTGACCGGCCGGTTCTTGGTGGCCGAACGAAGTCCCTCGATGAGCTTGGCCCTGTCGAACGGCTGACGAAGCCCAGACCGCTTGACCACGATCAGGGGGATCTCGTCGATGCGTTCGAACGTCGTGTAGCGGTGGCCGCAGTCCGAGCACTCACGGCGACGCCTGATAGCCGCCCCGTCTTCCGCCACTCTCGAATCTACGACACGATCGTCGTCGGCCAAGCACCAGGGACAACGCACAGACAGCAGGCTACTGCCCATTGACTCCTCCGCCGTTGGTTCCCGGTCGACGCCCCCACCTGTGGTCCGGACGAATCTCAGGGGAGGGTGATCTGCTGACCCGGAATCACTCGATAGGTACCCAGTTCGGCGGCCAGCTTCGACACGATCGGCCGAGGATCCCCGTTCGGGTCCATGCGCTGGGCGATCGACCACAAAGAGTCACCGGCCGCCACCGTGTAGGTGCCGTGTTGGCCTTGGGCCGCCAAGGTGGATTCGGTGGTGTGGGAGACGCCACCGAATCCACCCAGCGGACTAGCGAGGACGGCCAGGGATAGGCCCATCATCGCGAGAAGGGTGCGTCGACGCCGGACGTCGGCCGAGACCCGGCGGCGGGGCGGGCGGAGTAGACGGGCCTCGCTCTCGTCGTCGGTTCCAGCTGCCGGCCGAAGACGGAGGCCGCGCTGAGCGGGTGCCTCTACCAACCGGAGCCGGGGCCTACCCGGGTAGACCGGCTCGTCGTCGAGGTACTCCGGGAGGGTTGCTGTGAGAAGCGCTGTCATCGGAATGTCCTTCCTGTCTCTGTCGTCACCATCATCGGAGTTGTACGTGTCGCCTGTGACGCCACGCCGACCCGTTCCTGATCGGTGCGGATCATCGAACGTTTGTTCGTCATGGCGACATCCCACCACGAACACCTGTTCGTTGTCAATGACCATTTCGAACAGATGTTTGCTTTCGTGTCCGTCGGGGGCTACCTTCATGCAAACAGACGTTCGCACCCGGGTGTGACAGAACGATCGAGCAACTAGCGAAGGGGACCCATGGCCCAGGTATTGAGCACCAAGAGGAAGCAGATCCTCGACTGCATCTCCGAGGCAGTCCGAGACCGTGGCTATCCCCCTTCGGTCCGCGAGATCGGCGAGTCCGTCGGCCTCAACTCATCGTCCACCGTGCACGCCCACTTGGCCGTGCTCCAGCGCGAGGGCTACCTCCGCCGTGACCCGACCAAGCCCCGGGCCATCGAGGTCTGCTACGACCCCTCTTCCAAGGTGATCATGGACTCGCGTCCGATCCGCCACGTGCCCCTGGTGGGCGACGTAGCCGCCGGCACCGGCGTGCTCGCCCAGGAGAACATCGAGGAGCTCTATCCCCTACCCGAGGACTTCACCGGAACCGGCACGCTCTTCATGCTGCGGGTCAAGGGTGACTCGATGATCGATGCCGGCATCGTGGATGGGGACTTCGTAGTCGTCCGCCAGCAGCCCGATGCGCAACAGGGCGACATCGTGGTGGCTGGCATTCCTGACGAGGAGGCGACCGTGAAGACGTTCTCCACCAAGGATGGCAAGGTGATCCTGACCCCGTCCAACCCCAGGCTGTCCCCGATGGTGTTCAACCCTGCCGAGGTGACGGTGTTCGGCAAGGTCGTCACCGTACTGCGCAAGCTCTAAGCCAGGCCCCAAGAAGTAGCCGACGTCCCCCGGCGGTCACCCCTCGGGTGTGGCTACCTCGATCGAACTCATGTCTGGATAGCGGCTTCCGGCCGTGATCCCGGACGGAAATATCTCGTCGATGGCTGCGAGGTCGCCGGCATCGAGGACGATGTCGCCAGCGGCAGCGTTCTCCTCGAGATAGGTGCGTCGCTTGGTCCCCGGGATCGGGACCACATCGTCGCCTCGGTGCAACACCCACGCCAGTGCCAGCTGGCCAGGGGTGCACCCCTTGTCAGCGGCCATGCCACGCACCCGGTCGACCAGGGCGATGTTGTGCTCGAAGTTCTCCCCGACGAACCGGGGCAGAAACTTGCGGAAGTCCCCTTCCTTGAAGTCCGCCGTGGAGGTGATCTCGCCGGTCAGGAATCCTCGCCCGAGTGGGCTGTAGGCCACGATCCCCACACCCAGGTCTCGGGCCGTTCCCACCACGTCGGCCTCGATGTCACGACTCCATAGCGACCACTCGCTCTGCAGCGCCGATATCGGATGCACGGCACTCGCCCGGCGCAACGTGTCCGACGACGCCTCGGACAGGCCGAGGTAGAGCACCTTGCCTTCTGCCACCAGCTCAGCCATGGCTCCCACCGTCTCCTCGATGGGCACTCCGGCATCGCTGCGGTGCTGGTAATAAAGGTCGATGTGGTCGACCCCGAGGCGGGTCAGCGATGCCTCACAGGCCGAGCGCACATACTCGGCGTCACCCCGGATCGATCGAACAGCCGGATCGGCGGATCGCACGATCCCGAACTTGGTGGCCAGGACTACCTCGTCCCGGCGGCCAGCGATAGCCCGACCCACCAACTCCTCGTTGAGGAAGGGGCCGTACATGTCGGCTGTATCGAGGAATGTCACCCCGAGGTCGAGCGCCCGGTGAATGGTGGCAAGGGACTCCACCTCGTCGCCAGGGCCGTAGAACTCGCTCATGCCCATGCAGCCCAACCCTTGGGCCGACACGACAAGTCCAGAGGCGCCGAGAGCGCGGGTAGCGATGGGAAGGGTCATGGGCCGAAGCTAGACGCCGGTGCGCAGCAGCGCTTCGAGCGCGCTCGCCACCCCGCTGAGCTCTGCGGCACTCACATGCTCCCCAGGCGTGTGGGCCAGCAACGGGTCTGCCGGGCCGAAGTTCGCCGCCGGTATCCCGTGTTCCCAAAACGACGCCACGTCTGTCCACCCCACCTTGGCCCGAGGCGGCACCCCGGTGGCCGCCACCAGCGCAGCCAACAGCGGGTGCTCGAGCGACGGCGGTGCACCCGCAGAAGCGTCCAACAGCTCCCAGTGATCGCCCGGCTCCAGATAAGGGGCAAGCATCTCGCGGACCATCGACTCGGCTTGGGCCACAGTCCGGTCCGGGGCGAACCGGTGGTTGATCACCACGACCACATGGTCGGGAACCACGTTGCCGGCCACTCCCCCTTCGACCAAGACGACCTGCAGTTGCTCGGCATACTCGCAGCCGTCAATGACCGGGCGCCGCACTTCGAAGTTGTGCACGGCTTCGAGCACTGGGGCTAACCGATGAATGGCATTACGACCGGTATGCGGGCGGGCAGTGTGGGCCCGTGCCCCAGCCAAGCTCACCTTGATCCGCAGGGTGCCCTGGCAGCCGGCTTCGACCAGACCGCCGGTGGGCTCGCCCAGGATGGCTGCATCACCCTCCAGCAGGTCGGGGCGCTGGGTCCACAGGTGACCGAGGCCGTTGAACTCGTGGGCTACCTCCTCGCCCGAATAAAAGCACCAGGTCACATCGACCGCGGGCTCGCTGATGCTTCCGGCGAGATGCAGGAAGACGGCCAGTCCGCCCTTCATGTCAGCTGCCCCTAGGCCGTACAGGGTCGTCCCTTCAACATGTGGCTCCTCATTGCCCGCCGCCGCCGGCACGGTGTCGAGGTGACCCGCCAAGATCAACCGGTGCGCACGGCCCAGATCGGTCCGGGCCACGACGTTGTCGCCCACCCGCTCCACCTTCAGCCAGGTACACAGCGTGAGGGCAGCCTGGACGGCATCGGCCATCGCCCCCTCGTTGTGGCTGACCGACGGAATCCCGACGAGTGCGGTGGCCAGTCCGAGGAGTCCGTTGGACACGCCACTATCTGAGGCGGCCTGGTCGCTGGCGGCGCTCACCGAACTTCCACTGCCTTGCGTGGCACTCTGGCTCGCCATTCCAGAGCCGACAACTGCCCCATCACATCGACACCCCGTGGGAGCGCAGGATGTCGTTCAACTGGGCCTTGTCGTGGCGCTGACCCTCAGTGAGGCGCTTCAGGACCAGCACACACGGCAGGTAGAACTCCCCACCGGGGAAGTCGCGGCGGCGATTGGCCTGCACGGCCACTGACCACGGCGGAACATGGCCCCGACTCAGCTCGTCACCGGTCTCGGCGTCGATGACCGGAATTGTGGGGTTCAGAATGGTCCCCTCGCCGATCACCGAGCCACGCCCCACCCGGGCCCCCTGGGTGATCATGCACCGGCTACCGATCATGACTTCGTCCTCGATGATCACCGGTGCTGCCTGTGCGGGCTCGAGCACGCCGCCGATGCCGACGCCGCCCGACAGGTGCACCTGCTCGCCGATCTGGGCACACGACCCGACCGTGGCCCACGTGTCGACCATCGTTCCTGCTCCCACCCGGGCGCCAATGTTCACATAGCTGGGCATGCAGATCACCCCGGGAGCCAGGTAGGAACCCCACCGGGCCGATGCGCCGGGTACGACCCGCACGCCCGCAGCCTCGAAGTTCGACTTCAACGGCAGCTTGTCGGCGAACTCGAAGGGTCCGACCTCGATGGTCTCCATCGACCGCAGACGGAACAGCATCAAGATGGCGTGCTTCAACCACTGGTGGACGATCACCTGGTCGGTCGCTGGGTCGATCTCGGCCACCCGGGCCTCCCCCGAGTCGAGGAGGTTGACTGCCTCGGTCACCACAGCCAGTGCGTCGCTGTCCGCGGGGGTCAGATCGGCCACCCGATCCCATAGTGCTTCGATCTGGACTTCAAGTGCTGCCATAGACGGAGACGTTACCGCCCGTTGCGCCCCACTCCTGCGCCCCACTCCTGCGCCCCACCCCTACGC
>Ga0194043_1000273_pt1 | contig 27358 bp, 21 predicted proteins | sample JunL4415m_MetaG_FD_161274 | JGI IMG/M metagenome (GOLD analysis project Ga0194043, IMG submission 161274) | Anoxic zone freshwater microbial communities from boreal shield lake in IISD Experimental Lakes Area, Ontario, Canada - Jun2016-L442-15m | ecosystem: Environmental > Aquatic > Freshwater >...
GTATACTTTTCATCTATTATACTGTTCACACGAGCTTGAGACAAATCAAGAGGAGTAAGACTTGATATCATCAGATTATTTTGAATGTTTTTAGTACTGTTTTTCTGATATTTAGGTTGTTTTGCTATTTCTTCAAATGCAGCCTTGTATATTAAACCAATTTCTTCAGCTTTTTCAGATTTTAATTTTAACATTTCTTGATCTTTTCTAATTTCAGACTCTTTAAGTTTAGTAATCTCGTCATTAAGAAATTGATTTTTTTTCTTACATATTGCATCGTGTTTAGCAAAATTAGTTGATGCAGAGCTCTTACCACAAAATTTACATGTAATTAAACATGATATAATTTCTTGTGAATTTTGAGATTCTTGCAACTTAAGACAGTACTTTGCGTGTGTTTGATGAGTACGCAATAGATATTTTGTTTTGAACTCTTTATTACAAAACTGACAAGTTAATTCTTTAGCTAATTCTTTAGCTTTCTCTTTTAAAGAGAGTTCTTCTCCTTTAGCTTTATTCTCTTCTATCTCTTTGAGTTTAGCTTCTTCTATAGATTTAGCTAAAACAACATCTTGTTCTTTTGCTTTAATTTCTTGTATTTTTAGACAATACTTAGTCTTTTTTTGGTGTTGACGTAGCATCTTAGTATCACCAAAAATATTATTACAAAACTGACATTCTATCATTTTTGCTTTTTTTTCATTCCTTTTCTTTTTAAGTAGTAATAAAAATCATTTTTATTTATCATAAAATATCACTTTTTATGATAAAAACGAAAAAGTATTGAAAAAATATTAAAAAGTAAAAAAGTAGTAACAATTCTCTGATTAAATTTATTTTTTGAATTTTTTTGAAATGTGTGTGTGTAGGACTCTTTTTAAAAAGCCATTTTTTTAAAAAAAGATTTTTTCCTCCGGATTTTTAAAAAGTTCGGAGGAGGAAAAGTTTTTACTTTTTATTTTGTTTTCTAAATAATTTGAAAAATTCGTAGAAAATTTCCTTTGGATTATCTTTTTTATTTTCCTCCTCCGCCTCCGACTTTTTGAAATTCAGTTTTAAAGAAATTGTAAGGATTAAAATCTAACTTACATTTAGATTTTCAAAGACTAATTTTGTTTATTTTTAAATTGATTGTGTAATCTTATATGTCAATTCTGTAGTAATTAAAAATAACATTCCACCCCAGATAACATCTGTAGTTGCTAAATAGGGAGACCAATTTTTTATTGTAGCGTGATTTGTTGCATCATAGACTCCATAGATAACAGCTCCAAGTAAAAATGCTTCCCAAGAAGGACGTTTTTTCCTTAAAATAAAATAATACAATCCTAAAATGATAAATAGGTAACATATAATTACGCTTACAGGTCTAATCTGTATATCGGAACCCTGAACATTTAAGATTTGATTTTTATACCTATTTGATGTAGAATAAATGTAAATCGAGTCTAACAAAAGTAGAATAACCGCTGAAATAAATAATTCTTTATATAACATATTTGTGTTATATAAAGATTAAATATATTTTTAAAATTGAGATTTTTTAAAAGTAAATAACATATTATTAAACAAATGAGCGATGAAGAAAATATTAAAGTTTTTTGTTCTACATTAAATGTTGATTTTCTTAATAAACTTAGTGTTTCAGCAAAAGATTTTTTTATTGATAAATCTTATACTTGTTTGTTTCAAAAATATGGAAAAATAGAACTTGCAAAAATAGTACTAGAACATTACAATGAAATTAAGACAGTCGCAGATTCATTAATAGTTAATACTGAAAAGTATGGAAACATTGAATATGTAGACTCAGATGGAAAAAAAGTTAATAAACATAAACTAAGTTTTAGAAAATTTAAAAACGGGTGTATTTTAGAAGGATATGAATCTTTAAAAAGGCTTGGAGTTGTTACAGTACCAGTTATACCTTTAAAAGATATTCCAATTGTTAGAGATGAATTTATTGATACGTTAAGGAATTTTCCAGAATACAAAAGGAATCCTGATAATCCGGATGAAGATAGTTCTGGTAACACTCTTGTATATGTTCTTGGCGGATTTGCAGCTTTAGGAAATCCGGCTTCTTTTCATAATGAATTGGTTCGCAATCTACGCAAAAGATGTCAGATTGCTGCAAAACCTTTGTTTAAAAAATTAATAAATTCTTATGCTAACAAAAAACTTCAATCAGACACTAATTTAGAAATGCTTTTTGATAGAATGATGTATCGTATAGTTAGTCAAAAACCAATTGCTGAATCATGGCATAGAGATGTTATGCCTGCTAAATATATTAAAGAAAATGATGAAGTTTTTGGCGGATGGTTAAATTTAGACACGACAGATCAATATTTTTCTTGTATTCCTGGATCACACCTTAATGTTAAGCAACGAGAATTAAAAGAAGGATTTGCAACAATTAGTGATGAAAATATAGATGCTATTAGCGAATATCGCCATAAATTTGTTGTTCCTCCCGGACATATGATTATTTTCCCTCAATATATTCTTCACGAGGTTGTTGCACAACCAATTAAAGGTTTGAATAATATGATGAGACTTTTTACAGGATGGCGTACTACTGTATCAACAGAATATTTACATCCAGATACAGAAAAATTAATGCGACAACAAGCTGTAATGCCTTTACCAAGCGGTCAACCTCCACCAATGTTTAGTAAAAGTCACAATTCCTATTTCTTGTGGAGAGAGTATGGTCCTATTCCAAAAGATGAATCATATAAATTTAATCTTATTGAATGGTCAAACAATACGTTTTCAGAAAAAGTATTAAAAGACTATGATAGTGCACCTCCTCCTAAAAAAAAGTTTGATATAAATGATTTAGTAGTAATTAAATTAAAACAAAGTGTACCTTACCGTGTAATTGAAATATTACCAGAATCAATGTACAAAATTCAAAATAAATTTGAAACACACATTGTTCATATTTCAAAATTAAATAGACCGGCTTATAAACTAGTTAATAGAATTCTTAAGTCTTTAGAAGAATATGGTTTCCCTTTGTACACTCCGTATACAAAAGAAGAAATGGAACTTTACAAACCTCAAAAAATTAATTGAGTTTTCGATTCCGGTATCACTAAGTAAAATAAATGGAAAATAATGTAATATCATACGATGTAATTCTTTTATAAATTCTAATATGTCATTATTTATGCATTCTTAAATTGTAATTTGTTGAACTTTACGATTGCTTTTAAAAATAACTTCTCCTACTTTATCTGTTTTTTCAAGATTATCACATCTGCACCAATCGACTTTTACATTTTTTAAAGTTCTATATTTTGTACCATTTTTACAAAGTTGAGCAGCCGTTTGTATCATAAAAGGAGTTAGTTCAGAATCTTTGTATTCAAGGATTACATAGCAAGAAGGAAATGATGCTAAATGAAAAAAAAGGTAATGATTGTCTGCATTGTCTAAAAGAGACCAATTTTCTTTAGCCGTTTCACCCAATTTACAAATAAAGTTTTCATATAAAAAATTTTTCATATTTTATTCTACTTTTTTATGTATTAAACTGATTTTTTATGTTTCTATAACAATTATCACCTGCACATGTAGCTATATGCATAACAGGTATATTTATATCATCACAATAAGTTTGTACGTCTGTATACTGTTTATTATGTAATAGATAAAAAATAGACTTACTAGTTTGTTTGTAAATCATTATTGCGGATAAATAAGGTATAAATATATTTGAATTTTTAGGACCTAATGGAACAGAAATATAAGTTACTGGGTCATTATATTTACAAGGATACTTTTTGGTATCTTGCATTTGTATAAAACGTAAAAATTCGTCTCTTTTTACACATAAAACATTATATGCAATATTACCGTCTGTGTTTGGTTTATTAATAGTTATAAATAAAATAGTATCTGTTTCTAAGAAAGAATCGTTAAGTTTACTTATTTTACACATATTATCTAGACATTTTTTACCTTCTGGTAAAATGCTTACTTCGTTTATTCCGATTTCATATATTCTATAAAAAGTTAAAAGTATATATTTCATATGTTTGTCTAATGTTTGTAAAACGTCTATGTTTGAATTTGTGTTGGTTGGATCATTTTTTAATTTTTCTTGAATTTGTATGTTTAATAGTTTGGAAGACAAATAATAATTGATTCTTATAAATAAATCGCTACTTCTTATTGGATCTTGTTCATTAAAAATATAATTTGCGATATACATATATATTATACTATTAATTTTCAATTCGTGCAATTCTTTTAATTCTAGAAATTCGTCAGCATGAAAGTTTTTTATGTATCCAAAATCTTTAAACTCTTTCATTATACTTTGACTATCCGTTTTAAATTTTTTTTTAAGATTGTACATATGTATTCTTTTAATGTCTTGATCAATATTTTTTGGTATTTCAGCTATTTGTTTATTATATTTCTTATTTGCTGATTCGAATAAAAAAGTTTTAATTTCGTTTATTTCTTGAAGATTATTAGTTGTTTTCGCATTTTGTAAAAACTCTAATTGTTTACGCTGTGCAAGTCTCATATTTGTTTTATCTTTCTTGTAATTTATAATAGCGTCTAATATATTATTCATATTTACAGAATCTTTATCTAATGTTTTATCAAAATCATTAATTGAAGAAGTCATAATGGTTAACTTATTTAATTTATACAAATATTTATTTGTAAGATTTTTAAAATAATTTATTTTTATTATTTTAAAGACGTATGAGTTAAGATAAATGAATAAAAATGATGTCCATATTGCCTTGCTTATGATGGTTAAAAATGAACACAAAAGATTACACGTATCTTTAAATAGCGTTTTAGGATATGTAGATTCAATAGTAATGTATGACACTGGATCTGAAGATAATACTATTGAAATTGCATCGGAATTTTGTAAAAAGAATAATATTATTTTTCGTTTGAAACAAGGAACGTTTGTTGATTTTTCAACTTCCCGAAATGAATCTCTTGATTTTGCAGATTCTTTTGAAGACATTGATTATCTTTTGCTTTTGGATTCAAATGATGAGTTAAGAGGAGGATCAGCTATGAGAAAATTTTGTAAAGAATCAATTGATTTACCAAACACAGGATTCCTTGTTTGTCAAGAGTGGTGGAGCGGTCAATATATTAAATATTTCAATTTACGAATGGTAAAAGCTCGTCAAGGATGGAGATATGTTGGTTCAGTCCACGAGTGGATGAAAAATACAAAATTTAAAAATGATCAAGAAGAGATGGCTTCTGAAGACAAAAAGATACGTATGCCACCACAGGTTGTATTGTATCAAGATCGAACAGCAGATGATGATAAGTCTTTAAAAAGATTTGAAAGAGATAAAATTCTTCTTTTAAAAGAACACGAAAATGATCCAACTGATACACGAACTCTTTTTTATTTAGCACAAACTTGCTCATGTTTGGGTCATTCTGAAGAAGCTTTTAAATATTATTCTTTACGTTCTACATTAGAAGGATTTTGGGAAGAAAAGTTTCAAGCTTTGTTTCGTTGTGGAGAATTATTAGAAGTACTAGGTAAAGAATGGAATGAGTCAATGAAATGGTATCTCGCATCTTTTGAATATACTTCTAGAGTAGAACCTCTTTTAAAAATAGTAGAACATTATAGAAATAGAAATTGGCATCTTTGTTATATATTTGCTATGTTAGCATGTAAATTAGCTTATCCTGAAGATTGTATTCTTTTTGTTGATAAACAAATGTATGAATATAAAAGGTGGCATTTGCTTGGAATTGCTGGGTGGTATTCGGGAAATTACCAGGAAGGAAAGATCGGATGCGTAAAAGCGATAGAAGCAGCAAATTTAGAAATAGATATTTCTAATCTGAAATTTTACGAAGAAAAAGAATTAAAAGATAAACAAATTTTAAAAGATAAATTAAAAGAAAAGATAAAGTCTAAAAGAAAGTAAAATATTCAGTTATTAAACTCCTCCTTTTTCTTTAAAATAAGTGTGTGAGTTGTAAAATGATCCTAATTTAGTTGTTTTTAAGCCAGATAAAGTACCATGTCTTTTCATAGTATTATAAATATTAACTAAAATATGAAAGGCTATTTTTGGATTTTCTAAAATTTTATCCATCAAAATATCATTGTCAATAATTGATGGATCTACAGCATATTCTGCTCTTTTATGACCTCCACAACCAGTAACCCAATATCTAATCATAGGAGAATTTGCAACAGTTGGGTCAAAAGGCTCGTGCTTTTCAATAGCATTATGCATCTTAATTAAATATTTTCTAGCCGCTGTATTTGCTATTAATAATTCACCAGCATTGTGGTTTTGAGAAACTAAACTTCGGTCTTGGTTTTTTGATTCTGTTTCGCAAAACTCGTCCCACCCATAAGCACAGTAATCAGACATAAAATTTTGACATTGTCCGCTATTAGATCCATATAATGATGGATTTCCACCATGTAAAAATCGTTGATCCATATTATTACCAACACAATAAGTTAATGGATGATTTGCTAAAGATAATTCAGTTAATCCAAAATCAGATACAGACTTGTATGAATTCTTCATTTTTACTTAATATCCGGAAATATTTTATATTTTATTAATTGTTGCAAAATTAATAAAATCACAAAAAAAAGTTTAAAACTAAATTTTAAAAAAAATTATCTTTTGATATGATAAATGGCAATCGAAATCGAAATCGAAATCGAAAAAAAACGTGAACAAAGACGTGAACAAAGACGTGAAAAAAGACGTGAAAAAAGAATTAAAAGAGAAAAAATTGCGGCTGATAATGCTGCTAATTTAGCAAAAAGTCTGATATCTTGTGAAAAGTGTTACAGGGCTAAACCTATTCCTGAAAATAAAATATATGATCATAAAGTTGGGGAACCATTTTGTAGTTGGGGAGACCCCTTTGATATGGGACCTGCCCTATATTTCAATCTGAAAGACAGCTCTTTTAATCATGTAGCACTTATGGATCCGTATAATTTTTTAAAAATTAATAAGGCCCTGCAAGTCTATTTCGGCGATTCTAGATACGATTCATCAGCCGCATTAAATCCCCAACTAAGAAAAGATTTTACAGATTTAAAATCATTAAACCATCAGGATTTATTTTATTTTAACATTGAATATTTTATCAGCGAATTACATTGGTCAGGAAATGACATTGGTGGGACTGCTGAAGTATTCGTAAAACATACAGGTATACAAACTGATTGGGACGGGAAAGTTTTGTTTACTACTCCACACCTTTTAGCTATAGAAATTGCTGATTATAATGGGGTTTGGAAAGCTGGTCCCGAACCAAAAAATTGTCTAATTTCAACGAGGTGCTGGGTAGGGGGGGGTGTTAGTTTTGTATGTGAATCATATGAAGAAGATCCTGGTGGAGGAATTGGAGATAGTCTTAATGACCTTATCGGTTGGGGTTCATTTATTTTAGGAATTGGTATGACATTAGCAGAAGCAACTATGGGTATAAGTTTGGTAATAGCAGTTGCATTTCAAGTAATAAGTACTATAGTAAGTATGTCTAATAACGAGAGTGATGCTAATAATCCTTATCAAACAACTATAAGCGTAGGAGCATGTCTAAACATGGCACTTCAAAATACTCCAGATAAAAAGGCGAACCATGTTATTCTTCGAGCGACTGGATATCAATTAGAAAATTGGGAACATATATGTCCAAATAATGATGATTGTGCTAACGGTCATGCTACGGGAAGACATCAATGGAGAGATCATGATGACGGGGCAGAAATGACGACATACAATTATATACAAGTTGCTGGTCCGTTTGATACTACTGGTAGACTTATACCACCAGATGAATTTGAAATTCTATACAAACGTTTAGATCTACTAACAGATCCAGAGAAAGTAAAAAAAATGAACAAATAGAAAAACAATGATATTATTAAATAAATCTCCAATAGTAAATAAAAAATTCAATGATGTTTTACCTAAATAAAATAATAAAAATAGTTTATTTTTATTATTAGTTCCAATATTTTAAACACACTTAATAATTTGAAAACAGAAGTTTTCTAAGGGGTTAGAAGCTCTAAAGAGTTGGATTCATATGAATCTAGAATTAAGACTAGATGTGAATTTGTCGCTAGCTCCTCTAGCCAACCGACTATTTACTTCTTTCTTTTCCGAAAATATTTTATATTTTATTAATTGTTGCAAAAATAAAAATGATATTTAAGATTTTGTTTCCAAATAAAAAACAAAAATCAAATGTCTCAAACTAAGTTTCAACCTGTTACTCAACGTTTTAAGTTAAATGAATCAACTTGTGAAGAATTGAAAAAGCTTACTCCAAATTTTGGATTTAATGGTCTTGGAGAACTAGTGTTCAGACGAACATACAGCAGAAATAATGAAGATTGGGCTGATGTCGTAATTCGAGTTGTACAGGGTTGTATGTCTATTCGCAAAGAGCATTTTTACCGTTCTTATCTTCTATGGGAAGATGAAAAGTGGCAAACTTTTGCATCTAATATGGCTATGTCATTGTTCAATATGGAATGGTTGCCACCTGGACGAGGACTTTGGATGATGGGAACTGATTTTACATATGAACGAGGTTCAATGTCATTAAACAACTGTTCAAGTACCGATTCTGCAGAGGATTTTGTTCATTCTGCAGAATGGACGATGGACGGATTAATGAACGGCGTAGGTGTTGGCTTTACAACTAATTGGCGAGGTGAAGCTACAATGCCAGATAAGAAAGATTTTGAAATTTTTGTTATTCCTGATTCTCGAGAAGGTTGGGTAGAAAGTCTAATCAAGTTGATGTGTTCATATATCGATAGCCCTCGTTACGGTAAGAATAAGTTTCCTATTTTTGATTATTCGCAAATTCGAGCACATGGAGAACCAATCAAGGGTTTTGGTGGTACAGCATCTGGATTTGATCCTCTTAAGCAAATGCATGATCGTATTGAAAGTTATCTTGATGCTTTCTGTATTGGAAGGTTGCAATGTACTTCTAAAACTTGGAAAGAATTCAAGTCTGAAGATGTCGAACAATCGACAAGTGAATGGCGAGAGGTTGAAGTTGAAGTTGACAAGCCGTACTCTCATACACGTCTCGTAGCAGACGTCTTTAACGCTATTGGTGCTTGTGTTGTTGCTGGTAACGTTAGAAGGTGCCTCCCTGGTGATGCTCTTGTTCATACAAAAGGTGGGTTGATTCCTATTAAAGATGTAGAAATTGGTCAAGAAGCCTTGACTTTTAATGGATATCAAAAAATTACAAATAAATTTGTACAAGGAGTTCAGAAGTTAGTAAAGATTATTACACAAGATGGTGATTTTAAATGCACCCCAAATCATCGTGTTGCAATTGCAACATCTTATTCTGATTATACTTGGAAAATGGCATCTGAACTTGTAAAAGGCGATCGTCTTATTGGAGCTAGAGATTTTATCGAAGGTCAAGAAACTTCTCTGCCAGAGTGGTCTTATGAAAAGCCATCATCTCATAGCACAACTTGTAAAGATAATATTATTCCTGAACTAGATTCTGATATGGCTTGGTTTTTAGGATTATTCCACGCAGATGGATATACATATCCAAATTATGTTAAAAATGGTTTTAACGCATATGTTTCTTTGGTTTTTGGTCTTGACGAAATGGATATTGCAGAAAAGGCTAGAGAGCAACTTGAACGTTTTGGGGAGAATCTTAATGTTACTCTCAAGAAACGAAAAGATGAAAATAGTCTAATGGTTCATTGTCAATCAAAACAACTTGCGTGGTATTTTGACAAAAATGTTAAGCAAGCTAATACCGAGATTAGAGTACCTGAATTTATCTTGAAAGCGCGTCATCATGTCAAGCTAGCATATGTAGCTGGTGTTACAGATGGGGATGGTTGCACTGGTAATAGACCAATTATTGTCGTTTCTACTGTTTATGAAAAATTTGCTCGTGATTTGCAAAATGTCCTTTATTCTTGTGGTATTGAAAGTAGGTTGAATATTTGTACTAAAAATTATCCGAGTAGAAAGGATAACTGGCAAAAAGTTCATAATTTGAGTTTGATTACCAAGAGATCCCAAACAGAATTTTCAGAGATTCCAGAGCTTATTAAGGATCTTAGAGTGAATTCCAAATCGCAAAATGCAAATGGTTTCCCAAGTAGTTTTGAAACAAATTCAAAAGTTAAGACTCTATATGGGTTGTATTCAAATAAGCAATTTAATATTGATGCATATGCAAAACAGTATGGAGAATGTTCGTTTACCCCAATTGAAGTTGTTGAAGTTGTTGAAGACGTAGAAGAAGAGACATATGATATTGAAGTTGAAAATCGTCATGAATTCTTTTGCAATGGAATTATCTGTCACAATTCCGCTGAGATATCCTTAGGCTATGTGGATGATAAAGATTTTATGAATCTGAAGAATTACGAAATTAATCCAGAACGTTCTGCTATTGGATGGTTAAGTAATAACTCTGTTGTGCTACGTGCAGATAATGGGTATAAAGATTTTTCATATATTCCCGAACTTGCTCGTCGCATTCTTGATAATGGTGAACCAGGAATGATCAACTTGTACAATATTCAAAAGTATGGTCGGTTTGGTAAAGAACTTCGAGATGAAGCTACAATGGTAAACCCATGTTTTAGTGGAGATACATTAATTGGAGTAGCTGACGGTCGAAATTGTGTTAGTATTAAACAACTTTCTGAGGAAGGTAAAGATGTTCCAGTATATTCAATTAACAAGGAAACAATGGAAGTATCAATTAAATGGGGTAGGAATCCACGTGTTACTGGGTATAATCAAAAATTACTTCGTATCCATTTTGGTAAACCGCATAAAGGAGAATTTGTTGATGTAACACCAAACCATAAATGTTTTACAAACGATGGACGAATTGTAGAAGCAAAAGATTTAAAAAAGAATGATTCGTTGCCAATGTTTAAAAAATATAGAAAATCAGACGGTTATATTAATGTCTATTCAAAAGGTAAACAAATATCCGAACACAGAATGATTAAGGAATTTTATGAAACAAAAAAGTTTTACCAAAATTTTAAAGAAGGTTATACTGGTTGTTGTAAGACTAACGGTGTTGTAGTTCATCACAAGGATGAAAATAAACAGAATAACAATCCTGATAATTTAGAAATTACAACTCCTGGAGAGCATACATCTCATCACAATGAGCAATATAGAGGAGTTGGTAATCCAATGTATGGCAGACAACATTCTCAAGAATCAAAGGATTTGATTGCAACAAAAGCGGTTGAAAGATGTTCAAACCTAGAATATAGAAAAATGTTGAGTGACGCACAAACACCTGAAATGCGTGAAAAATCAGCAGCTCGTATGACACAACTAAAGCGTAAACTTGATATTGAACAGTCTAATAACGTGGAAATCCTTGCACAAGAATCGGGTTTGAAAACAGCAAGGTTTTCTGAAACAGATGTTAAAATAATTCGTAACTGCGAGAATTGCCAAGAAGAATTTTATGTTGTCTGGAGTAAACGAGAGCAAGCTTATTGTTCTGTATCTTGTGCTAATACTAAAAAAGAATCAATTCAGCTTAGAAAGCAAGGTCAAAAGATCACATTTGAAGAGAAGGCTCGTCTAAATTTTCACGAACAGGCAATGATTTACAAGGATCTATGCGAGGAGAAGGAAAATGTATCAAAAATTGATTGGGAAACTGCTTGCAAGACAAAAAATATTTCGTATAGATTCAACAGAAAGAGTGACAATCCGTATATTGCAAAGGGCTGGAGAGAATTTAAGGAAATGGTAGATGATTATAATCATCAAATTTCTGAAATAGAAGAACTCGAGGGTGATCATACAGTATACAATATTACAGTTGATGATAATCACACTGTTGCTGTTCTAACAAAAGTTGATAATGACAAAGCTCAATGGCACGGTGTGCTTTTTCCCCAATGTGGTGAAATTCCGCTAGAGAACTTTGAATTGTGCAATTTGGCAGAGGTATTTCCTCCTAGGTGCTCTGATCCGCAAAAGTTTTACAAAGCTCTCGAATACGCTACTTTATATGCATCAACAGTATCTCTGCTCCCAACTCATCGTCCAGAAACGAATGCTGTAATCGCTAAAAATAGAAGAATTGGAGTTAGCATTTCCGGAATTGCTCAATGGGCTAGTAAGTCTGACTCAGAGGAGTGGGGTCAAATGAATTATACAAAGATGATTTCGTTTCTTCGCAAAGGTTATAAAGTTGTTCGTGAAACAAACACTCGTCTTGCCAAAGAATCAGGTGTACCGGCATCAATTAGAGTAACTACTATAAAGCCATCAGGTTCCATTTCTCTTCTTGCAGGTTGCACAGCTGGCGTGCACTACCCCGTTAGCAGATATGCTATTCGTCGTGTAAGAATTGGTATGACATCACCTTTAGTTCCCTCACTAATAGCCGCTGGTGTGCCGTTTGAAAAGGATATCGTTTCTGAGAATACTTATGTATTTGAATTTGTTATTGATCATGGTGATGTTCGGCCGTGTGAAGAAGTATCTCCGTGGGAGCAATTTTCTGTGGTTCAAATGATGCAGAAACATTACGCAGATAACTGTGTTTCCGCCACTATATACTTCGACAAGGAGAAGGACGGGCCTGATCTTGAAAAGCTTCTTGCAATGTTTATACCAAATCTGAAGTCTGTGTCTATGCTACCTCACAGCGGTCACGGCTATCAACAGCCCCCTTATGAGCCTATAACTTTTGACCAATATGAAAAACGCAAGAGTCAGTTCAAACCTATTGACTACAAGAGCGTTAAAAATAATGTTCCAAGTGGTAGCAAGTTTTGTTCCAGTGATAATTGCGAACTTTAAAAAAAATATTAATTCTACTCTGTGTATTTATTTCAAATAAACCAAAAATTGTAAAATAAAAATATTTTACAATTTAAAATATAAAGTTGATTTTAATTATCAACTTGGTATCTTTTATACAAAATGGTTAAAATCAAGACTTGTATAAAAGATGAATGTAGTACTCATCCCAGTTATAATTTTGCTGGAGAAAAACGTGGAATTTATTGTGTTACTCATAAGCTGGTTGATATGATAGATGTTAAAAACAAGACTTGTATCTATGATGGATGTAGTACTATACCAAGTTACAATTTTGCTGGAGAAAAACGTGGAATTTATTGTGTTACTCATAAGCTGGTTGATATGATAGATGTCATATCCAAAACTTGTATCTATGATGGATGTAGTATTGTACCAAAATACAATTTTGCTGGAGAAAAACGTGGAATTTATTGTGTTACTCATAAGCTGGTTGATATGATAGATGTTAAAAGCAAAACTTGTATTTTTAAGAGTTGTAATACTCAACCCAGTTACAATTTTACAGGAGAAAAACAAGGTATGTATTGTGTAAAACATAAGCTGGTTGATATGATAGATGTCTTATCCAAAACTTGTATCTATGAGAGTTGTAATACTCAACCCAGTAGGAGAAAAACAAGGTATGTATTGTGTAAAACATAAGCTGGTTGATATGATAGATGTTAAAAACAAAACTTGTATTTTTGTTGGATGTAATACATTATCAAATTACAATTTTGCTGGAAAAAAACGTGGAATTTATTGTGATAAACATAGACTTGTTGATATGATAAATGTTAAAAGCAAGAGTTGTATGTATGATGGTTGTAGTACTCAACCAAGTTACAATTTTGCTGGAAAAAAACGGGGAATTTATTGTGTTACTCATAAGCTGGTTGATATGATAGATGTTGTAACCAAAACGTGTAAAAGTGATTGGTGTCAAACTCAAGCCAAAATTAAAAAATACGATGGTTATTGTCTACGGTGTTTTATATATTTGTTCCCTGATAAACCAATAACTCGCAATTACAAAACCAAAGAATACTCTGTTGTGGAATTTATAAAAACAAAGTTTCCTCATTTCGACTTTATAGCAGATAAGATAATATCAGGAGGATGTTCTAGAAGAAGGCCCGATTTATTTTTAGATATTTTGTATCAGATTATAATTATAGAAATTGATGAAAATCAGCATACAGACTATGATTGTAGTTGTCAAAACAAACGGATAATGGAATTATCTCAAGATTTAGGACATAGACCGATAGTATTTATCAGATTTAATCCAGACGATTATAAAAAAGATGGAAAAAATATCACTTCGTGCTGGGGACAAAACAAAAATGGAATATGTGTTGTAAAAAAATCAAAACAAAAAGAATGGCTCGAAAGATTAAATACTTTGGAAGACCAAATTAAATATTGGACATGTCCAGAAAATATGACAGACAAAACAATAGAAACAATCCATTTGTATTACGATATGTAAAATAAGAGTCTAAATATGTACATTGTAAAATATTTTTATTTTACAATTCAAATACATAATTTATAATATAAAATATTATAAAAAAATGAGTTGTTTATTTAATAGTTTGAGCTATTTTATCAATGATGATAGTTTCAAAATAAGACAGACAATATGTGATTATTTAGAAGAAAACAAACCAATTATAGATGGATTGGATACAAAAGAGATATTAAATTATGAGAATGATAATTATATTCAACATATGAGAAATACATGTACTTTGGGCGGTGCGATTGAAATACAATGTGCATGTAATATTTGGAATGTAAGAATAATTGTATTAAATAATAGAGATTGTAAAAATAGATCAATTGAATTTATTCAATTATATGGACAATATGATAGAACTATATACTTAGAATGGACTGGTGGTCATTACGAACCTGTTAGAAATTAATGTTTTTTGATGCAAACAGATCCTAGTATCACGTTTCAGTTTTCAGTGGTGATAATTTTTGTACTTATATCCTTTTAGTAAAATAAAACTTAAAATATAAAATTGTTTTAAATATTTGTCTATATATAATTTTCAGATAAATAAAAATGTCTCCACATCCAATTGATCTTGAAGACTGCATCACCTTCAATGAGTATATTTTCTCTTGTGACGAGATTGATATTGCTAGTAAGCAAATGGTGTTAATGTACAATGAAGTAAAGAAAAAATTTAATGATCCTAATACATGGACTGAAAAAAATAAAAACAATTATGTTCGTGTTTACTTTAATCGTCCAATGAAAAAATGTTATCAAAAGACCGTATTAGTAAAAATTTATCGTAACTGTATATCCGAAGGTCTTATTAAAGTTGATAAGCAATTTGAAAATTTTATTCGGGCAAAGCCTAATAGATCTAATTCTGGTGTTATCAATCTTACAATGGTTCTGGAATCAGGAAAATTTTCTTGTGCTCATAATTGTTTATATTGTCCAAATGACACTACAACTATTGTTCCAAAAATTTCTACAAAAGAAATGAAGGAACGGTTTTTCAAAGTTGGAATTTCTATTACTAAACTTCAAGAAATGACTGACGAAGAACGTAAGATAAAATATGGAGATGATTTTGAATGGTATAAAGGAGTTTCGAGAAGTTATCTTCTAGGAGAACCAGCAGTCGATCGTGGTGCTGAAAATGGGTGGGATTGCGGACTTCAATTTACATCTAGATGTGATCAGCTAGACGATATGGGACATGATATTGATAAACTGGAAGTAATTTTTGAAGGAGGAACTATTGATGCATATCCAACTGATTATATAGAAAAATTTACTAGAGATTTATATTATAATGCTAATATCTATATGTCTCCTCATCGTGAGCCTTTATCTGTTCAAGATGAGATGTTAATTAATGAATCTTCTTCACATTGTGTTATTGGTCTCACATTTGAGACTCGTCCAGATTCTGTATGTATGAAGACATTGCAGTTTTATCGAAGTATTGGTGTTACACGTATTCAGATGGGAGTTCAATCTCCTTTTGATAATCTTCTTAATAATGTTGGAAGAGATTGCACAACTAAGTCAGCAATGCTTGCTAATAAACGTTTGAAAGTTAATGGATTTAAGGTTGATAATCATTGGATGCCAGACCTTCCGGGATCAACTTTTGAAGTTGATATGTTAATGGCAAAATGGTTATGTATGCAACCTATAGATTTTGAGTCTATTAGTGATGAAGCTAAGATTATTATTGGAGAGCAAGGTATGACACTTCTTCAAAGTAAAAACACTCATCTTCGTTCAAATCAATGGAAATGGTATCCTACAATGGTTCTTCCATTTACTGAAATTAAGAAATGGCATGATAAGGCAAAAGCTCTTGGAGCAACTAAAACTGATCTTAGTCAAGGAATTTATGTTCCATATGGAACAGATGTTGGTAAGATTGAAGAATTAATGAAATTTGTTTCAACTCATTGTCCTTATGATATTCGAATTAATAGAGTAATTAGAGATTTTAGTAAAAAGGATATTAGTGGTGGTGCCGATCGTCTTGGTATGCGTGGTGATATTACAAAAGAAGTAAAGTTAGAAGGAGGTTTAGAGACAGATATTCGTGCAAGGGAGGTTAAAGGTAAGTTTATTGATATTAATGATTCAAAGATATTTATAGATGAGTATGAAGCATGTGATGGAACTGAATACTTTATTAGTCTAGAAAATTCAAAAAGAGATATTTTGTATGGTTTTTGTCGACTTAGGTTTAATGGAGGTGAAAATCCAAACCAGTTTGTCTTTTTCGAGTGTTTGAAGCAACAGCAACCTTCAGACGCTTATCCAGACGGAGTTCGTGTTTCAATGATTATCGAACTTCATGTTTACGGTAGCGTTATTGCAAAGGGTTTGGATAATATCACATCTAAAACTCAACATCTAGGTATAGGTAAGTTTTTAATGTATATTGCTGAGTACATTTCAATTAACAAAGGTTATAATAGAATGTCTGTCATTGCAGGTATTGGTACTCGTAATTATTATCGAAAACTTGGATATAATCTTGAAGAAACATATATGTTAAAAACGTTGACACATAAAAATATTTATTGTCCTGATCTATGGATAGAGAAGTCTCCTTGGTATTCTTCAAATAAGTCTAATAATAAATCTAATAATAAATCTAAATATATTGCAGGTGTTTGCATATTTACTTTTGTTTTATCATTAATTGTTGGTAAAAAATACTTTAGCAGTGATAAGTGCAAATTATAAAAGAATATTAATATTAATCTTAGTTTATTAAATAATAACAATTAGGTGATTTCCTCTAAATTGATATTTAATTTAAGAAGATATATCTAAAATTCAAATGTTCAATAGAATAAATTTTCCTACAAAAGACATTATAGTCATTTTTGTGATTGTTATAGGAGGAGTTACAGTCGGTATGCTATACGATAAACTTAAATAGTATTTATAATTTTAAAAATAGTTTGTGGACAAATAATGAAATATGGGAAAAATGAACGGAATTGAAGTTGCTGATAAATCTTGTTCAAGATGTAAAAAAACATTTGATATAGAGTTATTTCTTAATAGAAATGGAGATTATGGTAAAACGTGTCAAATTTGTAGAGACCGTTCAGAAATTCAAAGACATAATAAAAGAGACCTTTATTTATTAAAAACGTCTGAAAAATACAAAAAAGACAATGAATTATTAGAAAAGTCTGAAATACAAAGAAGAGAATGAATAATAAATTATATTCATAGTTACTTTTCGTAGGTTTATTGTTAAGAGTATTTTTATAACCTATAATCAGGTTATAAAATTAAAAGTTTTTTATCATTAAGATTCTTTTTTAGAATTCATAATATTTTGAATATAATAAATCAGTTCATTTGTATCAACTTTATTAAACGTTTTGATACTGGACATTACAATACGATCATTTTTATCAATTAATAATGTTTGAAAAAAATATTCTTCATTTACATTATTTGATTTGCACGCTAAAATACTTAACGCTAAATAGTTAGTATTTGATAACAAAATTCTAAAACATTTCTGATCATTAACAGGAAATCTAATTATAGGAATTTTGTATGTAACTAATTTTTCAGCGAGTTTTTGAATATTACACACAAGATCTCCTTCTCCTGTAAAATAAGCATTTAGATAATGAAGCATTTCACTTGTAAGTTTTTGCTTACATGTCGGACATTTACGACTAAAATGTTGAGATATTCTTATAAACTTTGCCATACACTCGACATGAGCAAAACCTAAATCAGAACGGCAAGCACAACCAAGATGAATAGGTTTAGGATTACTTTCAGTGCAAATGAAACATTCCATTTGTAAAGATATATTTTATCTATTAAATCTACATTTAATGTAAATAATTCATTTTAAATAAATAAAAGTTCTCCACTAACATGCAAAAATCTTTTAACATATTCTTGCCTTTCAGCATTGTCAGTTGATTTCATGTCCCACCAAGAAATGTAAGGTTTTATGTCATCTGATATCGGAGGTAATAAACCAACAACAAAAATATGAAATCTTTTTTCTGATTCCTTTTGTTTCTTTACTTCTTCTTCAATTTGTTCTAAAGATGGATTCATCATTGCAATAGTTACATCAAGTTCGAATTCCGGAGGTATCCAGATTTTATGATTTTCAGGATAACGGTATGCGTCTACACGCCATTGCTCTTTAAGTTCAATATCAAAATAACGGGGAGGTAATCTATCCTTGTAATGTTGATAAATATTTGCCACATTATGTTGAATAAGAGAATTACGATGAAAAGTAAAATTACCATCACGATTTCTATACTGATAATAACCACATGCTCTAATATGACAAAATTTTGTTGCCAAATAAGAGCGTAATATCAATTCATAATCATCTGCAACGGAAAGTAAAGGATTATGACGACCAATTTTATCATATAATGAAGTTCTCCATATTCGTGCGTGATTAGGTACTCCTACGATATGGCTTAAGGTTAGACCATTCGGTGCAGCTGCGTTTATAGACGGAACATAACAGTTATGAAATTTTGACCATTGAAATATATGCATTTCATATCCAAGAGCAAAAAATTCTCCGTATATTGCTGGTTCATACGTTTCTTCAGTTAATTCCGCACAATCAGTATAAAAAAATCCAGAGTCTGGATTAGCAATACCTGCTTCACGAATCCATCTAAAAAGATCTGGATGAAAATCATCATCATGATCTATTTCAATAATATATTCACCCATTGCCATTGATCCTGCTAGACGTTTCATTTCACCTATGTAGCCAGAATGTAAAGGTGCCTTGAAAACTCGAACACGCATATCTTTTTCTTGAAGTTCCAATAATTGTTTGTAAGTAACATCATCTTTGGAGTCATCCCAAATTATCCATTCCCAATCCTGATATGTTTGTGATTGTAGGCTTCTCCAAGGTCGTAAGATTTTGTGACCACTATTAAACGTACTTGTAATTACAGACATTAATGGCCAATGTGAATCAAATCTGTGTGCTCCTGGAAACATAGAATTAAAAATGATACCACAGACATCTAATTCTTTTGGTAGTTCTGTTATATTTATCCATCTTTTGCGAATCTGAAATATTTTGTTTAAAACATTCGTACTAGAACAATATGTATAATAAGCGAGTGGTTTGTAAATATGATATAACTTTGATAATCTTTCAAATGTTAGATCACCCAATATTGGAATCCATGTATAATGTTTATTAATTATCGGATAGAAAGGTGGTTCCACATCCGAAATAAAAAAAATATTCTGAAGACCAGATGTTGGTAATTTCTCGGAATCGTTAATAAAATTATAATAACAAGCAACTTCAGGAATATAACAGTGCTTTTGAGGATTTTGTTTAGCTACATCTTCTATAAAGAGTCCATCAGCATAATATATTTCAACACTCCAAGGTGTCCACATAGATATTGGGACTACAAACATAGCAGTGTCAATTTTACGAAGAACAGGCTCTGCACCTTTAAAGACAAAATTTGTTGTTGTACGAAAAGGATCTTGTACAAAAAAGCGTTGATCAAATGTATAAAAATGTTCTATATCAAATGTATCAACAAGATCCCAAAAGTGTGGATGAATAATATTATCATCATCCAAAAAATAAATAAAACCTTTCTTAACAAAATTTACACCATGATTACGTTGTGCATTACCGGCAATACCGGCTTGATCACAATCAAGTTCACAAATTTTTGGTTCACCTTTAAAACAATGTGTATATTTTTTATTTTTTGTTGTGTCATAGACGATAATCCATTTTGCAATTTTATATAACTGAATACTTTTTAGTATTATAGGTAAATTTTCTTGTCGATAACAGGGTGTAATTATTGTAAGCATTTTAATTAAATTGTATCTCTTTTTTAAACAAGATTATATTACCTAAAAATAAAAATGAAATATTTTGTCAAATAAACGTTAAATATTAAACAAAATGACTAGTAAATTCACGCAAAAAACATATGATGATTTTATTAATTCTGATAAATTAATTTTAGATATAAGTCCATTCTATATTTCTCGAAAATCAGGTAATATTCGTCTTGAAAAGCTTCGTAATGGAGAGTTTAAGTTTACTTGGTTTCGTAAACATACTAGCAGATACGTTGAATATTGTATTGCTAATCAAGATAAGCATAATCATATATCTTTTATTTTTTCATTATTTGAGGAATTAATTGAAAAAATTGATAAAAAAGATGTTTGTTTAAGACATTCAGACTGTCAAGGGACTTGTTCTGCTTATTTAATTACAAGTCCAATCGAAAAATGTGCAATATGTCTAAAAGATGAACAGATGCATATGCTTGAGGAAACGCAGTGTGAACATAGATTTTGTTTGGAATGTCTAGATATATATGTTAAAAGTAAACTAGATTTTACAGACGATGACAATGAGCATGTAATTGATGATGGAATACCATGCCCTATTTGCAGACGAAATCTACAATTATGTTGCATTTGTGAATATGCATTTTTTGAGTGTATTTGTAAATAAATATACATAGTAAACTTGTTGCAAAAATCTATAAACATATTCATATTGTGAACGTACAATTTGAATGTAACTACATAGATAAAAACCTAATTGTATTGTTACGAGGACATTTTACAAAACTTTATTTTTGTAACATAAATTAAAAATGAAATATTCTGGATAAATTCTTAATTAATAACAAAAAATGAACAGTAAAATTACACAGAAAATATATGATGAATTTACTACTTCTGTTGATAAAAAAGACAATATAATAAAACCATTTTATATTTCTAGAAAAAAAGGTACCGTTTTACTTGAAGTTAATAAGTTTAAAGATAACGTTTTTTGCTTTAGTTGGGATATATCGCGGCGTGATAAATATGCCGAATATTGTACTATTAAAGATTCGTATGAACGAGATTATAGTCATAATCATTGCTTTGAATTCTCATCATTTGAAGAGTTGTCAGAAAAACTAGCTAAAGAATATGTATGTCCATATCATGCAAATTGTTCTATTGGTTGTTCGGTAAATCGCATTACTAGTCCAATTGATAAATGTTCTATTTGCCTAAGAGAAGAACAAATGCATATGCTGGAAGAAACTCAGTGCGGACATCTTTTTTGCTTAAGCTGTTTGGATAAATATGTTAAATCTAGACTGAATTTTGCAGATGACGAAGATAGAGAATACCTAACAGAAGAATGTATTCCATGTCCAGTATGTCGCAGAGATATAAATTTATGTTCAGACTGTAACCATGCTAAATTTGAATGTGGTTGCGAATAGTCAACTACAAAAATTGTAATATTAAAAATATTACAATTTATTTTATGCAAGATCTTTAGTATCAAAATACTTTACAAGATTTTCCAATATAGTTCTTTTGATATCAGTCTCTTTCCGACCAATTTTACAAACACTTGATATCTTATACAGTTCGTCACGATTGTATCTGTCTAATCTTTTATCTCTATCATATTTATTAAGAGATCTTAGTTTTTTAATCTCAGATTCTACTATATCATCAAAATTTTCCTTAAATTTAAGTCGCGGAATATTTCTACATTGTTTGCACTGTCTTTTCTTTTCATCGAAATCGTTCGTGTGTTTAATCGTTTCACATTTTCGACAAATTTGCTGATTAGGTTCAAGTAAAATCTTAGACGGATTCTTCCTAATCTCTTTTTCAGTCATTAATTCAGATTTAACTTTTATTATAGCAACGTCCAACATATTTTCACAATAAATACAAATCGTCATTGGACTAACACTTCTTTTAGCAAAATCTGTCACAATTTTGTAACATTGACACCAGCCATTACACCAGCGCTGTCCCTGAGGAGCATTGTTATTTTTGATCAAATAATCACCTCGAAGCAGTTGAGGTCCGCTTAAAAAGTTAGATATCTGAGAAATTGGAGTTCCGTAGTACGTTGGTATGTTAACCGGTTCAGATTCTTGATACTCTTCAGATGGTGGTGGCTCGAGATTATAACGCCACAGATCTGTTTCAATTATACTAGAAAAACCATTCGATTTGTCAATCTCGTTATATATCTTGATAAGATTGTCAAGACTTTCAAACACCCACTCGTGACTTGGCAGCTCAAGATTTTCCTTACATCTTACTTTGATTGCTTTCTCAAATAATTCACAATGATCATTATACATAATATAACGAACTTTAATATTCGGGATCATCGTTCTGTCGCTCATAAGTCTTTGATTGATATCGGTAGTTAGACCAATTTTCAATTTACTGTATTTGCAATCAGGATCTTGTAAAATATACACACATGATGCATCTGTAAACTTATGTCTCTGTGAAAACTTTGTCTGAGTCTGCATCAAGCTCTTCTTTGTGCTAATAACATCTTTTTGTTCTTGTAGTAAGTCTGTTTTCAATGTTTTAATATCTTGATCTTTGTTCTCAAGAACTTGTTTGAGTATTTCTTTTTCCTGAGTTAATTCAATAATTCGTTCCTGAAATTTATTGTCTAATTCTTCTGATGATTTCTCATTTCCTAACTCAACTTTACCAAAAAGTAGTAACTCTCTAGTCCATCGGGATACTTGTAAAGCAAAATATGGATCCACCCACTGTGCTATTTGTATTGCAATATCCATAGGATAGTATGTACCTTGATTATTAAGAGACACATTTCCACCATTAATCACCCTACAAAAAGCGTTACCTGAAATTTCAGGTTCCGCTTTTTCGGTACCTCGAATGTGAGGTACCTCGAATGTGAGGTACCGCTTTTTCTGTACCTTGATTGTGAGGTAGTTTAGAATAAACCTGTAATAGCTCTTCGCTTTGTTTCAAACGATTCCAATTATCGATACGCTTACCTCCAGCTTTACATAATTTAGTACAGTTAACATAACCATCTTTACTTACTGGTATAGACAATTCTGTATTATTTTTCAGAGTAAGTTTGAATTCTACTATATGTGATGATTGTTCAAAATTTGTTTTATTTTCCTGTTTAGTAGTTAGAGAATCTTGCGATTGTTTGATTTCTGTTTTAATCTCTTTATCTTTATCTTTATCTTTATCTTTATCTTTGCTTTCAAGAACCTTGTTTTTTTCTTGAATTTGCATTGTCAACTCTTTAGTCCAACGAGACACTTGTATAAAAAATTTAGGTGATATCCATTGTGCCATTTGAATAGCTAAAACTGGATGTATCCAACTTACTTCAATTAATTGTGAAACTGAAAAACCCGTTTCACTTTCTAATGCAGTAATTAATTCCTTGGTATTTTTTAATTTATTCCAATTATTAAAATTCTTTCCACCAGCTTTACATAAATTAGCAGCATTAATATATCCATCTTTTCTCATTGGAATTATAATAGAAGAGTTATCTGGTAACTTCAAAGAACAGTTAAACAATCCATTAGTAGTTATAGAAAAATCTTCCATTTTTTTGACCTCATTGTTTCTTTGTTCAAGTTGGAGTCTCAATTTATTAGATTCCTCAATCAATATTTTCTCTTTTGCCTCAAAAGCGTCTTTAATATTCTTAGAATCTTTAATAAATTGCTTGATCTTTTTCTCTTTTGCTTCGATAATCTGTCTCAACTTATTGGAATCTTCAAGAAATTGTTTCTCTTTTTCCTCGATAACCTGTTTTAGCTTGTTGGATTCTTCAATTGATTGTTGATTTTCTTCCTCGATAACGAGTTTCATCTTGGATTCTTCTAGTTCAAAAAGATTTTCTTTACAAAGTTCCTCTAGTTTGTACCTTCCTGTTTTCCGTATTGAAGGCAAGATTTCTCCACATATATAATCTTGAAATTTTTGAGCTGGTTCTTTATTTGATCTCATTATCAGTTTGTACATAGCTTGTTCTGTTATTTTTATGCAATTTTGACTAGTATTGGGATTTACTAAGGTCACGCCTCGTTGATTTTCAGGAACATGCCTTAATGCTTCCGTTACATTTTTAAAGCCTAACACAACACATATATCTTTGGCAATATACCAACTATCTTCATTTGTTCCTAATACACGTATATTTTTTTCGGTGAAATCTAAAGTTTTGTCGATTGCGTTAACTAATTCTGTCATTTTATTAAAGAAATCAAATCTTTAAGCCTATATAATATATTTTTATCATCCTAAAAATATATTATATTATATGTTTAAGTTGTTTTTTTAGTTAATGTTCTCAGACATAAAAATCAAAATTGATTTTTTCTATGATTTATAACATAAAAGATAGAAACTAAATGGATCGCTCTTCCTATTTTATTAAAGATAGAGCTTTGTTTGGAAGTTTTCCAACACAAGAAGCTGTTGACGAGCTTGAAAAAGAGGGTGTAAAATATTTCATAAATTTAACGCATGAAGATGAAAAAAAAATAACACCGTACACAACAAATCAGACACAAATATTATTTCCTATTCTTGATCGTCAAGTACCTAAAGACTGGACAGAATTCGCTCGTTTTATAATTCGTGTCTCAGACATCATAATGTCTTTAAAAAAAACAGAGCGTCTTTACTTACACTGTAAGGGTGGGCATGGTAGATCGGGAGTAGTTGTTGCAAGTTTACTTTGTTATATATTTGGATTTACGCCAGAAAAAGCTCTTGAACAGACAACAAAATCTCACAATAAAAGAAATATTATGCGTGAAAAATGGAGAAAACTTGGATCTCCTCAAACATACTATCAAAAACACTTTGTGTACAAGTTTTTTGAACCGCTTATGTTTTATAGAGCTTACAAAAATGGTATAACAGCTGGATTTTCAAATTTTACTTTGCACCCATTAACAATTAAAGGTTTTGGAACATTTCCAACTTCAGAAGCTGCAATTCAAGCTTATAAAAATCCAACAGATAGAGAATATGTTGAAAATCTAGAAAATTCTAGAAGTCCTATTATGTCCAAAGCTTTAGGACGTAAAACGGAATTGCGACCAGATTGGGTTCAAGTATGTAATAAATTAATGTATCAAGTTCTTGAAGCTAAATTTACTCAAAATCCAGAATTAAAAGAAAATTTGATTCGTACAGGTCTAAGACCTATTGTTCAACACACTAGGGGTGATTATTTTTGGGGAGATGGAGGTGATGGGACTGGACGTAACAAACTAGGTAAAATACTTACTTCTCTCAGAGAATCTTTTTACAGAGAAGAAGAATAAAAAAAATTATTTTTAAAAAAGTTTATTGTTACTTAAAATTTTATATTTTAGAGTAATAAATGTCTAACACTAGATACATTGAAATTGATTCTTCTTATCGTAATAGAAATGAATGGCCTAATCCATCTGAATTTGAAATTATTATTTCTCAAACTGGAAGAAAAGATATGCATAATTCACAGGATCCTGTAAGTTTAGCGACTCCTATAGGAATTTCATGGTCTCCTTCTACTTTTAACATTGCTCCTTCACAAAAAATTGTGGCAAAAATTAAAAATGTAGATGTTGAAAACGCAAGTGATCAAAAAACAATAATTAAAGTTGTTAACGACAGTTCGCCTGCTGCTAACGTTTTTAACAATATCGATGGTTACTATAACGGCATTGTTCTAAAAAATGATATACAATCAACAGCAGGTAATACAATAGCTAGCAGAATTAGTTCTTTTGTTTGGCTCGGAAAAATTGATCCTAGTAAGGATGCTTACCAAATTACAGTTGACGGAGCAATAAAATTTACAGATGGGGATACTATTTCGATTAGCGATTCAACTTCAATATCACTTACCGATTATTATTACTTTTTTGTACCAAATGGTCGTCATGGTTTTAATGCATATCCTGGGTGTATTTTATACAATGAAACACATAATTCATATGAAAATATATTAGGGTATGATTCCGTTACTAAACTTGTTAAAGTAAAACAAAATCCAAGCTGGTCTTTATCGCATACCTTTTCTATACGTAAACAAGCTCCAATAAAGATTATCAGTATTGATAACACTGATTATTCAAAATCTGTTTTTTCTTTACCTAATACATTTTCCGATCAACAAAACACATATCAAAACTCTTATATAAAAATTGGAAAAGAAGTACGAAAAATTATTCGTTATGAAACTTTTTCTGGCAAAGCAATTGGTGGCAGTACAACTACTGTTTTATTCCCAAATAATGCATCTAACATAAATGGTTTTTATAATAATGCGTATATTAAAAGAGGAACAGATGTAAAAAGAATTATTAGTTATACGGTTACCGGTATTGAACCCAATTTAACAAAAACCGCAACAATCGATGGATTTTTTTCATCTGCTGTAGTTGCAGGTAATGATTTTACTTTTCGCAGTGTTTTTGTTAGTCCGTCTTTTGATTCTGATATTACTAATACTCCTTTTGAATTACTTTTATTTTCACACGATAATCACAATCCATTTGTTTATACAGGAAGTATGGTATCGCAACAAGAAGCTGTTTGTTATCAAATTGAACTTATGGATCTTATTTTACCAAACAAAATCTTAAACTGCGGATTTGGAACTCGTATAGCTTTTTATCCTTATTTATACGTTGAGCTAACAAATATTTCAGGAGCAAATGTCGGCATGAAAAATACTATTTATTCAAATAATCCAAATGCTACAAGTATGATTTTTCGTGTGCCTATTTATGATGTTCAAAATCCTATTGCTTCTGCTTTTGTTAAACTTGACGGAGATGGAATGGTTCAAACAGTTAAGTTTAAGCCAAATGAAAGCATTTTCTTTTCAGTACATCTTCCCAATGGAGAACTTTTTAAAGTTATTGAGCAAGAACAATATGGTCCTTATACTCCAAATCCTGATATTCAAATAAGTGCTCTTTTTAGCTTTAAAAGAGTATAATTAATATATTTTTTTATTATATATATATATAATAAAATGACTCAAGAAAAAAAAAAGGATGAAACAATTATTTTAACAAATGTCCATTTGGTTCTTATTAATGCATTATCTTTTTCTGTTGCTTTAGGTATTAATGATTTGGTTACA
>Ga0194043_1000275_pt1 | contig 27249 bp, 28 predicted proteins | sample JunL4415m_MetaG_FD_161274 | JGI IMG/M metagenome (GOLD analysis project Ga0194043, IMG submission 161274) | Anoxic zone freshwater microbial communities from boreal shield lake in IISD Experimental Lakes Area, Ontario, Canada - Jun2016-L442-15m | ecosystem: Environmental > Aquatic > Freshwater >...
CCTTGAGCCAGATGTCATTGGGAGGAGTCAAAGGCGACCAAACAATCTTAGCACAAAAGGATTCAATACACTTCTTGTTAGGTATGAAGGACATGGTTCCTGATCTCAAAGGTAAGGGTGAACTTGATAAACTCATTTGTGAAGAAATGAACCATGTCAGGATGTTGTCACAGGCAAGGAAACGGTGCCAGCCATCTAGATGTGATATCATTTCTAGATCTTAACATTTCCATGTCGCTTTTTCTGAAAGAACACGGGAAAAAATCATTCTCGAGAAGTCGTTCAGAAAAGATTCCAATACCTGGATTATTTCTTTGCTCAAATTTAATTACCTAAGGCGAGCCGGTAATAAACACTCACAGCCTTGCTCAACTAAAACAGTTCATCCTCATCACCACCGGCGTTGGGCATCTGTCCATATTTCTGGAGATGTTGCTGAACCAACTCAATTTGTTGGGTTGAAAATCCACGCCTAGAGAAAATATCTCTCCTATCTCTTTGTCGAGCACATCATCCGGGAGGCGATACCTGGGAATGCCGTATCTCATCATCCCGCCCGCCCTGAGGTTCGAATCGAACAATGCAACATCACGCCCCAATTTCCTGAGATAGAATACCGCAGTCAAACCTGCGGGCCCTGAACCGATAACTGCAACCTTCTTCCCTGTCGAGGGAGCCGTAATCATGCGTGATTTCCAGGAGCCGACCTGATTGTCCGATGCGAAACGTTTTATTGCGCATATGGAGATCGGCTCGTTCACGAGACCACGGCAGCATACCGACTCGCAGGGACGTACGCAAACCCTTCCAAGGATTCCCGGCAACGGGACGTTTTGTCGTATGACCGCATAGGCTTCGTTCGTCCTGCCCTCGGCCACGAATCTCAGGTACCATGGAATGTTAATGCCGGCAGGACATGAGGCCACGCAAGGAAGCAATTCCTTTTCCCTGTCTTGCGGCTTTATGCCTTTATCCATAATGGCTCCGGTAGGGCAGACCTTCGCGCAGGCTGTACAGAACTTGCACCCGGAATCTTTCAAGATCGGGGGCAAAGAGCCCACAGTGACTTTTCCTTCCTTAGCAAAGACAAAGCCGATGGCCTAGATTCCCCTCAAGTCCCTACACGCCCTGACACAACGGCTACACGAGATGCAGAGGTTGTAATTGCGGGTCAGAAGAGGATCGCTATCAAGAATCGGGAGGGAGGTGGGTATCCATTTAGCGGTAGCCAGACTTATCCCCACATACTCAGCAACTTTCTGGAGTTCGCAATTTCCGAATTGGGGACAACAGCGCTCATTCTCTGGGACATTTAATGAACACTGAGTTCTTGGACAGCCCTCATGCTGTGCACAAGCTCTCCGGAATCAACCCGTTCAACTACACAAAGGCCGCATCCCGAAGCCAATCCCCCTTCCGGAGTCTTATCAAGACAATTCTCTATTTTTACTTGACCCTGATAGACTGCGTCTACCGGCATGCCCCCTTTCCTGGGAGGAAGATCCGGATGATAGCAGAGAGTGGGAATATAAATTTCTTCCCGTCGTGCTACGTCCAAAATAGTGTCGTCAGGGTTGGCCTCTACCGGGTCGCCGTTTATCTTGATGGTAATCATGACGCTCAGTTCCTTTAAGAGATTTGCTAACAGCCAAAGACAGGCCTCAGGCATTGCATGGGATGCGTAGGTTTTCAAAAGGGCAAACTCTAGGTCTGCCCATCAGCCAGTTCCGTACTCTTTACCAGGAGTGGGAAATAGCCTCTGTTTTACAGGCAGCCACGCATGGCAGAGGCGGCCTGTCCTTAGATGGTTTGCAAGACCCACATTCGTATTTGAGTTTCTTTTTCTTTTCCTGAGCCACAATTGCGAGGGGTTCTTCGTTGAGAGGATCGTTTGGGTCCTCATCTACGACAATGAAAATCTGCTCTGGGCATGCAGTTACACAATCCCCGCAGGCGTTGCACTTTTCTGTGTCGATGGTGATGAAATAATTGCCTGAACCGTCACTGTATCCGTAGTTGGCTAGCATGATTTATCCTGTCGTTTGTAGGCCAGAGAAACTTAGAGAAACCTTTTAGGTGTAATTATCTACGCCCCCAGCGATTCTGCGGCCAGGAGAATGGCTTGATTGATCAGCGCCCTTTTCCCTTCTTTGTCAGAGCAAAACCGAAAAGGGCTGCACCGACTGCTCCTGCCAACTGGGTATCCCACTCGGTTTTCATAGGTTCTATGCCCATTTTCTTCTTTAGCCGGTTGATGACGCCTCGATTCTTTGCCATCCCGCCTGTAACTGCGAACTCGGGTTCGACTCCTACACGCTCGAGCAGTGAATAAATCCTGTCAGCCATCGCCGAGCAATAGGCAGCTAGCACTTGATTGGTATCCAAGCCCTTGCGCAAAAGACCCGTTGCCTCTGACTTGGCATAAACGACGCATGTACTAGAAACGGGTGCGGGCTCTCGGTCCACCTGAAGAGATCGATCCCCAACATCACCAATGGGGACAGAAAGCAGGTCGGCAAAGACTTCCATACCGCGCCCGGTACCTGCTGCGCACTTGTCGTTCATCAGGAAGTTTGTGACTTTACCCTTGTCGTCGCATCGGATGGCTTTGATATCTTGACCCCCGACATCCAGAACTGTCCTGACTTGAGGGCCATATATGAAGTTGGCGCCTCTGGCATGGCAAGCGATTTCGGTCACACTCCTGTCGGCCATTGGAACATTGACACGCCCATAACCGGTTCCAATGCAGTATTGTATTTTGTCCTCGGGCAGAGTGGTTTTTTCCAGAGCAAACTTTAGGGCGTTTCTGGCACTGTTTGGACTGTCCGAGCCCGTCCTCATGTTGCCGTAAGCGTAAATCTCTCCATCCACCATTACCAGGGCCTGCGAACTGACGGATCCCACATCGATCCCCGCGGTAATGATCTGAGCGTCCTCCCATTTCATGTCCGGATCTACCCAGTTAGTCTCCAACCACCGCCAGTATTCAGGTTTTTTCTCCTCAGCCATCTGTATATCCTCCATCTTGATTTCGATATCAGTTATTGACCGTTCGTGGCAGCGACAACCGCAGCGCCTACAGCGGCTCCATACTCAGGACTGTCGGGTATGAAGATCTTTTCCACGCCGAGTTCCCTCTGGAGGGCGGCAACGAAACCGGGATTGTATGCGACCCCGCCAATCATGACGATGTCAGGATTGACACCTATTCGGCGAATCATAGAGACAATTCGGCTGGCCATGGCGTCGTGGATAGACTTGCTGATATCCTTTTTCAGCGTCTTTGCGTGGATAAGTCCCACAACTTCCGATTCGGCGAATATGGTGCACTGTGCGTTCATGGCAATGGCTTTATCTGAAGACAACGCCAGAGGTCCCATCTCGGTCAAAGGTGTCTCCAGCGCCCGGCCCATGGCCTCAATGAAAGCACCGGCTCCAGCCGCGCATTTTTCATTGATGGCAAAGTCCATTACGTTGCCTTTCTCATCGCATTTCGCGGCTCTGCCTTCCTCAGCGCCGACATCCGCAACTGTCCTGGCGGTGGGGAAAAAATAATGAGCCGCCATAGACATGGCCTTAATGTCGTTAACATTGACATCAGCTACCTGTATGGACTTGGCTCCAGATCCGGTCCCGCCGATATGCTTAAGATCTTTAAACGAGACAACTGCATCTTTCAAAGCCATCTCAAGGGAAGCTTTCACGGCTTCAGACTGATCAAATCCAGTAAGAACAATCCCTTTTCCAATTATCTTGCCATCTTTCAGAATGACAGTTTTTGTGTTCTTAGCACCACAGTCGATTCCTGCAGTGATCATTTTAGAAACCTCCTTGTAATTATGGGCCGACGCGCCAGCCGGCCCTTCCATTGTTGTGACTGACTGGAAAAGGTTTTTCAACCCCAAGCTTTCCAGGAATATGTCCATCCTATTTTCTGTAGCCTTCTCGTCGAACTCCCTTTCGTCACCCATGTTTCCTTCAAACGTCATCACCTTGTAACCGCGTTTGAGTAAACCCGACATGTTTTCCGCAACGCTCACGCTCAGACTCAGACCTTCACAGCCCCTATTGTATCGGCTTCCATTGCCAGTCGTATAGCCTCCGGAAATATTGCGGTGATCCTGGAAAATTAGACTATTGTAAACTCACCAACGACGGGATAAAATCGCTCAGCTATCGAGGGAAGACTACAACCATTTCACAATTATTCCGGTAAAGCAGGCGGCATGCCCCGCAAAGTTATCAATTTTAAGGCGAGGGGGTATAGGATGTCTTTGGATGATGAAATTCAGGTCAGTCCGGAATTGAGCCAGGAGTACAAGAGCTTCGAGGAATTCTGCTCTGAAAATACGGGGAGTGAATTAGCGTATTTTGATGTCGTGGCAAAAAACCCCCTGGAGATGGATCCAGTCACACTGGCGTTCAGTATGAGGAACCTTATCCGCTTGTCCAGGCAATTAGTGGACCTTCTCTTGGAATCTTTGAACAGCGATTCGCAGACCACAGTTCAGGATATTCTTGCCTCCCAAGGGATTCAACTCGACAAGTCTCAGGCGCCTCGCCTCAGACAGATAATGTTTGCCTTTCGAGATGACAACGACGAAGAAACGACCAGCAATCTTGTAAAGGCGTTCCAACTGATGACTATTGCCAGGGAATTCCCGAGAGTTGCTTTGAACTTGGGCGAATCGTATTCCCCCCCCGATGAGGGATGGACCCCGGAAGATTTCGGAGGAGATGATTCCATGCTGGAAGCCGTCCGATCAGTCGAGGATCCACGCTGGAACCAGGAAAAAGAGGAGATCTGACGATCATGCAGCAGGACAAACTTCTCGCACCAATTTCCGACGACGGCAGGCGAGTGCCGGACCTGATCAAAACAGACAGGCGCCAGGCCACCATGCTCATGGAATCCCTTTCCGGAGATGAACAAGTAGCACTCGTAAGCCGCCAGGCAATTTTGGACCCAAAAGGGGCTCAGGAACTTCTCTTTCTTCTGGATGATGAAAAAAGCCAAAACATCGTTGAAGGCCTTGGGGACAGGACGATTTTCAGGATTATGAAATCGCAAAGTTCCACTCATATCGGGATGCTTCCCCTCATGAAACCCGATCGTATTCAGTCCATCCTCGATCTGGACCAAGAGCTGTTTTCCACAAAAGGGACAACTGATCCAGTCACGGCTTACCATTGGATGGTGAGTTTCTTGGAAGAGGATGATGCGCGCTTCGCTCAATTGCTTCTCGGCCTGGACATTAGAGTCGTGGCATCGGCGTTTCAGGACAAGATTCTCAGAGTTTGGGCCACTTCCTCGGAGCTGGGCGAAGAGGATGAGCATACCGCTTTTCCAGCCGATTTTCTTGTAAGACTAGACCGTGGAGAACTCAAACCGGAGGATCTCGAGGTAAACGACGAAGAGACTCTCGATATCTTAACCAAGATTAACTTGGCTGATCCGGCCTATTTCAACGAGTTGGTTTCTCTCATGTTGAGGGAGGAAGATCTCAAGACTCGAACAGCAGAAGAAGCCCTTGATAGGATTCACCAGCAGGTGGGAGATATGGCCGGCGTTACAGAAGAGGCGGAAGACATGTTCATCCCTCTCGTAGAGTGATTCAGAGGATAGGTTACCAGGCTGAGGCCTGGAAACCTGCCCCCTATCTCTGCATGTTTTGAGTTCATTCTTCGTTCTTGTAAATTCCCCAATTATTCCAATAAGGCAGACGGGGTGTTCACTTCGGACCCGGGATGGATCCGGCTGGACCCGCTGGTTTAGATGGAGCCTGATCGGGTGGAAGCGAGATCTGAACATTCATTTTTTTCCTGAGAGAATCAGTGACTTTTTCGTAATTCTCCTGTTGTCCCTGGAATTTCAACTGTTCGACTATATAGTCCTTTGCTTGTTCGAATGAGCCCTCCTGAGGGGGCTTTTTCTCTTCAACGAAAATAACGTGATACCCGAACGTACTCTTTACCGGCCCAGTGATTTGTCCTGTTTTCGCAGAAAAAGCGACCTCTTCTATTTCCGGGACCAAGCTTCCCTTCGGCAGCCAGTCGAGATCCCCGCCCTTGCTCTTGCTGGGACAGATTGAGACCTGGGAAGCTATGTCTGCGAATTTTTCGCCTTTTTTCAGACGATCGAGGACAGTCTTTGCCTCCTTTTCGGTGTTAACCAGAATGTGGTGCAAGTGCACGCTTTCAGGTGTGGCGAACTGATCTCGGTTCTTCTCGTAATATTGTCTTGCCTCTTGATCAGTAGGAACCGGGAGATCCTTGCTTATCCTGTCCAAATACAAACGCGCCAGCAGATCTTTATTTGTAAAATTGAGGAGTTTCTGAATCTCAGGCGCCTTATCAACACCTTCCTTTTGCGCCTCAGCAGCCAGTACGTAGATGTTCACAACGTAGTCCAAACTTTTTCGTCGCCCTTCCGGAGTCAGATAAAGGTCGCGATACCTTTCCGGCACAGCATTTGCCAAGTCGTTAAGGTCGTCTTCCGTGACGGTCTCATTTCCTACTTTAGCCAAGACCTTGGTGTCTTCTGAGGCAGCGTAAACTGGGATGGACGACAATGCTATAGATATTAGAGCTATGGCACACAAAACGCATTTTAAAATCTTTCTGTTATTAATCACCTTAATCTCCTTTATAGTTTTTTTTGGTTAACACTTAGATATTAATACATATTATCTTTTACGGCTTAGGGCTTATATCACAGCCATGGAGCCAAGTCAAACTTTACCGACCGCCTGCTGAAAAGCTTTATATCAACCTTCCGAAGGCACAGATCGCAATTTCAGAAATTATATTGGGTTCATTGGAGCTGTTTGACTAATCGTTTGATCGTGCTAATAATTCGGCAGTGGAAAACCAACTATGAAATTTCATCAATAAATTTTGAGTCCGGACGAGACTTGAATGTTTTTTGCTTCTATAACAGCCCGGGGTTTCACGGTAGTCGGGGGGTCGTCTTTTGATGAGGTGAGAGATCCGTGAAGCCGATGACATTGGTTAGAAAAGAACTAATTAAGCGAGGTAGGGAATCTTGCCCGTGTGGGTTTTCTTGGCTGGTATATTCTTTGTAGGTGTTGTGTTGGCCGAGGTGCTACGTCTGAGCCGTTTTCTTATAAAAGGGCTGCAAATGGAGTTACGTGTAGAAACGTCAGGACGCTTCGACCTGCCCGGCACACCCCCTTTTGTGAGCGTCATCATACCCGCCAAAGACGAGGAGCAGAATATAGAACAAACGGTCAGATCTATTCTTGACTCCGATTATCATAATTTCGAAATTGTCTTGACCGATGACCGCAGTCGAGACAATACGTTGGACATCATGGAGGCTTTGGCTCGAGAGGACTCTAGAATTTATGTATTGGTCCTGGGAGACCTACCACACAATTGGACTGGGAAAACTCATGCGCTTTTCAAGGGGGCGGAACAGGTTTCCGGTGATATTATCGTCTTTAGTGATGCAGACGCGTCTTGGAGTCGGGACGTCTTATCCCGATCACTAGAAATATTTATGTCTGAAAATTTGGATATGCTGAGCCTCCTACCCGGCTTCACCAAAAGGGGCTTCAGTGAGTATGTGGTTCATCCTCATTTGGCTCTGGGCATTTCATCTTTCTATCCATTGACCGATGTGAACGACCAAGCCAAGAGCGCGGCTCTCGCTTCCGGCTGTTTTATAATGATGACTAAGGAATACTACTTGAAGGTTGGTACCTGGGAACGTTTCAGGAACGAGATTACGGAAGACGTTGCTATGAGCAAGGCTGTCAAAACCATGGGTGGAAAATTGAAAGTGCTCAGAGCAGGCAACCTTGTTCGAACCATGCCCTTTAAAAGTGTCTCCGCCGCGTGCAGCTACTGGAGGAGAACCCTCTATGGCAGCCTTGAAAAAAGTGTCCCCAAGATAATTCGGTTGGCGGTTAATTATATTTCACTTTCTTTCCTGTGTGTATTATTTGTTCTCTCTCTATTGGTGTTGCTCTGTGTGGGAATGGTCGGTCCGGAATTAGCTCTTTTGGCCATCTCGACATTGACGATGGCAGCTGTCATGATACCGTTCAGCATCTTCCTAAAAGAGGAACAGATAAACCGACTGTATGGGCTGGCAATTCCCTTGGGGCTTGTAATAAGCGCCTGGATAGCGCTGAGTACAGTTTTCACGATTCTCTCCAAGAAAGGTATCGAATGGAGAGGAACACTATACAAGTGAGCAGTCAGGCAAGTCGTTGAACCCAAGCTAGGTGGATGCCGACATGAAGGGGATTTTCCAAAGATACTTTCGCTGGACTCCCATCTGCCGTTTATCATAGCTGTTGGAGGCAAGGGAGAAAACAATTGACCATGCGCAGATTTTACTGTTATGATTCTTACACGCTTGCACGAGTCCCTGGATGAAAGGAGACTGTTCGATGAGCCTGCTTAGGGTGAGGTTGTGTTCACGAATACCAGTTTTATGGTTAATCGCTATTCTCTTAATTCCGTGTTTCTCATTGGCCGAAGAGTTCAAGGTTTTTACCAGCGACGAATACGGCTTCACGATGAAGTATCCTGCTTCCTGGGTCAAGATTGATAAGCCCCAGGGAAACTATTACGTCGTTTTTCAAGCGCCGGAACTTATCGATAATTTTAGGAGCCGAATTCACGTGGCTGCCCATTCCCCGGTAAAGGACTCCCTTGAAGTCTTTAAACAGGAACTACGTAGCGGAATTACTGAGTTGCAAGGAAAGCCGAGCAGTGGGAAAGAAAAGCAGAATGTGCAAATTCTGGACGAGGGAGATTTCAAATGCGAAGTGCCCGGCGCTTATTATTTTTTCATTCAGGCTTATGAGGAAAAGCTCAAAATCTGGATGGATATAGTTATAGTCTTTCTCAAAAATGAACAGACTCTTCTCCGGATATCGTGCCTTGCGCCATCTCAAAGTATGGAAAATTTTTACCAGATTTTCAATAGCGTTCTCGTATCCGTAAAATTCGTTGCTGGAGGCGCTTCACCAGGCCAGACCTCCACCCCTCAGCCTGGCCCTGCACAGACTCCAGCCCCGTCACAACCTCAGGTCCAGCCTGCTCCGCCGGGTACAGTTTCTCCACAACCTCAGAGGCAGGTAACTCCGCCAGCAACTGTTACTCCACTGATTCAGAGGCAGCCAGGCCCGCCTTCTGCTGCGCCTGCTCCACTTCAGCCGCCCAGCACACCTCAGTCTATTAGACCTGAACCTCAACCTTCGCCGGGCATGGCTCCATCGCAAGTGCAGTCGAGTCCCACGACTGGTCAGGGGCAACCGTCTCCTCCGCCGAGGCCTGCTCCGCGTGGTCCTTTGAAGGCCCCTGAAGGTCCTGCAACCGGCATAGTTAATTGAGGACAGAATTTTCCATTTTCTATGGACTTTCTGTGAGGTTGCGCACACATGACTCTGCCACGGACATTTAGGCAATTCGAGTCCCACGAGGGGTTCAGAAAATTCAGGAAATATCTCTCGGACCCCCATCCGGCGTCTATAGATGCTCTTCGCCTGCAGGACAAGGCCTTGGAACTAGCCGAGGAATTTGAACCTAGGGGAGATCGTGGTGAGCTTCAAAGAGCGCTTTCTGAACTTGAGGTTTCCTTTGATCCTATGGCATTTAAGGAATCGTCGGCTTTACTGACTTTCCTGACCAGGACAATGTTCAGGGACATTTCCTCTCCCGTACCTCAATCCATCCTGCGAAAGATTGCTGAATTCGACGGCCCCAAATTCTTCTTTGTAGGGCATACATCCTACTTCGATTATGCCCACGCCGCAGAAGCTATACGCAGAATCGGCTTGCCGCCTCCGATCATGCATGTTTCAGGGAGTCTTACAAGAGGTTGGGTCTCTCATTGTTTAAAGGCGTTTCGCACCCTGGTTGTTCCCAAGAGTTTTTCCCCGGTTCAGCACAGGGCATACGCGTGGTTCTGTGCCGCCTTGGCAGAAAGGCTTGAAACTCAGCTTCTATTCTCCAGAACCAGCCGTTACACTGTCAGGTCGCGCGACGGAATACTACGGGAACCTTACGTGCCTCATGGCGTTATAGCGGCAGTGAAGGCTACCGGAAAGGGCCTTGTAATTCCCGTGGCCATTTCCTATGGATCTATTCCTGAGGACGGCTATTTGACTTCTCAAAGGTTCTTCCCGGTTTTGTCCATGTTCCCGCGTAGCAGGTCTCTCTTGCTTCTACTTCTTTTAGGTTTGGGAAAATCGGACAAATTCTTGAGGAGTCTCGATTTGGTATTCGGAGACGTTTCCATTTCATTTGGAGAGCCCTTTGAGCTGGCTAACGACGATTCCCTCATTCTCCAGAGGATCTCCCATCGGGCCATTGAGGAAATTGCTCGGAATAAGATGATACACCCATCTCAGTTGGTGGCTAAGTCCATGCAGGGATTCGAGAGAGTCGACTCCAAGACCCTGCGGGAAAACGTTGAAAGGGAGGTCGACAGTATCAGGTCCTTCTTCAAGAGTAGGTACCGCAAAGAACCGCCGTTTCATCCAGTTATCACGTCTGACCTATTCGAAACAATTCAGCGGGGACTTAAAACCCTTATAACTCGCGGAGCCGTCTCTGGGTCATTGTTCCGCCGGACGTATTCTGCGGGGAATTCATCTATTCTGAGGTTTTATGCTTATCATGCGGACAGGAGGATCTATCCGCTCCGTGGCCGAAATACCATGACCGTTATCAATGCTGGAGCATGGGGCTACACTCTCGCCCTACACATTGGTATGAACCTGCTGAAAAAGGAAGCACTCTCAGAACATTCTCTCATATTGTACGATTCCAGGGAGGATCTGATCGAAAAGCTAACGGTTGATGGAAAGCATCCCTGGCACTTCAAGGACATTCCCTTACCCAGGTCGGTCAGGCCTGAAGCCGATCTCATTGCTGCTGTAGGAGATACTTCGTTAATTCTGATTGTGACCCCTAGCAAATACTTTCACTCCACAATTGTGAAAATCGTGGAACTGGCTCCTGAAGGCAGCGACTTAGTTATAGCGACGAAAGGTTTCATTCCCGAAACTGGTTTGCTTCCTTGCCAAACAGTACATAGGGAGTTGGATCGCCTGGGGAAGAAAATGAGGATTTCTGCGCTGTCAGGTGCAAACTTGGCTCACGAAATAGTTCAGGGAGGGGCTGGGGTCACGCAGATCGCGTGCGAGCATTATGAGACATTTGAGCGCATAAGACCTATGATAGAAACGGCTCGTTTCAGGGTAGTTTATTCAGGAGATGTAATCGGGACTACCTTATCGGCAGCCCTTAAGAACGTGTATGCTATTGGGTTCGGGATTTTGGAAGCCTCGAAGCGCGTCCCGAATAATTTTCTAGCAACTTATGCCACCCTCGCGACTACTGAAATAAGACATTTTGGGATGCTTCTCGGCGCTTCCGCAGAGACTTTCGACGCAGAGAGTCAGGTATGGATGGCGGACCTGCTGGCAACGTGCAGGGGAGGACGTTCAGCAACATTCGGTAAAGATCTTGCTGAAATGGATGAAAAACACGGCAAATCAAGGCCGGCACGCCTCCTTCTGGATCAGTACCGTAAGAAGAAAATAGCTATTGAAGGTTTCGAGGCATCTCGTTTAGCCCAGAGGATAGCTACCCAAAGGGGCTTCCATCCTCCCATTCTAGGGGAAATTTATGCTATCCTTCACGGTGGAAAGCAGGTGGACGTCGACGCATTTATCGAAAAGTGCCTGGACGCCCTCGGCCCAAAAGACCGCTATCCTATACCGTCGACAATTCGTTACCGATCCTCGAGATAACGGCTGGACCAATCCCTAGCCAACGACACCCCTTTCATACGGTAGTCGATTAAAGAATCTTTCAATAGATGCAAGAAGAGTTACGGTTATGAACACTGATGAAAGCTTAGGCACACTCCATATTATCGTCAAGGATCTGAAACCGGGTGACACAATCGTTCAGTTTTTCCAACTGCGCTCTATCGAAACCCGTAAGACCCGATCCGGCCACGATTTTCTTGACATGCTACTAGGCGACGCAACCGGGACAGTTCCTGGAAAGATGTGGTCTGACGCCATTCGTAAGTGGGGCAGGGAGTTCGATGCGGGTGATTTTGTTAAGATCGAAGGCAGAGTAGAAATTTATAAGGAACTGAACCAGATCATCGTAGATAAGATACGCAGGGTGGAGTTATCTGAAGTGCCCAATCCAGGTATTCTTTCAAGGACCGGCCCTCTATCGCCAGAAGCCCTCTTCGATGAACTGAAACGATATGCGCAAACTTTGGAGCCACCGGAGTTGGCAGAGTTGCTTGGAGGGATTCTTGAGGAAAACTCTGATGCCTTGAAGATTTGTCCTGCTGCTAAAATGATACATCATGCGTACAAAGGCGGACTCTTAGAGCATGTTGTTACAGTGACCCGTAAGGTAGAAACTATCCTTTCTGTTGAACAGAAAGTGGATCGCAATCTTGCAATAGCCGGTGCCATATTGCATGATATTGGAAAGGTCCGTGAGCTGACCCCTAAGGGACAAGGAAGGACGCCGGAAGGCAGGCTTATAGGACATGTTATCCTTGGTATGGACATGGTTCGAGATGCGGCATTGCAAAGAGGCCTCGCAGATGCCCCCTGGTTGAAGGAACTCCAGCACATCATATTGTCTCACCATGGAGAGACTCAGTTCGGTGCGCCAGTACGCCCATTGACAAGAGAAGCGCTTCTGGTCCATTTCATTGACAATCTGGATTCTAGACTAAAAATAATGGATGAAGCCCTAGAGTCCACCGATACACAAGGCTTCACCACTTATAACAAATGGTTGGAAGGACGGGCCTTTGCAGGATACCAGTGTCTTTCCAAGGAGGATTCAAATGTTGGAGATTCAAGAGAAACTGGCTGAGATACGCGAAAAATCCACAGAACTAAGAGGTTATCTTTGACCTGGCAGGCAAGCTGTCACGTTTGAATGAGCTTCAGAAAAGCAGCGACCAGTCTGAATTCTGGACCAACCCCGAGTCTGCAAAAGCACTTCTCAGAGAGCAGAAACAGATTTCGAGATTGGTCGACAATTTTTCAGGTTTGGATAGGGACCTGGACGACACAGCGGTCCTACTGGAGCTTGCCCTGGAGGAATCTGACCAGTCAGTACTCAAGGAAGTGGAAGAGAAACTCAATTCCTTAGAAGAGAACGTTCGGGGGTTGGAGATCCAAAGGCTTTTCTCCAGGCCTGAGGCGAGAGGCAATGCCATCGTCGAGATTCACGCCGGAGCGGGCGGCACCGAGGCTCAAGACTGGGCAGAAATGCTCCTTAGAATGTATCTCAGATGGGCGGAGCGGGAACGTTATAAATCTGAAATCCTTGACACGCTACCCGGTGAAGAGGCCGGAATCAAGTCCGCCACTTTTTCACTCGAGGGAGAGTATGTATATGGAAGGCTAAAGGCAGAGGTAGGTATACACAGGCTGGTGAGAATTTCACCATTTGACGCCAATGCCCGGAGGCACACTTCCTTTGCCGCTCTTTTCGTGTATCCGAGCGCGGAGGACGACGTGGACATCCAGATAAACGAGGCTGACCTAAAGATAGATACTTACCGCGCGTCCGGAGCCGGTGGCCAGCACGTAAATAAGACTGATTCGGCTGTAAGAATTACTCACTTTCCTACCGGCATAGTGGTCCAATGCCAAAACGAGCGTTCCCAGCACAAGAACAAGGCCCTGGCCATGAAGATACTCAAATCCAGACTGTACGACCTTGAACTGGAGAAGAAACGGGAAGAGAAGGATAGCCTTCACAAAACTAAGAAGGACATTGCATGGGGCTCTCAAATTCGTTCTTACGTGCTCCAGCCCTACCAGATGGTAAAGGATCATCGAACAAATTGTGAGATAGGAAATGTTGCGGCAGTTCTAGACGGGGACATCAATCGACTGATTCATGAGTATCTTATAATGGAGGCCGGCGGCAATAACTCGCCAAGTCCAAATGCTTGAAGTAGACTTGGCACTAACCACGGCAAATTGATGGAGAGCTTGCCTGGTGCTCTCCAAAACTTGCACGGTAAACTAGGCCGCCTGATCGGAGTCACTTGACTCTACCACGATACAGATCCATCTTCGAACACGATTGTGGTGATTCCTAAACGGCCTTGATTCGATGTATTCACGAAGTTTCGTGCCGCTAAATCCTGGTCAATTTCAATCTCCTTGTACAGCTCAAAAGTATTCTAATCTGTGTCGGATGATGATAGAGTCAATTGGTTGAAAGCTCAAGAGCATGACTTCGGAAACAGGCAAGGAGCATAACATGGAGCAGTGCAAAGTCTATTCGCTGAGTACTTGTAGCCATTGTAAATCGTGCAAGAAGTTGCTTGGCGAGTGCGGCGTAGAATACGAATTTACGGATGTGGACCTTCTCCCAGATAATGACAGATCCGAAGTGTTGGATGAGATCAAGCGTCTCACCTCACGGTGTGCTTTTCCAACTGTGATAATTGGAGACAGGGTGATCGTCGGCTTCAAGGAAAAAGAAATTCGTGAAGCCCTAGGAGTTTGACCAGTGGTTCAGTCTAAGCGATGGCCACATGATGGGTAACACAATTTCGGCGGCCTCCCTGATCAGAATCAGGTCTTGATTGATAAATGGATCGCTCCTCCGGTCACAAGCCAACCTTATGTTCAGCTACTCAAATATAGGTTATGTATGTGTAATGACTGCGGCTATCTTTTGGGCCTCGTCCGGGACTGTAGCCAAAATCCTCTTGCAGGGAGGGATGACCCCGTATGAACTCGTTCAGATCAGGGTCACATTGGCTGCAATCTTTCTGGGAACCGCCTTTGCCTTGTTCGCACGGCGTCTATTTCGCATTCGATTCTCAGATGCAGGACTTATACTTCTTGTAGGGACAGTGATGGCCCTCGTGCAAGTGACTTATTTCTACACCATTAGCAAGATGCAGGTGATGGCGGCTATTTTGATTCAATATATGGCTCCTATAATAGTTGCCTTTTTTTCTATCTGTTTTTGGGGAGAGCAGCTCACCTCGTCAAAACTTCTCGCTTTGTTCCTGGCCATGTGCGGCTGTTACTTGGTTGTGGGAGGATACAATCTCCACATTTTACATTTGAATCACATGGGAATACTTGGCGGCTTGGCTTCGGCGCTTTGTTTTGCGGCCTATACTCTCCTTGGGGAACGTGCCATGCACCGCTATGAGCCATGGACCCTTGTCTTTTATTCATTGCTCATATCTACCTTCATCTGGCACATAATCTACAGTCCTTTTCAGTATCTTCGTGCAGGCTATAGCATAAATCAATGGGAATACATATTCTACATCGTGCTGGTCGGCACTATTGCTCCATTTGGATTGTATTTTGTCGGAATAAACTATATGCGGTCAACACGCGCCATGATTACGTCCACACTTGAGCCAATAGCAGCGGGGTTCTTTGCCTTCTTCTTCATTGGAGAAAAATTGGAACCTTTGCAGATTTCTGGTGGAATCTTGGTAATTTCGGCCATAGTACTGCTTCAGCTTCATCGAGAGCAAGACGCGTTGGCTCCCGCTGTAGTTCGCAGTAGTCTTGGCGACAGTCGGGGCTAAGCATGGTACGGGTGGCGACGACATAGCCCAAAAAACTGCACTTTTTGTGCGCAAAATACTTTCAACAACTAGGAGTTTGTAAATGTTCTTGCCTAAGATTGATGAAGCGAAATGCAAGCAGTGTGGCGAATGCATAGACGTTTGCCCGGCAGACGTCCTTGCAGTAGATGGGAATGAGACGGTGGTGGCAAATCCCGCTGATTGCCTGGGATGTGAATCCTGCGTATCGGTTTGTCCTGAGGAAGCCATTACCGTTCTCGAAATCTAATTCTCGGACGTGAAGAGTGAGATTTTTTGGCTGAATACTCAATAGGTCAACCTACCGGCTGATAAATCGAAACGTGCTCGACCAGGTTGCTGGCCTGTGCCCGCCTGGAGATCAATATAGTTCCGAATGGCATGTCTTGATAAACTCTTGCCGACTGCAGTTTCACCATTTCAAGTAGGGCCAGAAAAGTCGTGAGTATGTTGAGGCGTGAATAGTCTTGTTCAAAAAGGGACCAGAACGTTACCCACTCGTGAATCTTGAGCCTTTCAAATATTTCCACCATCTTGTCCCTTACCAATAGGCGGTCGGTTTGCAACTCCATGAGGTCTTTTCGGGAAGTCCGTTGAAGCACGTCTCTGAAAGCAGCCAAAAGTTCATGGATCCCGGCCTGGACCGGCTGCATGGATCTCGGAAGCTCCTCACAATCCTCGGAAACAGGCCGAACAAAGACTTCACGATCCAACATGGCCACCGATGCCAAATTCTCGGCAACTTCTTTGTAGCGCTTGTATTCGAGGAGATGTGCAACCAGCTCGTCCCGTGGATCATCTCCTGCCTCAGGGGATTCGTCCTCTTCACTCACAGGAAGGAGCATCTGAGATTTGATGTAAACCAGATACGCCGCCATGACAAGGTATTCCCCTGCAATATCAAGATTGAGGGATTGCATCACTTCGATTGTATCCAGATATTGCTGCGTGATCAGAGAAATAGGGATATCAGTGATACTCACCTCGTTGCGGTGAATGAGGTGTAGGAGAAGATCCAGCGGACCCTCGAAGACTTCCAGTTTGACCTCGTAGGACATTGGTCAACCCAGTCCGGCCAGGAGTATTCTCTGTATGAAGTTTATGGGGGGCACGATGATGTATCCCACCGCTCCGCTGACTAAGAGCAAGATCAGAATGATGAATCCGTACTGCTGGAGTTGCTCCAGACGGTAGGCTTGTTTCAGCGGAAGAATACCTGTAAGTATGGCGAAGCCATCAAGCGGTGGAACGGGGATAAGATTAAAAACTGCCAACAGGACATTCATTTGGACAGCGCCGAGAAGTATGGGAAAAAGAGGGCGCAGTATGAAAGTCCCAAACTGCCCTACCGGCTTTCCCTCAAACATAAAAACAAGGACGTGAATAATAAAGGCAAGCAACACCGCCGCCAGCAGGTTAGCAGCCGGGCCGCCCAAACTTATCCAGAGCATGTCTGTCTTTGGATTGCGCAGATTGCGTGGATCAACGGGCACCGGCTTGGCCCAGCCAATTTTCATCAGTATAAGTGCTACGGTCCCGATCAGATCTAGATGGCTGAGAGGGTTAAAGGTGAGTCTACCTGCGAGTTTGGCGGTTGAATCACCTAGTCGATAGGCCACATAGCCGTGAGTGAATTCATGGACCGTTATTGCCAGCAAAAATCCGGGGACGATGATAGCCATTTCCTGAACAATTGCCGCAATATTAAGGTTCTGCATGATTCCCTTTGTGATCGGTCCGAATGGCAATTCCCTTAGTAGTCCGGAGCCATAAGTCGGCTGGTAGAGGACTCTGAAAAGGAAAACTTACTTCTTTTTTGGTTGCTGCTTCCCCTGGGTTGGAGCCTTTCCAGCGGCTGCCGTTTTTTTCTTGCCTGTTTCCGGTTTCTTTTCTTCAGCCTTCTTCTTGTCTTTCTTTTTCGTCTCTCCTGCAATATTGACTGCCCTGGCGGCTTCAGCCTCTGCCTTGCGTAGCTCCTTCTTCTCCTGGAGTTTCTTGGTCTGATCTTCCAAGAAGGAAATACGGGCGATAGCTAAGCCGATTTGTTTAATTCGTGCCTTGAAGTGCTTCACCTGAGGATCTTTCTTGACAACCGCTTGTGTCAAACCCTTGCTGAGGAGAGCTTCTATTCGAGCCTCGTTTTTTTTCACGTAGTAGTTTTTTTGCGTTTCACGTGTCAGCAGATTTTTTGATGCCATGAACAACCCCTTTGTAAATAGCTGCAAACGAATATCGATTCCCGGTCAGCAGGATATACCGAGACAGTTTACTTTCTGTTGCCGCAATACCAACTCAATGCGCTGAGATACAAACTGAGAACAATGGTTGAGCCTCAATTTGGATACGTTCTTCTTTGATACCTGGCTGGAAATAGCTGAATGGCTGGGGTGGGAGGATTCGAACCTCCGAATGCGGGTTCCAAAGACCCGTGTCTTGCCACTTGACGACACCCCAGTATGATCGACCTTAACCGCCTTGGGATAATCATTGAATCAATCAATGATTACTCCCCGTTGCGACGGCCTGGTCAAAAAAGTTTTCCACTTTTTCGGTATCCGCTCCCTTAGTTTAGTCCCCTGATAGGGTTCGACCGTTCCAAACACCGTAGGCCCGCTTCCAGTCATCATCGCTCTTCTTATTCCCAAGTCTTCCAGGCTATTGCAGATTTCAGAGATCTCCGGGTACAGACCTTCACACACGGGTTGAAGGTCGTTATGGAGCAATTCCTCCAATTCGCACTTCTCCCCAAGAAGATTCCACAATTTACCTTTCGCTGGTCGGCCTGTCAAGCCTTTGGAGAACTTACGGAACACCGCAGCAGTGGACACGGGGAAACCTGGATTCACAAGCAAGACTCTGTAGTTCACCGGCATGGTCACCGGCGTTAACCTTTCACCGATTCCTTCTCCTACCGCGGTCCCTCCTGTCAAGAAAAAAGGCACGTCCGCTCCCAGGGTAAGGGCCCCTCGATTCAGTTCGTCATCCCCGAGGTTTAGATCGAACAACTCCCGTATCCCGAGAAGAGTCGCAGCAGCATCAGAACTACCACCTCCCAGACCCGCCGACTCAGGTATATTTTTTGTCAGGCTCAAACTTACTCGAATTTTTTCTTTGACCTTATTTTCTATCCATCTCAGGGCGCGAATGACCAAGTTGTCTTCCGTCTCCAGGGCTGAGTGACCAGGGACCTCTATTGTGCTTTCTCCAACTTTTTCTCTTATTATCAACTCATCTGAGAGATCGATGGCCTGAAAAAGAGTCTCAATTTGGTGGTATCCATCCTGCCTAGAACCCAATACCCCGAGATAAAGATTGATTTTGGCGGGTGTTATCACGCGCAGACTTCGCATTAGGATTTGTCCTTAGTTGCTATGGCGGACGTGCAGAGAGGGTCCCCAATCCCGGTGTATACTCTGATGAGAGTAAGAATGACTCTAATTCCGTAGGCCATTGACCAATAAGTATCGATTTCTATCAATGACATAATTCTCTTTTATGGTTCCTCCGGTCAAGATTTTCGGCTTGTCCGCGCGGTTTTCCGAATGCGGACGATTACTACAGAAAGAGTTTCCTCATCACGCCCTTACAGTCAAGAAAGAACAGAGTTCACGATGAAATGAAATCGGCCACTTTTACAATAGACTGAAAAGATGGGAAAATTTTACCCCTTGTTTGGGTTAACCATGTTGAAATGACTTGACACGGGAAAAAGTCATTGCTAGATTCTGCACAGTGCGGGCATAGCTCAGTTGGTAGAGTGCAAGCTTCCCAAGCTTGATGTCACGGGTTCGAGCCCCGTTGCCCGCTCCAAAGAGTGGTTCAGGCCACCCGGGTTGTTGATCCCGGGTTTTTTATTATGTTTCTTTTTTTTCGGATCCCTTTGTTAGGGCCGTTTAGAATTCTCCTTGGGATCTGACCGTATGAAACAACAACTTGTTTCTTCCTTGTGGGCAATGATCGAGCCGATACTGGCCCCAGAGGGAATCGAGTTGGTAGAATTGGAGTTTAGGCCTGAAGGAGGCCGGTGGGTGTTAAGACTGTATATTGACAGTCCTGGCGGTGTGACCCTTGACGAATGTGAACTCGTTAACCGGCAGGTAGGAGCCTTGCTCGATATAAAGGATCCCATCCAGTACCCGTATAATCTGGAAGTTTCATCCCCTGGAATTAATAGGGTCCTCAGGAAGGAAAAGGATTTTAACCTGTTTGCAGGCTCACCGGTACGGGTCAGGACTCGCCGGAAGCTGGAAGGAAGACATAATTTCGTGGGAACCTTGAAAGGTATGGAAAATTCAAAAATAGTGCTGGAAGTAGATGGGAAAAGGGTAGAAATAGAGCCTGAGGATGTTGAAAAAGCCCGCCTGGACCTTCCGGAGGAAGAACTTATACGCCGGGACTTGAGAAGAGGAGCCGCTAAAACGGGAGACGGACGATGGGGAACTTGAATCGGACTATAGACCAAGTTGCTAAGGAAAAAGGAATCGCGAGGGACACGCTTGTAGAAGCTCTGGAAGCTGCGATGGTATCAGCAGCACGGAAAAAATACGGCAGTCGGGTCGAACTCGAGGCTCAATATAGCGATGAAACCGGCGAAGTTGAAGTTTTCCTTTTTAAAGATGTAGTTGAAGACGTGGAAGACTCCACTACTGAAATTGATCTGGAATCCGCTCGAAGGGAGCTTGATCCGGAAGCCGAAATCGGAGACCAGCTCGGGGTGAAGATGGACACTGAAAGTTTTGGCCGTATAGCTGCTCAAACGGCAAAACAAGTGATTATTCAGAAGGTCAAAGATGCGGAACGGGAAAATATCTACGCTGAATACAAAGATCGCAAAGGGGATGTCGTTACCGGAATGGTGCAACGTTACGAAAAACGAAATGTTATCGTTAACTTGGGCCGAGCTGAGGCGATTTTTCCTTACACCGAGCAGATCCCAAGGGAGAATTACCGTCAGGGAGACAGGATCAGGGCCCTGATTTTGGACGTTAGACGCACCCAAAAAGATCCACAGATAATTCTCTCACGTTCGAATCCGTCTTTCCTCGTCAAGTTGTTCGAGCAGGAAGTGCCCGAGATAGCCGAAGGCATTGTTCGAATTATGTGTGCTGCGAGAGAACCTGGGCAAAGAGCCAAGATCGGGGTGCGCTCCTCCGATGCGGATGTGGACCCTGTAGGGGCCTGTGTCGGAATGAAGGGTTCCAGGGTTCAGGCAGTTGTACAGGAGTTACGAGGTGAAAAGATCGACATTATCACATGGCACAACGATCCGGCCCACTTTGTTTGTAACGCGCTCCAGCCTGCGGAGATTTCGAAGGTAATTATCGATCAGGACAACAATACCATGGAGGTAATTGTTGCAGATGATCAGCTTTCTCTGGCCATAGGCAAGAAAGGCCAGAACGTGAGATTGGCAGCAAAGCTGACCGGCTGGAAGATCGACGTGAGAAGTGAATCCAAAGAAGAAAAGATTACCGGCGAGTCATTCGAGCGTCTCTTGTCAATTGATGATATGGATGAAGAGACTGCAACCATACTATTCGATAATGGCTACCGTAATCCCGAGGACATAGCCAAAGCAACCCTCGCAGAACTCACCAGCTTTATGGGAATCACCGAGGAAAAAGGTGTCCAACTCCTGCAGGGAGCACTTCGCTATCTTGCCAATCCGCCGGAAGATGAGTTTGAAGATCCTGATGATCAGGAAGATCAAGGCCTACCGGATCCCTTGGGGGATGAGTCTACAGAAGGCCAAGGTGAACAGGTAGATGAGAAGACTGCTGTTCAGGGTTGACATAGGGGATTGTTCTTGGAACACGAAAAGGAACGATCTTCAACATGAAAAGGGGTCACGTACCAATCAGGATGTGTATCGTCTGCCGGCAAAGGCTGCCGGCTGTGGAGATGTTACGTTTGAAGGCAAGCGAAGACACTATAGTTGTTTCATCTTGGAACAACCGATATCCAGGGAGAGGATGTTATACCTGTCCTACGGAAACATGTGTGGACGCTGCCCTGAAGAATGGACGATTGCAAAGGGCGCTTCGTAGAAGTACTGCTGTTACACCCTCGAAAGAGGAATTGCTTAGAGGTCTGCAAAAGAAGGGGTGACCGGATGACCATGTTGACCGTTGATGACCTGGCCCGAGACTTGAAGGTCAGAAACGACGATTTGCTCAAGGAACTTGTAATCATGGGGTACGAAGTTGAAGGTCCTGAGAGCGCTCTGGAAACGGATGACCCGGCCGCATTGCGTGCTCAGCTCACCAATATCCTCCCGCAACGAGAGGTGGTGGAAAAAAGGATTAAACCTACCGTTATCAGGCGGAGAATGAAGGATATGCCTCCAGAGACGGCACCGGAAGAAACACCTCCTCATGCAGCGATGAAGGTTGTACAAGAACCATCCTTGACTGCTCAGGACAAGGCCGCTCCAACTGACCGGATCACTCCTGAGGCAGCGGAGCCGGTCAGAAAGCCTCCGAGCAAGATTAGAAAACCCCAACCTGCACGTATTATCGAAATGGCACCGAAACCTGCGGTTCCTCCTGTACGACCAATCCGGGAGCAACAGGCTTCCGAGAAGGCAGCGCACGAAGTTCCGGAGATAAATATTACGCCTTTTCAAGAGGCTGTCCCGGTTAACGAGCAACCGGCCCCTACGCGAACGGCTTTAGCTTCTTCAAGAGTTGCAATGGAAATTTCAACCGAGGGAGATATTATCGAGCCCGAAACCTCTTTGCCTCTGACTTCTGAAGAATCACGAGCCACTGAAGAAAAGCCTGCCAAAAGAAAGAAAAAGAAAGAGAAAAGGCTACAACCAGCTCAGATTATCGGAAAGGTAGATCTGAAAAAAGAACCCGTTAAGGAATACGAGCCTCCTCCGCCTGCACCGGTACGTTTGCCGGAACCAGTCAAAATTGTTGGGAAAGTAGAATCTCCTCCCGTTGTTATCATCCCCAACGTATTAGAAGATGAAGAATCACGAAACAGAAAGAAAAAAGAAAAGAAAACCCGAAGCCCAATCGAGGAACGTGTTGAAGAAGATAAGTCAAAGATACGCCGCCGCAAGGAGGTCGTTCTCGGAGCGGACCTCTATGACGACAGAGGCAGACCAGGACGATTGAGGGCTAAAGGGAAGAAGACCAAACAACGCAAGACTGAAATCACCACTCCTAAAGCTATTAAGCGCCGCATGAAAGTGCCTGAGGTTGTGACGGTTGCAAACCTGGCCCACAAGATGAGCGTAAAGGCGTCCGAGGTCATCCAACACCTTATGACCCTCGGCGTGCCGGCCTCCATGAACGAGCCAATTGATTTCGATACTGCAACCATCGTAGCATCGGAATTCGGGTTCGAAACTGAACCGAGCCAGCAGTCCGAGAAGGACCTCCTTCCCGATAAAATTAAGGATACAGAACAGAATCTTGTATCGAGACCTCCTGTAATAACCGTGATGGGCCACGTAGATCATGGAAAGACTTCACTTTTGGATGCCATAAGATCAACCCATGTCACTGACCAGGAGGCCGGTGGGATCACCCAGCATATTGGCGCCTATAAAGTCAAGTTGAAGAAAGGCGAACTCATTTTCTTGGACACTCCAGGACACGAGGCATTCACAGCGATGCGGGCAAGAGGGGCTCAGGTTACTGACTTCGTCGTCCTCGTCGTGGCCGCGGATGATGGGGTTATGGATCAAACCCGGGAGGCGATAAACCACTCACGCGCGGCTAATGTGCCGATCATAGTAGCAGTAAATAAAATTGACAAACCCGAAGCCGACAGAGAAAGGGTCATAAGAGAACTGAGCGAGCACAATCTTATTCCTGAGGCTTGGGGTGGAGATACACTATTCACTTATGTCAGTGCCAAAACGGGCGAGGGTATCGACGAATTATTGGAACTAATAGTGCTACAAGCTGAACTGATGGAACTCAAGGCCAACCCAGACAAGAAGGCAATAGGCACTATTATTGAAGCCCGTTTGGACAAAGGAAAAGGGGCTGTGGCCACCGTTTTGATCAAAGAAGGGACTTTGAAACTGGGAGATCCCTTTGTTGCGGGAATCTTTTACGGTAAAGTGCGAGCCATGCTCGATCATGAAGGGCATGCCGTTGATGAAGTCGGCCCTGCTACGCCTGTTGAGGTTCACGGGTTTGCAGGTGTTCCGGAAGCCGGTGAACCTTTCCTCGTGGTTGAGGAAGAAAAGATAGCTCGTCAGATCGGAGTGCAGCGCCTACACAAACAGCGTGAAAATGAGGCTGCGGTCATTGGACCCGCTTCCCTCGAAGACCTGTTGGCGCGAATGAAGGAGCAAGAGACCAAAGACCTTAACCTAATCATCAAGGCAGATGTGCAGGGTTCTTCTGAAGCGTTAAGAGAAGCTTTACTTGGAATAGTATCCCAGGAGATCAAACTTAAGGTGATTCACGGCGGTGTGGGCGGAATCACCGAGTCCGACATAATGCTTGCCAGCGCATCAAAAGCTATCGTTATAGGTTTCAACGTAAGGCCAAACCCGAAGACAATCCAGTTGGCCGAACAGGAAAAGATAGATATACGACTCTACACTGTTATTTACGAAGCTATCCAGGATGTCCGCAAGGCCATGGAAGGTCTTCTGGCCCCAATCGAAAAGGAAACTGTCTTGGGTCGAGCAGAAGTCCGACAGGCTTTCCACGTGGCCAAGATTGGCGTGATCGCGGGATGCTACGTTACCTCTGGAAAGTTGGAGAGGTCCAACCAGGTACGGCTGCTTAGAGATAACGCGGTGGTTCACCAAGGCCGGATCGGCTCGATGAAGCGATTCAAGGACGACGTTAAGGAAGCGGTTGAAGGCTATGAGTGCGGAATCATTTTAGACAACTACAAGGACATAAAGGTTGGCGACATAATTGAGGCCTTTTCAATTGAGAGGGAGTCAGCCAAACTGTCCTGACATCTTTAGTTAAAGCCAGGGCCAAAATTAATGTCACTTTCGCTTTGTAAATCCCACTGCTCCCATTTGGCAAAGAGTTGTTGGGGGATTCACTTGCGTACAATCGTGTTTCAGTCAGACAGAAATTTTGGCAACTAATATTATTCCGCTACTTACATGGATTACGATTTCTAAGGCCGACTGCGACTTTTCCCCGGGGAGCCTTGGTCGGTTGCGACATGAGACATGGTTGTGGGAGTTGGAATTATCAGACTTATGATCCATCAGTCTTCATCTCTGAAGGCTAAGCGGCAAGTTGTCAAGAGCATTCTCGGAAGAATGAGAAGCAAGTTTGATCTATCCGTTGCCGAGGTCGAGGATCAAGATAAGTGGCAACTCTGCACAATTGGCTTTGTCGTAGTTACGAACGATGCGGGCCACGCTCACAGCATGCTCGAGACCATTATTGACTATGTGGAAGGCCTTCACCTAGCCGAGATTACCGATTCCCGCTTTGAAATAGTTCACTATTGACAAGGCATCTCTTACATTGCAGCGATAAAATTTTTAACGGTACAGAGTCCTCACCCAATGGCCAGTTTCAGAAAAAATCGCGTAGCCGAACTCCTTCGCCACGCTATCGCGGATATTGTTGTTTTTAATATTAAGGATCCCCGTGTAAACGGGGTGACCATTACTGAAGTTCAGATGAGTGCCGATCTAAAATCCGCTCGAGTCTTCTTCTGTTGCATGGCTGACGGACAGAACGAGGTCCACCGAAAAGGCCTTGATTCTGCAGGGCCATACATACGTCGCCAATTGCGACAGGAGCTGAATCTGAAATATATCCCTGAACTTTCATTTTTTTACGATAGTTCGTTCGACAATTCCTTGCGGATAAATCGAATACTCAAGGAAATTAAGGCACCCGAAACCGATGACGACGAATGATATTCACAGTATCCTTAGAAGCGAAGACCGGTTCATAATTGTTACCCATGTAAATCCCGACGGCGATGCGGTAGGATCCCTCTTAGCCATGCATCTTGCCCTGCGTGAGATGGGAAAAAAATCCTGGCCGGTTAGCAGCGAGAAAATCCCAGACTTATACTGTTTTCTTCCCGGTCTGGACGACATACTGACTGATACTGACCAATTAGCGACCATCAAGCCTGACTGGATCATATCGCTGGACGTGGCCACGGAAGATAGGATTTCTGGAAATATCAGCCGGTTCCGCGAAACAACCCAGCTCATAAATATTGACCATCACGCCACAAATCCCCATTACGGACAACTCAACCTCATTGATCACTCGGCTACATCCACCGCTGAACTTGTCTTTCAAGTCCTCACAAAGGCAGGTTACCAACTATCGGTGGATGTCGGCAAATGCCTTTATACAGGCCTTGTGACTGATACCGGGTGTTTCAGATTCTCGGGCGTGAATACCCAAACCATGAATCTGGCGGCCCGGTTGCTCGAACCCGGATTCGATTCGTATGAGATCACCCGCCTTCTCTATGAAGAATACCCTCTTTCCCGTCTCGAATTGGAGCGCCTATTATTATCGAGGATTGAGATCTTTCTGAACGGAAGCATCGTCGTCAGCACTCTTAACTATGAGGATTTTCAGAGGGTTGGGGCTCCTCTCTCCGACGGCGAAAACCTTGTGGATAGGCTCAGAGAGAGCCGTGGCGTGGAAGCCGGCATCCTGATGACCCAGATTTCCGATGAAATAGTGCGCGTTAGCTTTCGATCCAAAGGGCTCGTAGACGTCTCCGCGATTGCCGCATCATTCGGCGGAGGAGGACACCGCCGTGCCGCAGGACTCCGATCCAACCTTCCCCTGGACGAACTTAAAGAAAAAATCTTGAGGACCATTGAGAAGACCATCTCCGAAAGCTGAAAGCCTGACAAGAAAACTCATATAATTGGGTAGAGTCCGCTTGTGGATCTTGGGTCTTTGCGATTGAATCCTCGTTATTCAAGTTTAGCTGCTTTACCTCAAATATTGGTTTGATTTTTAGCATATTTATATGATAGGATTAGCTAATTGCTTATTCCTGAGATTGAACGACGAGAAATCCGCATGTTCCGATACATAGTATTCCCGGCATTGCTGATGATAATCATTGCCTCGTGCGGTTCTTGCTGGGCAGAACCCACCATGCCCGATGCTCCGGCAGCCTTTTCCTGGCTGCCCCATGGTTACGGGGCCACCATGCAGCTCAACAACCCAATTGACCTAGGAATCAAGAGGCTACACGGATTCCGGTTATCTCCCGCTTATCTTGGGTCCTGGTCGGAACCTGTTTGGGGATGGGATGTGAATAGTACATATTACGCACCGAACGCTCCTTCTGTGGATCCCGGATTGTATCAGTTGCCGCTAGGGCTCATCTACCCTGACAACGTGCGGTGACTCTCTGTAATTACTGTGTCTGCCCTTACCGGAAGGTTTGAAGGATTCGATAAGAGAGGCAGGAATTCGCAAAGGTTTTCATCCTCTTCACAATATATCAGCGCCTTAAGACAGCGGGATTGAATATGTGAATTGCCCGATGCTCCACCTGCTCGGCAGCCTCTTCGATACTTTCAGGCAAAGTGGGATGCGGGTGAATGGTCAGGGTAAGATCGTCAACGTGGGATGCAGAGGAAACAGCCAGGCAGCCTTCGGCAATAATGTCTGAAGCATGTGGCCCTA
>Ga0194043_1000276_pt1 | contig 27240 bp, 16 predicted proteins | sample JunL4415m_MetaG_FD_161274 | JGI IMG/M metagenome (GOLD analysis project Ga0194043, IMG submission 161274) | Anoxic zone freshwater microbial communities from boreal shield lake in IISD Experimental Lakes Area, Ontario, Canada - Jun2016-L442-15m | ecosystem: Environmental > Aquatic > Freshwater >...
AATTCTGGTTCTAAAGAAAAGTTTGTTAGATGGATTATGATATAATATCTTTTTATTTACTGATTGTGTTTCATTTTCAATAATATTGTTAATTGATTTTTGCGGAACACTTATTTGCGATACTGCATATGGACTAAATCATCCAAATATATTTTTAACTGAGTTCTATTGCAGAATATGATCCTGTCTAGTTACTATATTAAATGTAACCAAATTTTTATTTTCATTACTTATTGCGTAATTAAAAACATTTTTACTACGTTTTTAATTAAGGAATTAACTTAATATTTGCTTCAAATAAAAACAAGCCCTATCCATAATTAGGAAACGACACCCATAATATTAAAAGTCTAAGTTACGAAAAAAAAAGATTTATGTAAAACATAAAAAATTTTTTTTTCGTAACTTAAATAAATAAGAATGCAAACAGTCTCTTACACAGGAAATTTTTTTAATGGGGTTTCGACTCGTTATGGCACGGTTACTTTAAGTGGTACTAAGATAGTACATGTTAATGAGCATGAAAAAGATAAAAAAGACGCAGTAAACACGATCTTTCTCGAAGACGATCAGATACTTATTCCTGGTTTTATCGATGCACATGGTCACGTTGGAACATTACTTGGAAATAAAATTTTGCATATGATTCCTCTACCACCTTCTCCTGTGGGATCAGTTAATACTATAGATGAATTTTTCGCTACAGTACAGAAAGAATACATGAAAGATCCATATACATGTATTTTAGGAGTTGACTACGATGACAGTTTTTTAGGTCATCACCCTACCTACGATATTAAAATGTTAGATGGGCGTTATCTACTGAAAGAGATAGAAGCTATAAATGATAAATTTTTGTTCATTCACTGTTCTGGTCATATGGCTGTGATGAGCAAAAGCTTTCTGAAAAATTACTACGACGTGATCGATGACGACGGAAGGGTTATACTTAATTGGCAGGATCGGCCACATACAGAAGACAATCCTAGACCTTTTCTTCCTTTCGACCTCGATCTTATCGAGGTAGACGCAGATCGACGTCCAACTGGCTTGATAAAAGAAGCAGCGTGGCTTGCTTTCGTACCCTACCTGGCAACTTTGTTCAGCCAAGAAGATTCATTACGTATAGCTAAAATATTCGGTGACCTGCAAAATGAAATTCTGTCGATGGGAATCACTAGCATCCAGGATGGAGCTTCGAGTCAAGAAACTTCAAGTATGTTCAAGGCCTTCGATGACTTGGGCCTAATGAAACTATCCATTTTTGCGTTTTGGAACTGTCAGGATATTACTGGCACCGAAGCTGAGAGTGCAGTGTGCGACATTCTTTCCAAGCACAGTTCATACCCAAGTACCGAGACATGTCGAGTGTTTAACGCTGGTGCCAAGTTATTCCTTGATGGCAGCCCACAAGGAGGTACAGCCGCCGTTACTGAGCCGTATTTGAATACAGACAATAGAGGAGTATTGAGCTGGGAAGGAAAAGAAGAGGAACTTAAAGAAAAGTTGCGTATATACATTTATGAAGCGAAGACTCGATTGACCGCTCACTGTAATGGAGATGCTGCTATCGAGCAGCTTATCAGGTTATGTGGCGAAATTTTCGACGAACGTCACTGTGAACCGTTTCCATCACCTGCTGTGATTATACATTGCCAGCTCATGTCAAATCACAACAAACATAAGCTGTTAAAACTCAGAGAACGAGGATGCGACCTTCGACCAAGTTTTTTTCCACAGCATACGTATTTCTTTGGTGATTATGAAAGTGAAATCCTAGGAAAACATCGTATAAGCCAAATGAGCCCTTGTCGGTGGGCGGAAAAAAACAAGGTACCTTTCACTATTCACGCTGACGGTACAGTAACGCCTTTTTGGCCAAAGTACCTCGTATCAACAGCAGTAAACCGCACCGGCAGAAGTGGTCACATTCATGGAGACGACGAGTGCATTAGTGTAAATAGTGCATTACAGGCACTAACATCAAGTGTTGCGAGCCAACTCGGTATTGATTACATTGGTGGATATGGTAGGATCTCGGAAGGTTACATGGCAGACGTCGTTATTGTTCGAATGTCTAAAAAGTACAAGCCACCTCCATTACATAAAATTTCATCAGATACCTTTGGGACAAACGCAGACGGTCATTTTGTGGTGGACGCAGTCATAAAGCACGGGGAAGTGGTTTACAAAAATAGTAATCAACCGGATCTACCCTCCTACAAGAAATGCAAACCGTTCAAATACCACAAGTGTCAGTGTTAAAATAAATTGTTTCTTGAGATTTTGTTTTTGCATAATATAATTCAGCACTAATTTTTTTTTAACATTTCGGGTGATATATTATATATCATGCGAGATGAGGAAAATCTTTTTTCTTTTTGTTTTCTAAATAATTTCAAAAATTCGTAAAAATTTTCCTTTGGATTATCTTTTTTATTTTGCTCCTCCTCCACCTTTTCAGAAGTTTAAGTTATAAAGAAAAGTTTTTGATTACAAAAAAATAAAAGCAAGTACACTTTTATTTTTATATAGTATGAAATATGATTTTACAAATCTAACAAAACGGTAAAAAAGGAAATACCTTCTATTTTATAACCTAGTATTCGAATATTATTTAGTGTTTGTACACCTTTAATTTTATATAAAACAATATCGGTAGAGTTAACATAACCATAAAGATTAAATTCATACCGATTTTTTGAATCTTTTGCATCATAACCGGGATTATATCCTGATTCAAACCAAGTTTCTGCAATCGCAAAAGCTTTTTCTAAAGTTGTGGTGTTTTGTGCCAAAAAAAAAGTATTATTATCTACTAATTGGTTTTGAAAAAAGTAAGGCAATTGTAATTCTTCTTGTACAGAATTATTAATACGATTATTATGTTTCTTTTCTAAGTTCCATTTTTCTACAGAATCATCACCATTTAATATAACTTGTTGTGGGTGTTGATCAAAATCTGTTACATCAATGTAAAAATTTTCAATAATTTTTTTTTCATGATATTTTTCTATTTTCTTTCCAAAAGAACGTAAAGATAATCTAAGTGTGTAAAGTAATCTTTTTAAAGTTTCTTCTGATTTAACTACTAACTTATTATCATTCATCACACAACTTTGCTCATTAAAAATATTACTTACTTTTTTGTATTTAAATTTTTTGTCTATTTTTATTTTTTCTTGCGCAAAATCGTTAATTGTGTCTGGATCCGATAATAATCGTCTAGGATCTTCTTTTAAGTATCTTGAAAATAACCAAAACATATATTCAATAATACAACGAGTTAATTGTTTGTATTTATTATGTTTTTCTAACACTGATACCGATTTTGTCGGATAATTCTCAACTTGATCTATTGTTGTCAAATCTTCAAATTTTTCATCATCAAGAACTGGAATTGATACTTTTATATTACCAAAATTAAAGTACAGTTCTTTTAATACATCATTAACTACACGTTGTCCTGTTAATACCATACTATTATCATTTGCAAAATCAATCGCTACTTCGTTTGGAATTGTTGTCGCAATCCAACCTTTTTCTTCGATAATTGGAAAAGGCTGAATTGGTTCGGTAAGTAACGTTCCAATAACACCTTTAAATTTAAATTTTAACATTCGACATTTACCGTAAGAATCAATTCCTTGATAAAAAAATAAATCAGAAACATTTACATCTTCTGGGAGTAACGATTGTTTAATTTCAATATTAAGTACGTACGTTTGACACATACGATTAAAAATTTTTCTAACTCCTTTAGAAATTTTAGAATTATAAGGAAGTGCATATGTCAAATCTTTTTTATCCGTTTTTTTCCATTTTATAATTAATTCACAATGTACACCTTCATAGATTCCTTTATCAGCATTGCTACCAATATGTTCGTATATGAAAACACAATTTGCGTTTCGTTTATTTTTATAATACGCTTGTGTATGGCGAGGAATAATAAGTTCTCCATCTTCGTTTGTTCGATTAAAAACAAATATATTACAATTAAAATATTGCTCCAAAAGAGATGTAAAGAGACTCGGGTTCATATAGACTTCTGGATTTCTTATAATATTAATAATTTCTTCTGTTGTGTAATCGTACATTTCTTGTCTGCATAAAGCTGCGTTTTCTGGAGTAGCCATTTTTTCTCTTTCTTCAATCAATCGTTTTTCAGTATCATCAGATTCTAAAATATCAGTGTCCATAGCTTCCATTACACATTGCAAAAAAGAACTATTTCCATTATACATACCTTTTCTAACATAAGTATATTCCTGATCATAATCAAAAATTTCAAAAAGTTTTTTTATATTATCTGGCAATGTACCATACGAGTCTTGATTTGCAAATCGTTTTGTTTTTATTAAATCTTGTTGTTCAGCTTTTTTTTCAGCTAATTTTTCTCCAAATTCATAATGTCGTAAAATGCTACCACAATCTTTTTTATTATGTGTTTTTTTATAACAACAAGGTAAATAAGGAACCACATCGTTATTTTCTAACGGATTATCACGTAATCCAGGAAATTTAGCAACAGGATCTTTACAAATATATTTACGTGATGGAAAATTTTGAGTACTTTCTGTTTCTTTTGGATATGTCATTATTTCATAACCATCTTTTAACGCTTTCTCTAATTCTTCATCATCATCAATTATTGTTGGTGCTTGTGGACACCTTTGAGGATATCCTGTCACAAATACTTCGGGCGCGATGTCTTTAATTGTTAATTTGGTACGTTTTTGCGTTTTAGATTGTTTGATTTTATCAAAATCTTTGATGTATTCACTGTAAAAATCAACTATTGTTTGATATTCTTGATCATATACAATCATTAATTTTGAAAATAATTCTTGAAAAGCTTGTACTGCATTTATGTTCTCAGCAGATGTAATTTTAACACGAATATAGTAAGTTCCTTGTTTAAATTCAGCTTTATTTTTACCTCTTAATTCTGGATCGTTTCTTTCGGCTATTTTTTCTGTTAAATTAGCAGTTAAATTACCTATTTTAGGATTATAAAAATGAATATATACACTTTCTTTCTTTTTACTAGCCTTATCACTTTCATTTATCGACATTAACGAAGAAAATGTCGGATTGTTCATAACAAGATCAGCTATAACGTATTTATTCATATTGTGATTGGGAAAGTAAAAAGAACCATTTACGCGAGTTTCTGTAATATTTGTTGCAAATATAGACCCTAAATTAGTAATTGTATTTAAAAATCTCGAAATTAGTTCTTTTTGAGATAAATATTTACCGTTTGCACTTATAAATGTTTTCATAGTTACCTTTGCAGTCTCGTCACCTTCAACAGAAACGAAAGTATCAATATAATCTTCAATCTTCGAACCTTCTATTGTTTTTTTTGTTAAAACTTTAAAAAGAATAACAGATTCGTCATAAAAACTCCAATCTTCAGGTGGAGTAAAATTTTTGAATATTTTAAAAAATTTATTAATGCATGCGAACGGAACTTCATTATTTAATACAATATTGTTAAACAACTCCATAACAGTAATATTTTTTACATCTATAGTAAAATTAAATTTTACGCTTTCTAGTTCAAATTCAGTGTATTGAATTCTTTTATCAATTTCTTGAAAATTTGTAAACAAACCTTTTTCAACTAATGCATCATCTTTATTTTTTTTAATAAGTTTTGATATTTCCTCTCTTTTGTCCTTACTTTTTTCCCAATATTTTTTTATCTCTTCAATTCGTAAATCCAATCCAATTGTTTCAATATCCGTTTTAAACTTTAAAAAAATATGACCTAAATCTGTTCTTTTGGATTCAAGTTTTTTATAATTTTCAATTAATTCTTGATTATACGCAAAAAACAAAGAAAGAATATCAAGAACCTGTAGATTTTGTTGTTCTAGTTTGTTTTCTTGGTTTAATTCGTTTATTAGTTCTACAAACTCTTTCTTAGTAATTATGATAGTATTTAAAAGATTTTCGACTTTTATAGGAGTTTCTTTATGAAGTTCTTCTAAAGAAGGAATTCCGTCATTAAAATATAAAAATTTTGGTATAGTATTTAGTTCCGATGCTAAACGGTTAATAACACTATCTTGCGTGTCTAATTCATAAACGAACAAATCTTTATGTTTAAAAATTTCGTTAATAAAAACAAAGCGAACCATTTTTAATTTAAGTAATGAAACTTTAAAAAAATCAGAATCTTGTTAATTAGTAAAAGATGAAAGAATTGAAAGAATTTAATGACAATGTACATTATATGGAAGATTTTGATTTTGACAAAAAAGGAAACTTGATTAATAAACAAATTCCTACAGATATGCTTGTTTTGATTATGATACAAGCATCTTGGTGTAAATTTTGCAAAGACTCAAAGCCAGCTTTTCAAGATTTTGCCAATCAAATGTCAAAGAATGTATTTTGTGGAACTATACAAGCAAATGGACATAAAAAACCAAAATCAGAGATTCCTCTTGGAAAACGTCTTAAAAAAATTATACCAGATTTTAATGGTTTTCCAGATTATGCTTTGTATAAAAATGGAAAAATTATTAATGTAAAAACAACCGACAGAGATGTAAATAGTTTAAAAAAATTTTGTGAGCCACACATATTAAAAACAAATGTAATTAGAAAGTAACAGTTAATGAACATCTCAGATAATTATAAATACAATAAATAATATTATTTATTGTATTTGAATTATACAACACTCTGTATTTTTTCCATTATTTTTTTATGTCTATCAGAAATTTTATGTTTTTTCATACAATAATGAGTAACTATCATTCCACATTCACATTCTTCCTTTTTTTGTCTTTGAGTTGCTATCTTTGTCTTATAATTTGCTTTATAATATTTTTCTCTTTCTTCTAATATATGTTCTTTATTATCTTGATAAAAATCTTTTCTTTGCTCTAATATACTCTCTTTGTTCTCTTCATAATATTCCATAACATTTTCTATTACTGCTTCTTTATTTTTTTCATAATATTTTTTATGTTTTTTAGCTATATCATCCGCATTTTTTTCATAATATTCTTTTTTAATAGCAGATAATATTTCTTTATTATCTTCGTAATATTCATGCATTTTTTCTTTAATTTCCTCCTTATGTTCTTCTTGATATTTTATATTTCTTTCTTTTTGTTTCTCTTTATCTTCTTGTATTGTTCTTTTAGGGTATATAGGCTCGTCAATACCTTCATAAAACTTTAAACACTCGTCAAATATATTTGTAAACACTTTGATATCTTCTGTAGGTAATAAAAATACATCTCTACCAGCTTTACATCTATATTTTTCAAGTTTTGTTAGAATGACACTTTCTAGTATATCCATCAATTTTGAGTTTTTGCAAGATATATAATAAATAACTTTGAAATTATGTAACTTATTGTGATTGTAAGACTCTTTTCTCTTGGATAAATCTAGTGCTTTTCCTACATTATATTCACCATTCTTTTCACTTTCTTCTGAAGTCATAAGATACACTACATTTTTTTGATCAACTACTTCTTTTGGTTGTTTTACATATTTTTTCCTTAATTTTTTAACCTCTTCTTGACTTTCTTCTAATTGTTTTTTAGATGTATTGATAATTTCTTCTTTCTCTTCTGTTAATAACTTTATCCGCTCCTGTAATTTGTATTCCAAATCTTTATCAGATTTTTCATTTCCTATCTCGACTTTTCCAAAAAGTAGTAACTCTCTAGTCCAACGAGAAACTTGTAAAGCAAAACTTGGTGATATCCACTGTGCTAGATGTATACCTAAATCCGGATGAATCCAACTTCCTTGTTCAAACTTAGAACTATTGCCTTTTTTAATATCAATTAATTGTGAAGTCGGAATTCCGACTTCACTTTCTGAAGTGTAAATTAATAGTTTTGTTGTTTTATTTTCAAACCAGTGCTTAAATTCTTTTCCACCTGCTTTACATAACATAGTAGCATTTATATATCCATCTTCTCTCATTGGAATAATAATAGAAGATCCATCTGTTAGATTCAAAGTACAATTAAACAATCCGTCAGATATTTTTGTTAATTTGGATTTTTCATCTTTTATAATCTTATTTTCTTCTTCTAATTTATTTGTTTGATCAAGAACTTCTTTTGGTTGTTTTACATATTTTTTTCTTATTTTTTTAACCTCTTCTTGACTTTCTTCTTCTTTATTTATAGCTTGTTCTTTCTCTTCTTTTAATTTATTCTTTTCATCTAAAATCTTTTCATCTAAAATCTTTTGATACTTATATTCACCTATATTTCTAATAGATGGTAATATCTTTTCACACACAAATTCTTGAAATGGTTGTGCGATTGGTTTTTCGGAGCGCATAATAATTTTATATAAACCCGCTTCATTTACAACACATGTTGTTTGTTGACCTTGAGTAAAAGTTTTTACTTTGAGTAAACACTTCCAATTCTCAGGGATATTACGCAATGTTGCGGTTACATTACTCAAACCTAATATTTTACATATATCTTTAACTACAAACATTGGATTTTCAGATGTACCTAATACTCTGATAGTTTCATTATTAAAAGATAAGTTCATATCAATTGAGTTTATTAAATCAGTCATTTTATAGTATATTACAAATCCTTAAGTGTGTTTTAATTCTTTAATTATTTTAATACATCAATTTGAAAATAATATATTTTTTTGCTAATATAACTTAGGTTTTTTCATTTCTACAATTACTACTATTTAAAGAAATATTATTTATATATAGAAATGTATTATTTGACATCTCAACATTTGTATTAAGAATTAGTTAATAAAAAAATTGCGACTTAAAGTTGTAACTTTTTTAATTAAAATGCCTATAATCTTCAAATGTAAATCAATGGAAGCGTATCAGATAAAAATACTTGCAGAATTATTGACAAATAATTTAAAACATGGATGTTTTGATTTAACTGATGATGGGATTACACTTCGTATGTTTGATCAACCTAGAAGAACGTTGGTTGATATGAATTTACAAGCGGAAAATTTCTCTTTATATAAATTTAAATCGGATGATAAATTTTGTCTAGGATTAAACCTCAATCACTTTCATAAGATGTTAAAAAGTATTAAAAAAAAAGATTCTTTACAGTTGTTTATTAATTCTGAAACACCTAACGAACTTGGTATAAAAACGATACCAAAAGAAAATACACGTATTACTACATCTGGAATTAAAATTCAAAATATTCAAAATGTAGAAGCTGATGTTCCTTTGGGGTATGGAAAGCCAGTGATTGTTCCTTCGCCCGACTTTCAAAAAATGTGTAAAGAACTTAGTAGTATTGGAAGTACAAACATTCGTGTAAAAGCTAGAGGTTTCCATATTGATTTCATTGCTGATGCAGATGGTATTTTAAAACGTAAAGTAAGATTAGGAGAAACGGATGATTCAGATGAAGAAAATGAAGTTGAACAAGTATCAACTTTTTACGAGGCTACTTTTACAACAGATCAATTTACACGTATTAACAAAATTGCAGGACTTAGTTCAACAATGCAAATTTTTTCTGGATCTAATGAGTTACCTTTGCTTTTCCGTTCAAGTGTTGGTAGTTTAGGAAAGATTTCCGTTTACATAAAATCAAAAGAACTTTTGGATAAGGAAATGTGTGTTTCAGAATCTGATAATAGCGATATCGAATAATAAAATGGCGAACATTCTTTATTTTACAATAAAGAATAATAATAATAGATTAAAATACTTTTACCATAGACGAATCTCTAGGAAATTCTAATAAAATGCTTTCATCAATATACATTTTTCCTTCTCGTATATTAGGATATAAAACATCCATAAGTTTTACATAGTGAGAACAATTCTTACTCCATACATACGTAAGAAAATAAGATAACGAATCTTTTTCTCTTATTATTTTGTTTATCTTATCTTCGTTGGATTCTTTTTCTAAATTTTCTTGGTATTTTGATAATATATCAAGAACTATCCTAATCTTATCTGGTAGTTCTGAAAAATCATACTCATTATCAATCAATTTTTGATACAGTCTTTTTCTAAACATAAATTTTTTGTCGGTATTTGAGACGCTATTAACATAATCATAATCACGAAACTCTGGATATTTTATATACCAATTTTCAAGATCATTTTTTTTCCATATATCATTTAGTTTTATTTTTTCCGTTTCAAAATTTTTTAGAAAACTTGTTAAAAAATCTTTTATTTTGTGTACAGATGTGTTGCAAATCTTAGTTACAATATCTTTTTTCGTTTTACTTTCATAAGAGAATCCGTTTCTCTCGTACCAATATACACCGTATTTCATCAAGCTTAAAAATTGTAAATCAACTGTATTTCCATTGCATATAATGTACGATTCATCCGATAGTTTCAGCATATTTATGTCTGATGACTGTCTACATATTTCATCAACAAGACGTAATAAGAATGATCCCTGTGATGTTTCTGGTAGTGGACACTCATTTTCATATACATTGAGTACATGTATGTATGCAAAAGGTTTTGTTTTATAGATTGAAAAATCAAGACAATCATTTTTTCCTATTATTCGAATATTTATTTCAAGTTCGCTTGTTTTAACAGTGCATGGTATCTTAATATTATCATAAACTAAAATAATATTTCCATTAACATTATTTAGTTTAGACCCCTCTTTCAAATCTAAATTAATTTCAACTTTAATTTCATCATTAATAGGAGAATATTTGTAATTAATCTTTTTTGGACTGTTCCATTGAACTTGTTCATTACCTTTATCATCAAAATATCTATAATAAAATGATCTGTAAGTAGAACTAAACCATCGTTCCCAACCTTTAGGTAATAGTGTTTTTTCATCTTCATAAGTTAAAAAGCATATTTTTTGTTCCATTGTTATATAATTTACCAAGACAATTTTTTGATTCGAAATTTCAATTATTTGCCATGTTTGATTCATTTATTAATTTAATTTTATATATATAAAATTAAATTTTTATTGTGGAGATTTTATTTCAATAAGTGTAATATTTTTGAACTCAAGATGTTACGCATTTTGTCAATTATTTAGGTGCCTTTATTCTGCTCATATATAATCCTATTGGATCACCCTTAGAATAACAACACAATGGTGGATCTGTTGATATACTTGAATAAGTTGTTCCGCAAACTTGGCATTCAAAATAAAATAATTTAGATGATTCGACGATTGGCATTTTGTTTTATAAAACAAAATACAATTAATATTTCAATTTTAAATAAAAAGATGTTTTTACTCAATAAGACCATTTACGGCACGGTTGAAGGATAATATACGACCGCATGCTATAATTGGAATAAAACACATTCGTGAATAATGATCAGGAACAGCAGTAATAATTCCTAACCCAATAAAAAGACCAACACTACTTCCTATTGTATTAAAAACAGATACTTTTGCATATATTTCTCCAATATTCTCATCTGTAGCCAATTTTTGAATACACTTTGCATTAATAGCTCCAAACCCAATAAAAGATATATTACTTAAAATATTAGAAACACCTGCTACTGGTAAAAAGTATTCTGGTAACATAGGAGTAGCACATATCGATACATAAGAAAGTTGTTGTAAAATATTAGAATAACCCAAGAATCTTCTAGGTTCTTTATCTGCTTTTTTTCCACTTTTAGAAATGTATGCTAAACATCCTATTTGTCCTATAATATCTTTTCCTATATAATTTACTGTTCTAATAGTTTCAACATCAGAACCAATTGCATGTAGCATACTGTGAGTTGCCATAGCACTTTCCATTGAAACTAAAACATTTGAAACAAAAGACCAACCAACATATTGAATGTATTTTGGATGAACATTTCCACTTGGAAAAAAAAGACAACGTAGCTGTTTCATTTTTTCATATTTTTTTAAATTTAACACATTAACTCAAATTTAAAAATTTGTTACTTTTATTTTTTGTTACTTAGACTCACAAAATTATCTCAATTTCAAAAAAAATTGAGAAATTAAAAATACTCTTGACGGGACTCGAACCCGCAATCTCTCGATTAGAAGTCGAGCGCCTTATCCATTTGGCCACAAGAGCACATACTATTTAATAGTATGTGCTCTAAATAAAATGGTTTGACAAAAACATTTGAATTATAATCTATGGAAGTAATATTTCTTATCTTATAAGTAGATTTCTTTAAACGAAAATTATTTATAAAGTTAGAAACTATTTTCTATATAAATTCTTCTCTTGAGTCAAGTGTTTAAATCTATAGTGGATTGAACTTTTTTTCAACACTTTTACGTATTCCTTTTTCAACGGATGCAACAATTTTAACTTCATCATCTGGAGGAATAATAAATCTAAAAGATTTGGAATCTGCTGTAGTAACAATTGTAGGTATTTTCCATTGAGATTTTTTTTCTTTTTTATTTATGTAGTAAACATTACCACACTTACTTGTTTTTTCTTGCCAACCAGAAGGAACAGATATTTTTTCATCTTTATATACAAGACTTGGATCGTCCCATTGCACATGATTTGTCTTTTTATGAGAGTAGTAATATTTGCCAGGTGCATTTTTAAGGCTCAAATGCATTTCCCATCCAGTAGGAAGTTTTTTTAACGTTGTTGGTAATCCCCACTGTGATTCTCCCGTTTCTCTATTTACATTGTACGTTTTTTTATGCGTATCACTAACCATTTCATACCAGCATATTTTGTCTCTTTCCATTTATATATTAGAAATATTAGTTTAATTTTTTTCATAAGTGATTATTAAAAAATAAAATTGGTTTAATCATAATCTGTCCAAGACTGACGAATGTCCACCAAACTTTTCAAAAAAGAACCTGTCATACGCTATGTCATTTTGATGAAAATTCCTTTTGACGGATTATGATTAAGAATATTTTTATTTATTATCTTTTAATAAATAAAAATGTATACAAGTTCATCAGTAAGATTCTCACCTAATTCGTATTCACCAGAAACCAGAAAACTTCCAAAAAATTGGGAAGTTCGTTTTAGTAGAAGAATTGACATAGGCAGACCATATTATGTTAATTTAGAAACAAAAAAAAGTCAATGGAATTTTCCAGGAGAAGAAAATCAATTGTCTTCTGTATCTAGGCATAGATCTAATATACCAGAAAGGGTATTTAGTCAGGAAGAAATTATCGAGCTAAATAGATTACAAGACGCTCAGCATAGAACAAGGTAATAAATAAACAAGAGATTACACTAAACTATTAGCAAATTCGAAAAAAGAGTTGTACTTAAATCTAATCTAACCAAATTATTTTTTTGTTTTTGGCTACATTTGTATTTAAAATATTATATATTTTAAAACTAAATATTTATCTATTATAAAATGGATTCATTTATATCTGATTTTAATATTTTATTAGTTTCTGGAATTGCTTCAGGAACTGGTTTTATTATTTTTTCGTGGTTTATGTTTAGAAAAAAACAGACCAAAATTAGTTTGTGTGATAAAAATACAACAAAATGTGATTGTACAGAAGGATACTGTGGATATTGCGGTGTAAAAATATGCAAAAATAATAAAAATACGATTATTACTTCTCCTCCAAAAACATTATCTTATAAAATTAAAAGTTTTTTACAAAAACAAATGATTTTTACTAAAAGTTCTAAATTTTTTAATAAACAAATTTCTTTTGTGCATTTTATCTTGAATCCTATTATTGACAGAGTAAGACCTACATTTAAAATCAATACAGAATCTAAATCAGAAAAAATTGTGTCTAAAGTTGCCAAAAATTTATGGGATCAAGGTAAATACACAGAAGCTGCAAAAATAAATGCAGAGCTTCTTAATGTAAAAAAATAGTTTTAAAAGCCAATAGGATCGGTATATTCAGTATTGTATCTAGCATTATGAAAATCCCAATATTCTGGACATCCAAATTTCCATCCTTTTGGTATTTTTGGTGCTTTCCAGTAAAATACGCAATCCTGCCATCTATTGCTACGAGTAGCATTATGAATATAAATAGAATGATAATCTTCGGTTAATTGATCCATAAGATCGCAAAAAAGTTCATATGTTGGAATAATTGAGGCGTAATTACGATATATTTTTTCACGATTTGACTCAATTGGTTCACGAAGAATAAAAATACCGTCAATATTTGTTCGAATAGCAGGTTTAATATCCATAGCATACTGTAAAGAAAGAAGATAAAACATTTTCCAATGACGACCCTTTTTAAACAATGCATTTTGTAATGGTTTACTAAAAACTTTGGGATCATCTGTGCAATCGTCAAGAATAATAACACCCCAAGAATTTTCAAGATGTTGTCGAGCTAATTTTTGTCGTTTTACAAAATCTTTAATTTTTTCTTCATCATATTCATTATAGACAAAAGTACTTGGCATAAATTCAGAAAAGGCATGATTTGTATCTTCAGATCCACTCATAGCCATTCCAATTGGAAAGATATGTTTTTTTGAATATAAAAGGCCAGTAATAAGAGTACTTTTTCCTGTACCTGGTTTGCCTATTACAACAATTTTAGATCCTCCATTATATTCAGGGTCATTTATTTTATGAGTTAAAGGAGGAATAATTTCAGGATCAAGTTCTTGAATTTCGATAGTCGCAGGATTACTCATTTTTGCATTTACTTTTGTCTTGTTTAAACCAAAGTAAAATTTAAAGTTATTATTTAATTTCCTATAAATACACTTGGTTTTAATTCTATTTCATATCCTATATTTTCGGATTCTTTTCTTTTGTTTAAAATAATCATAAAGACAAAAATAGCAAAAACAAATGAAAATGTTATTGAATAACATAATATTAAGGACCAAGATATTGAAAGTTTTCCTGTAATTTGATTTACTACCTGAACCCAACTTGGTGTAAACAAATAAAAAAGTCCTACAAAAATAACAAACGATATAATTATACTATTATATGCCATTGAAATCGGATTTTCTTTATCGATCTCTATTCTCATTTTACTCTAAGTAAAGATTTACATTTTAACACAAATATAAATCTAAGATTAAAAAGAATTAATGATTAATTCGTAAAAAAGTTAATATTTCCCAAAGTACTTTGCAATCAAACTCATTGTATGTAATAATGTCTTTCATTACATCAGAATTTTCTGGATTTTCAGATTCTGAATACGTTTTCCAAGCAAAAATCATAGCATTAGCACCATTTTCACAATTACTATTATTATAAGTAGAAATCATATTATGTTTTCTCATAGCGCCAGCTATAGCTTTTAAACCAAACTTAAAACAATCTTTAATCACTATTGGTTCTTCGCGAAAAAGTTTACATAAATCTGCCCAATTTTTTAGTTTCCAAGAGCTAGTTATATTATTTTTCTTTTTTGTATCACCACTTTGATTCGCAAATTCAAATTGTCTACATTCTGCAGAATTCCAAAAACTTGATTCTGCGTGCCAATAGTATATTTTAGGATTACCACGATCAATAACAAATTGAGAAAATTCATTCATAATTCGATATTCTTCTTCATGCGTTGGTTTAGAGCAAATAAAATTTTTATATTTCCAGTGCCCTTTCTCACACCATCCAGCACCAATCATAAAAATTATGTCTGTTTTTGATTGTTCAGGAAGCGACGAAAAATCAGAAAAAATATCACTCATTGTTTCAAAGTCAACATATAATTCATTACTTTCTGTTTTCCAATTATATAAAGTGCTTTTTATTACTGCTGGTCTAATTTTATCAGAATTTTGCCTATTAATATTTAAAATAGCATCTATTGTATGTCCCCTAACTCCAGATATATTCATTTTTTCACTAGAACATCTGTTATCACGCCAAGTCTTAATTCCCTTCTTAATTGCAATATTTCTTTGTTTTACACCAACATACCAAATATTAGTAATTTCTCCTATCATATTTGATATTTTTTCTTTTTCAGTATTCCATTTTCCAGAATCAACACACATATTTGGATATAATTCAATCCTAGATGGAGGATTTATACTCCAAGTATGACCGAATTGTCTTACATCTCTAACCCATTGAATTGCTTCTTTAGTTCGATTTTTATAGTCTAAATCAACAGAATTATAAGAAATTTTACCTAAACGATTTAGACATGTTTTATTGTAATTTTCAGATCCTTTTTTATTACATTTCCATCTTCGTCCCATAATAAAAGAATATGGAGCTGTAAATCCTTGAATTAAACCAACTGCTTCAGTGTACACTAAACACTGTGATTTGTAAGCTGGGTAACTTCCAGAATTTAAAAGATGTATTCCATCTGCTCTTAGAGGTAAGGTTGAAAACTTAATATCTATCACTACATAATGGTATGGCTTTTTAAGATTTGGTGCTGAAGTTACAATTTCATCTTGTGATAAACAAATATTATCTACTAATTTCTCTAAAAAATCACTACGTATTAAAATATCAATAACTCCTTGAGTATAATTTAGATTGTTTCTTACCGGAGCCGAATGAATAAGAGGTGTTCCTGAAAACATAAGATTTTTAGTTTTAAGCAAAGATTCATCTGTAATATATTCTGAAACACTTACAACAGGAATTTTATTTTGATTAATATACTTTATTAACTCAGTTTCAAATTCTACACCTTTGTTCATAATAAATTCTGTAAAACCATAAGAAGAATGAATTGATAAAGATTTTTGAACACCACGACAATTACCAAGCTTTAACCAATCTACCAGAGAGTCATTAATCATATAATTATATAAATGACTTGCTGAAACCATATCTAAAACTGGTTGTTCTTCTTGCAAGGCAATATCATTACAAAGTTTTTGTTTTTTAGACCTAGTATTTGAAGCGATACAATCAAGACTCCTTTTTGAACACCTCATTTAATTAAATGCGTATTAACTGTTTAGATTAAACATTATATACAATAATATTTTATCATTTTTATTTTTCGTTATAGTTATTTGTAGGAACACATTTTATCGTGTGGCGTCTAAAAAGAGAAATAAATTAAAAATACGCTCATTTCGTGTAGATTTTTTATTTGCACATAAGTATGCACCGTATGAGTAGTGTGATTGAGAATTTTTACATAATACGAGTTTATTTAACAATTTTGGTTTAACTTGTTCTATAATTTTCAATTGATCTTTCATTCTTATTATAATTTTACTTGATATAATTTTAAATAAAAGTAAAATACTAAAAACTAAAATTGGTTTTAAAAAGCAAAATAATAAATTAACAAATAACAATGCAGACTGGTAAAATTTTTCCTTATAGTTGGCATATAGATGATGAAGAAGAAGAAATTACTTCCATAAGAATATACGGGATCGACGAAAATAACGCAAATGTATGTCTTCGAGTTGACAATTTTACGCCTTATGTTTATATTGAACTTCCAGATAAAATACGTTGGAATGCTGGAAATGCACAACTTGTTGGAAATAAGATAGACGAGTTGTTAGATAGGCAAAAACCTTTAAAAAAAATGTTAATGATGAAAAAGAAATTATATGGTGCTCATGTTGAATCAAATGGCTCGACAAAACTTTTTCCCTTCTTGTTCTGTTCTTTTTCTGCAAGAAAAGATATAAAAACGCTTGGTTTCAAATTGAGAAGTTCTTTAAACGTGGTTGGAATAGGAATGATTAAATTAAAAATGCACGAATCGGATGCAGATCCTATTTTACAACTGACTTGTTGCAGACAAATTTCTACTGCAGGATGGATAGAGTTTCACGGTAAAGCTCAACAAGAAGGTGAAAAAATAACAATTTGTGATTATGAGTTTAAAGTAAAATGGAAACATTTATTTCCAATAATTAGCGACAAAGTTCCTTGTCCAAAAATTATGGGGTTTGATATTGAGGTTAATTCTTCAAATCCATCAGCTATGCCTAATCCAAATAAACAAGGTGACAAAGTATTTCAAATTTCTTGTGTAATATCAAGATATGGAGATAATCAAGAAAATTATGAAAAATACTTACTTACTTTAGGACAACCAGATCAGAATATTGTTGGAGAAGACGTACTCATTTATATGTATGATACAGAAGCGGATCTTTTAATAGGTTTTACTAAATTTATTAGAGAAGAAAATCCAAATCTTATTGTTGGTTATAACATATTAGGTTTTGATATTCCTTATATGATTGATAGAGCAAAATTTCATATGTGTATTTTTGATTTTGATAAACAAGGATTTCATAAATACGCACATGCACGTGAAAAAACAATTAAATGGTCATCTTCTGCATATAAGAATCAAGAATTTCAATTTCTTGATGCGGAAGGCCGAGTATATGTTGACCTTTTACCTTTAGTAAAGAGAGATTTCAAATTTAGCAATTACAAGCTAAAAACAATTGCAGAGCACTTTATTGGAGAAACAAAAGATCCACTCAGTGTAAAAGGAATATTCAAATGTTATAGGATTGGTGTGACAAAGAATAAAGATGGTGAATACAGTAAAATGGCAAAAAAAGCAATGGGTTTGGTAGGACGCTACTGTTTTTCTGAAGGAACTCAAATCAGTTTAGTTCATGGTACTATTTCAATTGAACAAATGGTAAATGGAAATAACACACTTCTTTCTTGGAATGAAAAAACAGATACTATTGGAATTTCAGAACAACTTAAATTTTTTAATAACGGTGTTCAAGAATGTATTGAATTAGAACTTGAAGATGGTAGAAAAATAACATGTACACCAGATCATTTGATAGCAAATGAAAAAGGAGAATGGATCAAATCAGAAGATTCTCTTGGTATAAGAATTAAAGTAGGAGTTATTTTACCTAGCATTGGTATTGATACTAAAGATATGATATTAAGTAGAATACTTGGATATTTGTCTACAGATGGTCATATTGGAAAAGATCAATGTGTCGCATGTATTGGAAATTTAATGGATGCTACTATTTTAGCAAAAGATATAGAAACACTATGCGGAGTATTACCAAATATTAGAAAAGATAAAAATTGTTATACAATTAATATTCCTTCGTCATTATCTAATAAGATTAGAAAAATTAGTGGAATAGAGTGTGGTAATCGAACAAATGGAAATCATGGTCTTCCTGATATGACATTATGGGATGATAATTCTATCAAAGAATTTTTAGGAGGCTTATTTGGAGGAGATGGGTGGTGTCCATCTTTAACAAAAGAAAATAAATTTACAACAATAGGATTTACACAATCTCGAAATTTGCGAGAAAATATAGTAAATTATATGAATATTATTGTTGATTATTTGGCTAAATTTAATATATCATCTCATTATAGAATCAGTGAAAGAGTTACGGAAGTTAAATCATTATTTATTGGGCAATTAACCATACCGCAAAGTAGTTTAGAAACATTTGTAACTACTATAGGTTATAGATATTGTTATCACAAAACGTTAAGAGCATCGGTTGCCATTATGCATTATAGAATTAGAGATAAAGCATATGTTACTCGAAAAAATTTATACGAGTCTGTTATGGTTTTAGTTAATACAGGAATGTCTGTACAAAAAGCTTATAATAAAGCAATGGAAACAATAAAAACACCAGAATATATGCCAAAATATGGAACTATAAAACAATGGGTTAAAAAGGGATATTTAGATGGAAGACCTGATCAAGTCAGTAGACAATTTCCTAATGCTACTAAATTTGTAGATATAATTGGTGCTAAATGTATATTTGAAAAAACAGATAAATTTCATACATATTCGATGAGTAAAGAGCAAACATCATTACCTGTATTTTCATTATCTGTTATTGGAATAAAAGAAGTCGGTAAAAAACAAGTTTATGATATAGAAGTTAAGGACACACATTCATATATAGCTGAAGGACTAGTAGTACATAATTGCGTACAAGATAGTATGCTAACTGTGATGCTTATGGACAAGCTACAAACTTGGACAAGTCTTACAGAAATGGCAAAAACGTGTTGTGTACCTATTTTTACATTGTATACTCAAGGACAACAGATCAAAGTGTATAGTCAACTTTATAAATATTGTATGTACGAAAACATTGTTGTTGAAAAGGATGGTTATCAAGTATCAGAAGCAGAGAGATATGTAGGTGCGCATGTATTTCCGCCAGTACCAGGTCAATATAATCAGGTTATCCCTTTTGATTTTGCTTCTCTGTATCCAACTACGATTATTGCTTATAATATTGATTATCATACTTGGGTATCTGATGAATCAGATATTCCAGATAATAAATGTCATATAATGCATTGGGAAGATCATATTGGATGTGAACACGATCCAAAAGTTATTAGAAAAATGGAGTTGAGTAAATTAATAGAAAAAGAACAAGCAGATATTAAAAAACTTAGAGATAAAAAAAATAAAACAACCGACAAGTTTAGGAAGAAAGAATTAGCTGATGAAATACAAATTCTTGTAGATGCTCTTAAACCATATGTTAAAGAACGTTCAGATTTAAACAAAAGCAAGCCTAAATTTCCTATGTGTGCAAAAAGATATTACCGGTTTTTGAAAGAACCTCGCGGGGTTTTACCAACTATTATTCAAAATCTTTTAGATGCTCGTTCTCACACGAGAACTGTTGATATGGTTAATGTTAAGAAAAAAATTAGACAACTAGAATCTTGTGATGGAGATAACATCAAAGAAATTGAATCTTTGAATAGTTTGCTTAATGTATTAGATAAACGCCAATTAGCGTATAAAGTGTCTGCTAATAGTATGTATGGTGCAATGGGAGTAAGAAGAGGTTATCTTCCTTTTATGCCTGGTGCAATGTGCACAACTTATATGGGTCGTAAAAATATTGAAATTACAGCAGATACAATTGTAAAAAAATTTGGAGGAGAGTTAGTATATGGAGACACAGATAGTAATTACATTAATTTTCCTTTAATGAAAGATAAAACGGATGAAGAATTATGGAAATATTCTGAATTTGTTGCGGATGAATTAACAAAGTTGTTCCCACCCCCTATCAATTTACAGTTTGAAGAGCAACTCTATCCGTTCTTCTTCATTTTGACCAAGAAAAGATATATGTATAGAAAGGTTGAAAAAAAAGGAAATAAATTAGTTTATTCAGATAGCATTGGAAAAAAAGGAGTCTTGTTAGCAAGACGTGATAACAGTAATTTTGTCAGAGTAGTATATGAAGGAGTTATTAATAGAATTGCTGATAAAACTCCAAGAGATTTAGTTTTATACTGGGTACTAGAACAAATCAATAAAATGTTTTCTGGTTGTAATCCACACTCAGATTTTGTAGTTACTAAAGCGGTGGGAAATTCCGGAGGTTTTCAAGGCGAAGCTTTTACAAATGAAAAAGGAGTTAGAAAAGCTAAAGTTGGTGATTATACTGTTAAAATACTTTCTTCTGATCCAACTGAAAGAGAAGAACAACTAAAGCAAAAAGGTGCAGAAAACGAAGAAGAATACTATCTTCTTTCTTTGCCAGCACAAGTACAGCTTGCCGAACGTATGCAACGGAGAGGTCAAAGAGTAGACGCTGGAAGTCGTTTAGAGTATTTAATAACTGATCCAGAAAGACATACTGCCAAACAATATGAAAAAGTCGAATGTGCAGAATATTATGCAAAACATAAATATGCTATAAAAATAGATTATTTTTACTATTTGAAAGCTTTAGCGAATCCATTGGATCAAGTACTGTCGGTTGCATTTCCAGGGGTTGTTGAATTCGTGTTGGAACAATATAAGTTCAGATATAAAGTTAGACGTAATTTGCTGAATGAACTGACTGAGTTGTTTACACCTAAACTCAAATTTATTGAATAGAAAAAATATAACAAAACAAGGATACAATATTTTGTAAAGCAAAATAGCTAATGATCTAGTAAAAGATAGTCATCTGCATTATAAAAATACTTGAATTTAAGGGGTGTATTTCTTGCCAACCCTTGGATTTTTTAACAAAGCTATTTAAACAAATGAGAATATATGATAAAATGGAACTAATTAACCAAATCGATCAAACATTTTCTTTCAATAAAAATACTATTAGAATAGTTGGTACTTATGACAAACCATGGTTTGTTGCAAAAGATGTTTGTGAATTATTGGATATAAAAGATAATAGGAGTGCTTTAAGAATTTTACCAGATAAATGGAAGGGAGAGCAAGTTTTGCCCACCCTTGGAGGTAATCAAAATATGGCTATTATTAATGAGTTCGGTCTTTATAAGATTATTATGAGATCAAACAAGCCAAATGCTGAGAAATTTCAAGAATTTGTGTGCGAAGAGATATTACCATCTATTAGAAAGACAGGAGAATATAAGTATCAAAAGATATTAGACGAAAAAAATAAATTAGAAGAAGAGAAACTTGAATTGAAAGAAGAAAATAATTTTTTGACAGAGGCACATATTGAAAAGAATAAAGAAATTAAAAATTTACAAAATAAGGTCATCCAGAAACAGAAGATTCGTAAATGTGAGGATAGAAATTGTGTGTATCTTGTTCAAGATGAACATCACAAGAAGGAAAGACTGTATATTATTGGAAAAGCAATCGATCTTGATTGTAGATTATCGAGTTATAATAAAACTCACGATACTAAAATAATTTATTATAGATCTTGTAACAGTGCAAAACAGATGAATCATATTGAAAAATGCGTTTTGACCAAACTTGATAGGTACAGACAAGTAGCCAATCGTGATAGGTTTATTCTTCCTGAAAATGAAGATATTTCATTATTTACAAATGTGGTCGATTTATTTGTTGATGCTTTTAGTGACGTGGATGAATCAGTTGATATTGAAAAAGATTTAACTGAAGATGAAATTAAACAAAGAAAAATGAATGCGAGGTGTGAATATTATGAGGATAATCCAGATTACCAACCTGAATACCGTAAAAAATATCGTGAAAAAAACAAATATGCGTTGAATGCATATAGTAAAAAATATTATGAAGAACATAAAGATGAACATAATGATATAAGTGCAAAATATAGAGAAGAACATAGTGATGAGATCAATGAAAATAGTAGAAAATATTATGAAGAACATACGGAAAAATTCAAAGAATATAAAAAAGAATACTATGAAAAAAATAAACAATCCGTTCTCGAAAGAGCGAAAGAATATTATATTGAAAATAAAGAGATAGTTCTTGAAAAAACGAACGAAAGATATGTAGAAAATAAGGATAAAATACTTGCATATCAGTCTGAAAAGATATTGTGTGAATGTGGCGTTATACTACAAAGAAACTATATGGCAAAACACAAAAGAACTGAAATTCATCGTTTATCACTTGAAAACAAGTTGGCAGAAAATCCTAGCCAAGAAGTGCTAAAAATTACTTGTACTTGTGGTCATGAAGTTAGAAGTAACTACATGAAGAGACATTTAGCTTCAAAGATTCATGAAACAGGTGTAAAAATTCAACAAAAGAAATTAGACTTATAATTTAACAGAAATATATCTTTTTACTCCAAAAGTCAAGTTTATTGACTAAATATAAGTAATACAATTGATGGTAGATAATTAAATTATATAATTTAATTATTGTCACATTCGTCTTATTTATTTTTTTGGAATACAATAAAATTATCGTCTTGAATAAGAGTAAACCCAAATTCAGTATACTTCTTTATTATATTATTATATTCGGAAGTCTCAAGAATATTAATTTCACCATTATAACCAACTTTAGTTATTAGTATATGTCCTTTAGTTTTTAATATATAATATATAAATTCTAAATCCATAATATAATCTGGACACGTTTGTAACACAATAAGATCATAAAAATCTTTATGATTTTTGATAAACTCGTTTGCGTTAGAGTCAGATTTATCTAAAATCATATTAAAATCAGATTTATCATTATCAGGCTTCTCAAGATCAACCATATATTTTATATCAACACTTTCAGCATCAGTTATTTTTAAAAAATCTTCAATAATATATTCTAGTTTTGGAATTACAGATTCTTTTATAGACTTATCATTAAGACTCTCTTTACGTTGACAAAGTACCAATACTGATTTTCCTTTTTCTAAATGATTATATATTCTCTGTTTTCGCATACGATCTTTTTCCCGTTTTTGTAGTCTTTCTTTCAAATTATTTGTTATTGGTTTTTTTATTGTTCCAGAAGAGAAAGAATCTGCATTTTTATGTAAAAATTCTTCTTCCGTATCAAGATTTTTTATACTCAAATCTGCACAAATGCGTGATCTCAACTCCTCATCATCACCAATTTCAGGTGGAGGAAGTCCTTTTGCTTTGTTAAATTCTTGAGCAAAACGCAACAAATGCCTGTTAGATTTATATTCCATACAATCATTATAAGAAGAAAAAGGATCTTGATTACTCATGCCCTTAAAACGACCCATCCAACCAGCATATCCGATTGAATCAGGATGAGCTGCATTTTCACGTAGTATTTTTGTTGCATTAAGAAAAGTAAGCCAACGACGCTTCGCAAATGCAAAGTACAGTCGTTTTAATATAGGATATGAGCGAGGTGTGTAGCCAGACGAGCGATCATCATTTGCACGAATAAAAAAGCGTGTTAGAACTAGAGGTGCACCTCTTATGAGTAATGCACGCTTTAGAGAGTATGAAATAACTCCGTTTGATTCAAATTTATCAGAGTCATAGACCTCTTCATCATATAATCGTGTATCATCAATAGGATTATCAAAATAAAACATTGCATAAGCAACATCTGCTGGATCAGGATTCAGAAGATCATAGTCTAAATAAGGAGAAGTCTGACCTTGTTTTATAATATTTATAATTCTTTTGATTGCAGCCGAACTATGAATATATTTATTTTTAATAACTTTGAGTCTCTGAAATATACACTTATTAGATTCATCCAATTCATCATCGTTTGAGTTTGCAAAAATGTCGTAAAAACCGTCTTTGTTAACAACAACAATTGCCGTATTCTGATTATTATTTGTCCTACATAACCAAATTTCTGTGACTTCTGTAACTTCTTCTAGAATCTCGTCTACAACATCTTGTAATACCCATTTAGGAACGTTTTTTGGTCCTTTAAATGATGCAGATTTAAATTCATAATCTGTATCTGGTTCTCTGCCTGACCATCCATAAAGAAACCTAGTCTGCATATGGTAAGACCACCCCTGAACATACTTTTTTAGAAGTGGTACATTTGTAGATTTGGAGTATATCATTGTTAGCTTATATATTGTTCTGAAGCCATACTTATTTTTCTGCATAAATTTATTAAAATTTCTGCGAAAAGATGGTTTCTGAAATCCAATATCGTAGACCGATGCAATAAGATCATCGTCATCCATTTGTCTGTTCATTTAATATATAGATAGTTAAAAAAATTAACTTAATAATTATTTATAAGACTTCCTCTTGATCTAGAAAACATATCATTCATATGTATCTTGTTCCTGTTGAAATGTAAAAATATTACGGATTCATAGCTAATTTTGAAACTCTAGTATAAAATAATACTCTATCAAATATTATTTTAACACTTTTGGTGTACTTATATATTATTATGCAGGAATCAATATAGATATTTATTATAAAAAACTAACTGATCAAACTGTTTATGTTACAAATCTTACAGATATTCTGATGTAACTGATAGCCTCAGAAATAAAAAAGCGGTATATTTACACTATTGGAAATATTTACAAAAATAATTTTTTCCTATAGTCTAATTATCAACAATACCAATTCTGATTGTATAATTATTTATATTCCAAACATAAAACTCATATCTGTTACGTTGCTCGTGTCCCATCTTGCAATATCTTGGTTAAAAACGGTTGCGTTCTCAAACATTTCGGACATATCGGTGACTCTGCTCGTGTCCCATCTTCCAATATCTTGGTTAAAAGCTCTTGCGTCTTTAAACATTCCGGACATATTGGTGACTCTGTTCGTGTCCCATCTTCCAATATCTTGGTTAAAAACTACTGCACGATTAAACATTCCACTCATATTTTGAACTATGCTCGTGATCCAACTTCCGCCTCGGCCTCTAATATCTTGGTTAAAAGCTCTTGCATCAGAAAACATCAAACTCATATCTCTTACGTTGCTAGTGTCCCATCTTCCAATATCTTGGTTAAAAATTATTGCATTAGCAAACATTCTAGACATATCTCTTACTTTGCTCGTTATCCAACTTCCAATATCTTGGTTAAAAACTATTGCACGACTAAACATCTGACTCATATCTGATACTCTGCTAGTGTCCCATCTTCCAATATCTTGATTAAAAGCTCTTGCATCATTAAACATCATTAACATACTTATAACTCTACTCGTGTTCCAACTTCCGTTTCTACCTCCAATATCTTGGTTAAAAGCTCTTGCATTAGCAAACATTCCGGACATATCTCTGACTTTGCTCGTGTCCCAATCTCCAATATTTTGGTTAAAAGACATTGCACCAGAAAACATCAAACTCATATCTGTTACTTTAGAAACATCCCAATTTGAGATATCTGAATTAAATATTCGATTAGAAACAAACATAGAATTCATAGTTGTCACTCTGCACGTATTCCAATTGGTAAGCCCTCTAAAAATTATATTACTATAATTCATAAACATATTGTTCATATTAGTTATATTAGAAACATCCCAATATGTAAGGTCAAAAATATACATATTTCTTACACCGTCTACGTTTATAACATCAGATAATGTGTTCATAGCCCTGTTTATAACATCAGATAACGTGTTCATATTTGTTACACCCCTTACATCCCAATATTTAATCGAAGGACCTTCTCTTATTTCTTCTCTAATCCATCGTTGTAAATAATTACTCCATGTATCGTTTGTTAATTTAATTCGATGGTCATCTGGCTGATTTCCTAAAAGAAAAGCACGTTCATACGCATCTGTTACAGTTTCTCTATATGCTAGCCTTTCTAATAGGGATCTCGCAATTGGATCTCCGTCCCTTAAACAATCAATCAAATCATGCACTCTGCTTGTGTATAAATAGTTATCAATTACATTTCTTTGATGATCGATAATTATATTTTCCAACCAATCAAACGTTTTATTTGCAAGAATAAACCTATTTGATTGGCAATCATACCCCATTGAATGAAGACAATTTAACCATAAACGAGTTCTGATTAGACATAGGCTCTTTTTATTTTGTGCGAGAAACAAACAATCTATTAAATTAAAGTTTCCTATATTGAAAAGGCTATCAAATATTTCAATCCCATTTTCTTGTTTTAAAAGACTGTTTAGTGTTACAATTAAGATGTCTTTTGGTAAGATTTCTA
>Ga0194043_1000277_pt1 | contig 27215 bp, 25 predicted proteins | sample JunL4415m_MetaG_FD_161274 | JGI IMG/M metagenome (GOLD analysis project Ga0194043, IMG submission 161274) | Anoxic zone freshwater microbial communities from boreal shield lake in IISD Experimental Lakes Area, Ontario, Canada - Jun2016-L442-15m | ecosystem: Environmental > Aquatic > Freshwater >...
AACCTGTAGGCCCAACCTGTAGGCCTTTGAACCGCATCCAACCCCCGTCGTTGTGATCGTTAAAAGGGTCACCTCCGCTTTTTGCCGTGGCAGACTGTTTTGATTCCCACAGATCGCCGAAGTAAGATTCGGAGAGAAGGATCGCCCTCGTCGGCAAGACGTTCGGCGTGTTCTTCGCTAAGACGGGAGTCTTCCGATGCGTTGTATGAACCGCTCGACTGTGCTCGGCGGATGCTGGTGGGCACTCTGTTCGGCGGTTGTGGGTCTCGGGATTTACGTTACGCCGGCCATGGCGCAGCCCACCCCCTACAACCCCTATGCTGAGTCGCATGACACGCTGCCCCCAGTCGCTGCCGATGGCACGCTGAACTGGGGTTCATTCTATAAATCCGCTGCCATCCAAAAGGCATACGAGCGGCTCTGGAACCTTGGTGCCTGTCGGAATACGAACAAGGCAATCACGATACCGGTCGAACGAAATAAACTCGTTATCAACAATCTTCCCGAGGCATCCTTTAGCGGCCGGGTACGAATGACGTCCGGCACCCTGGCTGGCGGCATGGTGGCCTTCACCGAGGGCGCTGCGATTGATCCTGCCGGGGCCGTGCTCATCGCCCAACTCCATCCTGCCGGCGTTACCCAGGTCCAGGTGGGAGGCCGCATATCGTCAGCTGCGATTCGGCCCGGCATGACCGTCCGCCTACGGTCACAGGTGAATGACAAAGGCCGGGCAACCGATCCGGTGCGCTCCATTGACATCGTCACGCCACCCGTTGATTTTAAGCCCGATCCGGTGCGGTCAAATCAGGTCGACACCATTGTTGGCACCATTCTTACGAATCGAAATCGGATGCTGCTCGTGAAGGTCGATGCGGGAAAAATCCGCCGCCTGGTGCTGCCTCTCGCCGAAGACGCCGAGGTGATGATTGTCGATGCTGCCCAACTCGATCTCATTGGCCCCGGCGACGAAGTCGAAATCACGGGCCGGCGCTGGAGTGGCGAGGGGGCTGCGGGCGCTGGGACGGTTTTCGCGTCACGGATCGTTGTAACCAAGGCTCCGATAGCCGAAACGCTGGCATCGGACTCCCGCGGCCCGTAGAGTATTCATAGATTTCTCAGGGTTGGTAACCGGGGTAGCGGCGCCATACCGCGCGGCACCATCCAGTTTGCAGCGCTGTCTCCAGCAGGGCCACTGCGATGGCGGCATCCGATAATTCGATTGCGGATGATGACAGCCGCATGGCTGTGTGCCGGCTCGCAGCCACGACGCTGCGGAATCGCTTCGATCTTGTCTGGACCGAACTCCAGGCCGCCTGTGCCGCGGAGAACGTTCCGGAGCATGTTCATAAGCTCCGTATCGCGACGCGACGCGCGCTGGCCGCGATTGATGCGTTTCACGATGTGCTTCCCGCGAAGCGACGGAACTGGTTTGAAAAGCGGCTCATTCGGCTCCGGCGTGCTGCCGGCGAGGCCCGCGATCTCGACGTGCTCACCGCACGCTTAGCACAGGATGACATGGCACGGGCGCGGAGCTGGCTCGTGGCGATGTTATCGAGGCAGCGGATCCAGTCACGTCAGCCCATCCACTCACAGTTCGAGAAGCTTGTGGAAGAAAACTGGGGAGACCGCCTAACGCGTCTGCTTGAGGATCTCCATGGCCGGCAACGAAAACGCTGCTTTCGGTCCTTTGCGCGCCACCGCTTCAAGCCGATGATCATGCGCTTTTTTGAAAATGCCGATCGTAGCCTCCGCGACACTGACGAACTTCACGAGGTGAGAATTAAGGGCAAGAAGCTCCGCTATGCCCTCGAAATCTTCGCGCCGGCGTTTCCGCTGGTTGCCCGGATGCGGTGCCAGAAGTCCCTCGAACATTTCCAGAAGGCGCTTGGTGAATGTACCGACCACGCTTCGGCCGCGGACCGGTTTGCCCGCTGGGCCCGCAGCGCTGACGCCGGCCCCAATCGGGATCTGCTCGCCGCGCTCTGCGCTGACGAGAACAAGCGGGCACATTCAGCCCGAAAAACTTTTTCCAAATGGTGGAACCCCGCTCGCCGGCGGACGTTACGCCGCCGCTTTGAACGGACTCTCCGGCGTCACACTGCATGAAAAAAACACTACCGCGAGTCGCGGCCAGATCACGTGATGTGCCCGCCCGGCGTCTGCCACCCTTGTTCCTGCAGGTCGCCGTCGGCACCGCCGCTGCAGCCGCAGTGGTTCTGGCCTGCGTAGTCGCCTTCAGTCCCTTTGCCGCCGGACCACGCGCGATGCTTAGCGGGTTCGCGTCGACCGTGCCGTTCGCCACGCCGCCATACGCTGATCCGCCGCCGGCCGGCATGGGCTGGATTCCTGGTGGCGAGTTTTCTATGGGGTGTGAGGACCCGCGCGGTCTACCCTTTGGCGGACCAGACCCCATGCGCGACGCTCGCCCCATCCACCGTGTTCAAGTCAGCGGTTTCTGGATGGACCGCACCGAAGTAACCAACGCCCAGTTTGCCGCGTTCGTTGCGGCGACCGACTACGTGACTGTGGCTGAGCGAGCTCCCAAGGCTGAGGATTTCCCCAGCGCGCCGCCAGAGAACCTCATTCCAGGAAGTCTGGTCTTCACGCCACCGCCTGGCCCCGTGCCGCTCACGAACCACTATTCGTGGTGGAACTACGTGGCGGGCGCTGATTGGCGGCATCCCACCGGGCCCACGAGCACGATCGCAGGCAATGACGACAGCCCTGTCGTGCAGGTCGGCCACGACGATGCCAGCGCCTACGCAGTGTGGGCAGGCAAGCGGCTGCCCACCGAAGCGGAGTGGGAGTTCGCCGCCCGCGGTGGTGTTGCCGGCGGTATCTACCCATGGGGGCGGGAGTTTCGACCGGCCGGGAAGTTGATGGCCAATACCTGGCAGGGGCAGTTTCCGTTGCAGAACACGGCAGCCGACGGCTACGTCGGCGTGGCTCCCGTCGGCAGATTTCCCGCCAACGCCTACGGTCTGCACGACATGTCGGGGAACGTCTGGGAGTGGTGCTCCGATTGGTATCGCCCCGACGCCTATGCCGCTGCCATTGGACAGACCACTCCCGCCGACAACCCCCTGGGGCCAGCCGATAGCTTCGACCCGCAGGAGCCAGACCAGAAGAAGCGGGTCCTCCGTGGCGGTTCGTTCCTTTGCTCGGAGCAATACTGTGCCCGCTACATCGTGGGCACCCGCGGCAAAGCAGAGCCGTCGAGCGGCTGCAGCCACATCGGCTTCCGCTGCGTGAAGGCGAAATAGAGACTCGGTCTTAAAGCTTTCAAATTCGTACTGCTATCCGTTGTGGCACTGCACCGCCGGGCCGGCTCCGCCTTTCCGTGGGATAAGTTTTCTAACTTGGCCTCTTTCGGCAAGGCTGTTCACCGCTTTATCAGCTTTTTGAGCTCCATGAATTTCCTGAGCGTCCTGGTATTGGCGACGTCACCCGCCTCGAGGCCGGCGCGACGGGCCTGCAGCACGCCGCACCGCATTACCTCGAGGCCGCGGGTGGAATGAGCGTCGGTGGAGATCACGATCTTTACGCCTGCCTGTTTGGCAGCCGCCGCGTGATGGTCGTTGAGGTCGAGTCGCCAGGGGTTGGCGTTGATCTCCAGAAATGTGCCGGTTCGCGCCGCAGCGGCAATCACCGCCTCCATGTCGACGTCATAAGCTGGGCGACGGTTGAGCAGCCGCCCGGTCGGATGACCGATCACGCTCACGTGGGGATGCTCGATCGCCTCGATGATGCGGGCGGTGATTCGTTCGCGGGATTGATTCTGGCCGTAATGAAGGCTGGCCACGACCCAGTCGGCCTGCGCGAGCACCTCATCCGGAAGATCGAGCCCACCCTTCTCCAGCATGTCAACCTCAATGCCCTTGAGCACCACAATCGGCGGGTGCCCTTCTGCCGTGAGTGACTCATTGAGTCGATCGATCTCGTTCCACTGTTCCAGGAGGCGCCGTTTGTCGAGTCCTCGGGCCATCGTCACTCGCTGGCCATGATCAGTGATCGCGATGTAGCGAAGTCCCCGGGCAATCGCCGCCCGAACCATCTCGGCGAGCGTGTCCTCGCCGTCGGTGGCGGTGGTATGCATATGGAGGTCGCCTTGAATGTCGGCCACTTCCACAAGCGTAGGCAATTCGGCCCGCGCCGCGAGCATGAGCTCGTCACGGCCCTCACGAAGCTCCGGTGGCACCCAGGGCAGGCCCAGTGCCCCGTAGACCTCCAGTTCCGTCGCTCCAGCGATCCAGGCGCCCCGGGACGGCTTCGTCTCGCCCGCTGTCTCCACCTCAAGCCGGTAGACACCGTATTCGTTGATCGTGAGGCCGCGGTCGCGTGCCCCTGACCGAAGCCGGACGTTGTGCTCCTTCGATCCGGTGAAATATTGGAGCGCCGCACCAAATGAGCCATGTTCAACGACCCGTAGATCGATCTGTACTCCCCGCGGTCCCCGCACGCTAGTCTTCGTGTCGCCGCGTAGGAGCACCGCCGATGTCTCCTTCCAAGCGTGCAGTCGGTCCATCACGGCTGCGGAGTCGTCGCTGTCAGCCACAAGGTCGAGATCGCCGACTGTCTCTCGTCCCCGCCGCCAACTCCCCGCTCCTTCAACCTGTCGCACCTGTGGACACCCTCGCATCCAGTCGAGCAAATCCTGCACAATCGCGTCGGCGTCATGCCACAGCAGCCGCGCATGCTCGGGGTCTTTGGCGAAGGCGATATTGCTGAGAATTGCCGCCTGGGTCTTCGCGCCGAATCCCTTAATCGCTTCGACCCGACCGTCGAGACAGGCCTTTTCGAGCGACTCAAGTGAATCGATTCCCAGGTGCTCGACGAGCACCTTTACTTTTTTGGGGCCGAGCCCGGGCACCCGCATGAGCTCAAAGACCACTGCTGGCACGGCTTTCTGAAGTTCCGCCAGCAGTGGGAGCGTGCCGGTATCTAGGAGCACGCCGATCTTCTCGGCCAGATCGTTCCCGATTCCCTCGAGATCGGTCAGCGACCTGCCAGCATCCGCCCGGACATTCGCTAACGACTCGACCATGCCACTGAGTGTGCGGGCGGCATTGCGATAGGCCCGCACGCGAAAGACATTCCCACCCTGATACTCAAGCACGTCAGCGATGTGCTCAAACGTCGCGGCGATATCAGCGTTCGTCACGGCTGGCCTCAAGAGTCCCGAAGGTTCAGGAGACTCTTATCGTATCAGGCTTAGATGCTACTGCACGCGGCCGGGGAGGGCGGCGGTCGGATAGGCCGTGGGGCGAGTCGGCAGGGCCGGATACGACCCCGCCATCGGCTGCCATGACGTGGTGTGACCTGTGGGCTCAAGCAATTTTGGAAACGCGTTGGTCGTAGCGCTGGGCCCAGCGCCCGGCATGCCCGGCATGCCCGGCATGCCATTGTTTGTGCCGCTGGTGGCGCCGGAGCCAAAGCCTGCCGGCGGAGTGAGTGAGGGCGCCGGCGTGGTGGTGGCAGGGCCGCGATATGGCGTCATCGCCGGCGCCGACAGGCCTGGAGCGAGGGGCGCAGTCGGCTGCACGGCAGCGCCGCTGCCGGACGGTATCCGCTGAAGTTCGGGGATTGGCTTCAGCGACGGCGTGGGCGCGAGGATCGGCGGTACGGTTGGCTGCGGTTGCCCGGCAGCGGGAGCGGGAGCCGCGTAGGTTCCCCCCTGCGGCACGATCGGCTGCTGCACGTTTTGCTGCTGGAGCATATTTTGCTGCTGATAGACCGGCTGCTGATAGACCGGCTGCTGATATCCCTGCTGAGGGACCATGGCGGGAGCCATGGCCGGAGCTGCGATATTCTGTGGTTGGCCCGGCTGAATCAGCTGTTGCGGCACGTCAGTCCCCGCCGCCCCCCAGGCCTGCGGTGTGGTCTGAACGGCTGAAGCAAACGGGCTCGTAGCCGCGCCGGCATTTGTCGTCGGCATCATCATCGGTGCCGCCATTGCTCCGGGTGCTCCGATGGCTGGCGCAACTCCCGGCATGCCGTAGCCACCCTGTGCGTTGTAGCCGGGCTGCATCTGCACGTATTTCGTGGAGTAAACAGCGCGGTATTGCGTCACCGGAACATTGATCGGCCGCTGCACGTATTGCGTCACCTGCTCCATGCACTCCTGCGGGCATCCGGTAGAGGGATCGATTTCGCTACTTGGCTTGTAGCTGGTGACGGGAACGCACTGATACTGCGTGCGGTAGGTCGTCTCGGGCACGTAGTTCACCTGCTGTACCGGCACCATGACTGGCGGTGGCGGCGCGGGAATCGGCGCTGCGACGGGCATCATGATCGGGGCGGCGACAGGCGCGACCGCAAAGGCTGTCGGCGCCTTTCGGCAGCAGCTCGCAAAAAAGTCGGATAGACAGCATTGGGCTTGGCTCACGGTCGGCATCATGAATGCGGCACCAGCCGCACACAGCATGACGAACAAGGAACGCCGGATTGTCATCGCACTCTCCTAAAGCTCGGTTGGCTAACCGGCCGGTCACTCCGGCCTGATCACCATCTCCCCTAGCCTAGGTTGCGCTCTGGTACACAACTCTAAGAAAATCCATTTGCGATCTCATGAATTCCACGCCACAGACCGTCGCCGCCGTCACCACCGACAGAACCGTCACCACCGGCCGTCAGTTGCCAGTGACGCCGCATTTCAAACCGGTCATAGAGTTCGCAGAGCGACTCCCGCAGATTCCCGTGATGGGTTATGAAAGCCTCCTCGATGTCGCCCGTTTGGATCAGTCTGCCGTGCCACTGTCCGTAATCGGGCAGCTTGCCGACGATGGACTGAAGCAGGTCGGCCGTCGTGTCGCACCTGGCAAGCACGGGCAGGCCGGCCGCGTGGTGCGATGTCACGAGGAGCCCACAGCCTGACACCCGGGCCACGAGCCGGAGCAACACTCGAGCGGAATACCCCAGGCACTCCCAGCTATCGATGCAGGCGACGCCTCCCCAGGCGGCCCGTCTAATGGTTGCCCATGCCGCCAGTCCGTCGCGCCATGAATGCAATCGCACTCGCGTCACCCGGTCACCGCGACGCTCGATCGCATCGGCAAGGTGCACTAAGAGTGTCGACTTGCCACTGCCGTGCGGTCCGACAAGCGTTGCCGCTCCTCCGAGCCATTGCAGGCGATCGAGCAGACCAATCAGATTGACGAGATTGCCCGACGTATCCAGCGGCTCAATACGGCCAGGCTGGGTGAATCGCGTCGAGAACGGATTCGACACTCCGAGTTCCATGCATCATGTCCTGTCCAGCAGGCGGGCCGGCATGCGGGCCGGAGGAATCTGACCGAGCGAAAAAACGTGCTCCGAGACGAAGTCGCGGGACGCGTCGAAGAAGAGCCGCACGCGAACGCACCACCGCACTTTGACGATGACTCCTTCGTAGGAAAGTGGACTCTGTGGGAGCGGCGTGGTGAAGGTCCCCGTCGTTGCCGTCACCAGCAGCAAGGCGGGATCGGTAAGTCGCTGGAAAAAATGTACACCGAGGTCCTCTTCTCCCTTGCCCTCCGAATACCAGAGGACTGAGTGTTCGATCGCACGGATGTGTTCGCCGTCGCACCCTTCGACTCGGTAGCGGACCGCCAGTGGCTCCCGCGGTTCATACTGCCGCAGTGGCCGGTCAAACTGAACATCGATCCGTGGCATCGCCGGACCACGTTCCTCTGGCTTGCTCGTCTCGCCAGTCTGGCTCATCGTGACACCTCCTTGACCGCGATTGGTCGCGAAGGTGCTGCGGGAAGGTCAGTCGCTGGCGGAAACACTACGACGGGAAACATGCGGGCAAAGTCGTGTCGGCGTTCGGGCATGCCATGCACAACGAGCCGCCAGCGAACGGCATTGTGGGCCGACGTGAAGGAGTGCATAGCATTCGCCGGAATCTCGACGATCGCTCGCGCTTCGAATCTGGCATGTGGGGCTGGGCTGACGTCACGAAAGCCTGCCACCCGTTGCTGCCAGACAACCAAATGCTCAGTGCGGGTATCGGTGCCCTGCCGGAACGTGGCCTGTTCCTCCAGTTCGAGCGACAGATCAAGAGATCGGAAACTTCCCGTGCCACCCTGGGCGATCAGCACGTCGTAGCAACCTCCCGGAACCAGCGGGTGGTCGGAGATTTCCAGCTGCGTGGGCCCGATTGAGGTAGCCAGGAGAAGGCTCCTCAAAAACATCGCGATTCCCCAAATGCCAACTCCCAAAAACGGTACGAGCAGCGCAAACAGCCACCAGTCGATCCGGCCACCCAGGAGGTCGAGGCCCGCCCCCACGGCCAGCACGACTACCACAGCGTTCCAAAGCAGCGCAAACAGGCCGAAGCCCACCAGCGTCCAGCTCTCCGGGCTTTCGATCGGCAGCCGATATTGCAGGATCGTGCCGGGGGAATTAACGAGATCGTCCCAGACCGGCACCGCCGGGTAGCCGGGCGCCGCCAGCGCCGGCTGTGCCAGTGGATCGAGAAGTTCGGAGAGCCCCGCGGATGCGGCCCGGTGCTCCTCAGACTTTCCCCAGGCTCTCAGCCCCCGCACCAGCCCCGATCCGCCGATGAGTACGAGCGCTCCGGGCAATAGCAGCGAGAGCAGCCAAAGCCACCAGCTGTAGCCAAGCTGCAACACCACGGTTTGCGGCGCGGCGGGATCGTACCAGCAAGGCACCTCTGTACCGAGACTCCACGCCGCCAACTTCCGCACTGCCGCATTGCGATCGGGCGTCTCCTCGGCAGCGGCACTCTGACTCCACGCCTCATGCTCGACACCATCGACCGAATAACGCAGCAGGATGCATGGGCGCCAATTCGTAATTATGGTTCCCGGCGGGTCAGCAACCGTGGACCGTGCGAGCCCCTTGGCTAGAATCGTGCCTCTTGCTTCAGAAAACTCGTGATTGATCCGCCATTCGGGCGCCGCCACGCCCACAAAAAGCAGGGCTCCAAAAAATAAGCCCGCCGCGAGGAGCGCCCCGTGGACCAGGCCGTCTCCCAAGACCCCCCATTCCCGGGAGCCGGTTCGCCGATGGCCACGCTTCTTCTCGTAAAATCGGGGCAGCCTCACGGTCATTCTCCTGCGGGCCGACAGCCGATGCCTGCGTCAATCAGGCATGATCAGGCATGATCAGGCCTGGCTGCAGGTTTCCTGACGGGTCTGAGGACCACGCAGCACGTCGGTGGCGTTCGTATCGACCATGCCGCGGAGCGAACGTGGTCCTGCAGACCCGGCCGGCACCGCGGGACTGGTGCGATAGAACCCAATCTTTTCGAGCGAACGATAGACCTCTTCGAGCGTTTTCTCTCCGAAGTTGGAGATCGAGAGGAGGTCGGCGCGGGTGCAGTTGAGCAAATCATGCACCGTGAAAATACCTTTTTCCTCGAGACAGTTCGTGGTGCGAACGGACAGCCCGATCTCGGCCGTGCTCATTTCGAGTTTCTCAGCCATTTCGTCCGACTGCGTGAGGTTCTTGTATGGAATACGGGGCATGGGGTCCCTCCCTTGCGACATGAATTATGCAATCCTACCGATTGACAGTTCGGGCCTTTGTGCCCAATGAAGCTCGGGCTTACTGGGCCCGAAAATCCTTCGGGCGCACGTGCCCGATAAAACTGCACTGGGAATATACTCCACTTTACCGGAAACCCGCTACCTTCGTCCCCCACCGTGTGTAGGATTCCAGCGCCGGCCCACGCGGCCGGTGCACCCCGCGACATGCCCGTGCCAGCCCATTCTTCAGCACTTTCTCTCGATGCGTTGAACCCGTCGCAGCGGCTTGCTGCCACGCATGTCGAAGGCCCACTGCTGGTGCTAGCGGGGCCGGGCAGCGGCAAGACCCGGGTCGTGACCCAGCGGATCGCCCACCTGATCTCCGTGGGCGTCCCGGCCGAGCAGATCGTTGCGCTGTCATTCACCAACAAGGCCGCCGACGAGATGCGTCGCCGCGTTTCCGAACTCGTCGGACCACAGCCAGTGGTGATGGGCACGTTCCACCGGTTTGCCGCGCGGCTGTTGCGGCGGAATGCCCGCCTCAGCGGGCTGACGAGTGATTATTCGATTCTCGACTCCGATGATTCTGGCGCGATGCTCAAGCGTGCTGTCAAGAAATTGGGCCTCTCCCTCACTCACACGCCCATCGACCGCGTCGCCGGGGTGATCAGCCGCGCGAAGAACGACCTGGCAACACCGGAGACGTTTGAGCCGGGCTGGGGTCGTCCGGTCGACGAGGTGGCGCAGCGTGTCTGGCCCGTCTACCAACAGATGATGCTGGCGGCGAACTCCGTCGACTTCGATGATCTGCTCGCGCACGTTGCTCGCATGCTGATTGACAATGCCGACCTTAGAAAGATGCTCGACGCGCACCACCGCTGGATTCTGGTCGACGAATACCAAGACACCAATGCGGTGCAGTATTGCATCCTGCGGGGACTCTCGATTGACTATCCCAATCTCGCCGTGACCGGCGACCCTGATCAGGCAATCTACGGATGGCGGGGCGCGAGCATCCGCAACATCCTCGAATTTGAGCGCGACTATCCCACCGCGTCAGTCGTCAAGCTGGAACACAACTACCGCAGCACATCCAATATCCTCGGTACCGCCGACCGGCTCATTGCCCACAACAGCCGACGAAAACCAAAACGACTGATCACGGATGCTCCCGCGGGGCAGTTGGTACGGATCGTGCTCGACGCCTCCAGCTATGACGAGGCCAACCGCATCGCGGATGAAATCGCCGGTAGGCTGGCGTCCGGCTCACGGAAGCCGCTCGATTTCGCGATCCTGTTTCGCACAAACGCCCTATCGCGATCGCTGGAGGTGGCGCTTCGCGGCCGTGGTGTACCCTATCAACTCGTCCGCGGACTCGAGTTTTTCAAGCGTCGTGAGATCCGTGACGTGGTCGCGTGGCTCCGGCTCCTGAAGAATCCCCGTGACGATGAGGCCCTGCTGCGGGTGGTGAATGTGCCTCCCCGCGGCATCGGTAAGCAGTCGCTCGACCGCCTCCTGTCATGGGCCGGCGATCAACGGACTTGCCTGCTGGCGGCGGCGGCCGAGGCCCCGCGGATTCCCGGCATCTCGAAGCGATCGGCGACGGCGCTCGTGCAGTTCGCCAGGCTTCACGCCGAACTGACACGGCAGATGAAGTCGAGCGTAGCGGTCCTCCTCGAAGCAGTGCTCGAAAAGACCGGTTACCGCCAGATGCTCGCTCAGGACGGCGGTGACGAGGGTGGAGAAGACCGTCTGGCCAACGTCGAGGAACTCGTCACGGCGGCCCGCCAATGCGATGACTCCTTCCAGGCCGCTACGCCCGACGACGACGCCCTCGGAGCATTCCTGGAGACGACGGCGCTTGTGGCCGATACCGACGTCTGGGACGCCCAAGACAATCGCGTCTCGCTGATGACGCTCCATGCCGCCAAGGGCCTCGAATTCCCGGTGGTTTATCTGATCGCGATGGAGGATGGCATCCTGCCGCACGAGCGCAGCCTAGACCATCCCGACCAACTGGAGGAGGAGCGGCGGTTGGTGTTCGTGGGCATCACGCGGAGCCGGGAGGAAATGCATGCCAGTGCCGCCCGCATGCGGGATTACCGGGGCAGCCGCCGGATCTCGGCCCCGAGTCTGTTCCTCGCTGAGATGACCGGCAGCGAAACAGTTGTTTCCGGGCTTGAGTCGCCGACATTCGGCGCTCCGTGGGGGGGCGGAGGCGATCAGAGCGACGACTATGCGCAAGTCGCCCCTGATGAATGGGGTGAGGCCGCGTCTCACAGCCCGCGTGGGCCGCCGCTGCTGCGTGCGGACGGACTGGTTCTGGAACTCGACGACGCTGCAGCCGACGGGGAGTCGGAGCTGGCGGATAAGGCCCATTCACAGCCCACTGTCCGGCGCCCGCGGGCGCTCGATGCGGTGGTCGAGCGGGCCAGTAACCTCGCGAGTCGTTTGGCGGGCATGCAATCGGTCAAACGGACCTACGCGAAGGGCCAGCGGGTGCGACATGCCGAGTACGGCGCGGGGCTGCTCGCCGCGATCAGCGGCACTGGCCCACGCGCTGTCGGCACCGTGATCTTCGACGGCCCCGCCGGCACCCGCAAATTTATTCTCGGCCACGGAACCCTCGAGCCTGCCGGCTGACGAGCGGCCTATCCGCGGCAAAACTCACCGCTTCGGGGGAGTGAAGCGGACAAGTTGGAAAACGTATCCCACGAGGGAGGGTAGAGGCAGCCGGCCCGGCGGTGCAGTGCCATAACGGGTAGCAAGACGCATTGGACAAGCTCCAAAAACTTATCCCACCAGGGAGGCCGCAGTCGGGGCATGCTCGCGCCACCAGGCAACAGTGGCGGCCAGGCCGGCATTGAATTCCTGCCGGGGCTGCCAGCCGAGCAGAGCCCTGGCCCGGGAGAGGTCGAGGCCGCGGCGCGGCTGACCATCGGGTTTGGACGCATCCCACTCGATCCGCCCCGCAAAGCCGCAGGCGCTGGCAATCCGCCCAACAAGGTCTCGAATCGGAATCTCATCGCCGCCGCCCAGATTGATCGGCAGCGGCTCCTCCATGACTTCGGCCGCCCGCACAATGCCCTCGGCGGCATCATCCACATAGAGAAATTCTCGGGTTGCCGCCCCTGTTCCCCAACAGATGATCTCGGACCGACCGGTTACTCTCGCCTCCTCGCACTTACGGATCAGGGCGGGGATGACGTGGCTCGACCGCGGATCGAAGTTGTCCCCGGGGCCGTAGAGGTTCACCGGCACGACCACGCTGCTCTTCAAGCCATATTCGCGTCGATAGCCGTCGAGCATCACGAAGATTGCCTTCTTGGCGACTCCGTAGGGAGCATTTGTCACTTCCGGATAGCCATTCCAAAGGTCTTCTTCCCGGAAAGGAATGGGACAGTGCTTCGGGTATGCGCACACGGTGCCGGTATGCACAAACTTCTCAAGGCCTCGCCGACGGGCATGCTCGACGAGGTGCAGCCCCATCACCATATTGGCGTAGAAAAACCGTCCCGGGTGCTCCATGTTCGCCCCGATGCCTCCCACCTCGGCGGCAAGGTGGATGACGATGTCAGGCCGAGCCGTTTCGTAGAGCCGCTCGACGTGCGACTCGATCGTGAGGTCACAACTCCGCCGTCGCGGCACAACGATCTGCGTTTCGGGCACCCCCCTCTGACGAAGCAGCCGGACTACGGCGCGGCCGAGAAAGCCCGCGCCTCCCGTGACGATGATTCGCTTGCTTGAAAGATCGGTCACCGTGCATTCCTCCTCAAGAGCGCCTGCCGTTTATCGATTGGGAACGGTGCCGTCATGCCCCGCGGAGATTAATACCTGCTCTTTACGGGCCAGTTCGAGGTCTGAATCCACCATCCGAGCGACAAGCTCTTCGAATGAGATTCTGGGCTTCCACCCGAGTTTGGTCCGTGCTTTCGCCGCTGAGCCGAGGAGAAGGTCGACCTCCGCGGGCCGGAAGTAGCGCGGATCGATCTCGATAAAGTCGCGATAATCCATCCCCAGACGTCCAAACGTCTGCTCGCAAAATTCCCGCACGGAGTGCGTCTCGTCGGTTGCCACAACGTAATCGTCGGGTTCGTCCTGCTGGAGCATCAGCCACATGGCCTCGACGTAGTCGCCGGCATAACCCCAGTCCCGCTGTGCGTCCAAGTTGCCAAGAAAGAGCTTCTTTTGCAGGCCCAGCTTGATTCGTGTGGCAGCCCGAGTGATCTTGCGGGTTACAAAAGTCTCGCCGCGTCGAGGGCTTTCGTGGTTAAAGAGGATGCCGCAGGAAGCGTGGAGACCGTAGCTCTCACGGTAGTTCACCGTGATCCAGTGTGCGTAAAGCTTGGCGACTCCGTAGGGCGAACGCGGATAGAACGGAGTCGTTTCGCGTTGTGGCGTTTCCGCCACTTTTCCATACATCTCCGAACTGGATGCCTGATAAAATCGAATCTGGCAGCCCATGGCGTCCTGAGAGTCGCGGATTGCCTCCAACAGCCGCAGTGTGCCCACGGCTGTGACGTCGGCGGTGTAGGTGGGCTGGTCGAAGCTCACGCGAACGTGGCTCTGCGCGGCGAGGTTGTAAACCTCTGTCGGCCGGATTTCCCGGATCAGACGGGCCAGACCATTGCCGTCGGCCATGTCGCCATGATGCAGCACAAGAGGCCGATGCGTTTCGTGAATGTCGCGGTAGAGGTGCTCGATCCGCTGAGTACCAAACGTGCTCGACCTCCGTACGAGTCCATGCACCTCATAGCCTTTGTCAAGCAGCAATTCCGCAAGATATGAGCCATCCTGCCCCGTGATGCCGGTAATGAAGGCTCGGTAGGGGATCGTTTCCAGAGGAGTCTCCTGACGGTGATGAAGAGCTTCTAAAACCTGATGACACACCAGTGACCACGAACGACTACTGTAATCTCGGAATAACGATCCACCGTAGATCTTCGTTTATAAATCGGTCTTGGCACTTAATGGCGACTCTTCTTGCAGGGCGACATCAAATTCCGTCAGCAGTTGTGCCAGGAATTCTTGGCAGACCTGAGCCCCCATGCCAGCGGGCAACGCCGTCTCGTCTATGACGGCGTACAGTTTGTAGACGGCCTTGGCATTGGCCAATTCAATCCGGGCGATCTGCGGAGCGATCCAGTGGTGATCGATTCCATAGGTCCAGAGGATGCGGAGTGTCTGGCCCGACTTTCGGAACGTTCCCGTAAAGACCTCCGCCTGACGGCCCTCATCGAGCGGCACGATCAGTCGATGTTCTTGTTCGGCAATTTCGAAGCCAGCCCCCGGATAGCAGCGGTCGGGCGTGTGGCCCGATGCATCGTGCGGCGTAGCGCAGACCACGAACGTCGCGATTTTCGCCTTCGTTTTCGTATTCCGGTAGGAGCGTGAAATGTGACCCACAGCACCCGCGCGTGCCAATTCCCTCGGGTCGGAGGCGATCTCCTCGACGGTCTCCCAGGAACCAAACCGGGCGGGAAAACGGCTCTCCAGCAGGTCTGCGGCCCGTTGGAGTTCGACGGCGACGTTGCGATCGCTCCACCGCTCCGTCATCCGGCCTTGCAGGACGGTCGTCCCGAGGATCATCACGACGGCAGTGATCACTACCATCATTCCCAGAGATGTCCTCATCGCAAGATGCTCCAAAGGTTTAAGCCCAAAGGTTTAAGCCCAAAGTTTTAAGAACGAGGAGCCCACGCTGCAGAGCGCGGGCGATCACGCCGCGCTACTTCGCCGTCGCGGCGGTGACGCCGTGACACCGTTGACAACCACGCCCATCAACCCTACGCCCACAGTTCGCAGCCGGTCAATGGCTGCAATGACTTGCGGCATGCGGCTGACATCCAGCATTGTAACGAGAATCACGCCGTCGCTCTGTTGCGCGAGCAAAAGGGGGTCGGATACGTCCAGCAGCGGACCGGCATCGATCACCACATGATCAAACGATTCGCGGTATCCGCGCAGGATCTTTGCCAGTTCTGGCCGTGATAAAGCCGATATCGCGGTATAGTCGCAGGCGCCTCCGGTGACAGCGAAGAGGCCCTCGACGCTGGTGGGCTGTACAGCCTCGTCATTGCCCAACTCGCCCCGCAACAATTCCGGCAGTCCGGCCCGCAATTCGAGATCGAGCATGCGGTGCGCACCAGGATGCCGCAGATCACCATCAATCAGCAGCGTCCGCCTATCGGCACGGGCCAGACTGGCCGCGAGTTGTGCGGCGAATGTTGTCTTGCCCTCATGTTCGACCGCACTCGAGACCAGGATTACCTTGGGAGCTTCGCGTCCACCTTTCGAGATGTGTGTCCGAATCGTATCGCCAGCCTCAGCCATTAAGGCGCTGGGTTCCTGCCGCTTGCCCATCCGCGACATCCGCGGAAAGGTGCCAAGCACGCGAACCCCAACGCGTCGGGGTAGTTCCTCCACCGCACTGAGTCGGTCTCGCAGGTACTCGGGAAGTAAGATCGCAGCGCCACCTAGCGTGAAGCCGGCTGCACCAACGAGCATGGTCAGCAGAACGCGAAACATCTTGTCGTTGCCCTGCGGCACGCCTGCCGGCTCAATGAGAGTAACGCGGTTGGGCATGTTCAGGTCGATCGCTGAGCTTTCTAGCTCGATCCCGATCTGGTCGGTCACACGCTGAAGGTGCTCCAATTCGATTTTCCGCGCGTCCATGTCGGCGTTGGCCTTGCCGAGTTCTGTGACCTCTTTCGATAGTTGATCAAACTCCTTCGACGTCTCCTCAACGGTCTTGGAGAGCATCTCCCGCCGCTTCCTCAATACCACCGGCGCCTCCACCCGATGACCCACGGTTTCCAGCATGAGTTGGGAGACCACCGCCGGCCGCAGTTCTTGTTGCCGCAATTCAATCCGCGCGAGTAACTCCTGCCCCTGCGACCTCAGCCTGCGCACCGCCGGTTCGCTCAGGCCGCGGGCGCTCCGCTGCTCCTGGAAGGAGATTGCCTCTTCCAGGAGAGCCAAGCGGTCTTTGAGCTCAACCATCTGCGGATCCCGGGCCAGAACGGCCAGGACCATCTCCTCCGGCACCGCCTCCTTCGCCGAGATTTCGCCACTTGCTCGTGCCTCAGCCAGCGACAGTTCGGCGTCAATCGCCTTGATTTCCCGCTGCGTCTGGGTGAGCAGCCCCCGCAGCGTGCTGACGTGATCCATCAGGAGGCCGCGCTGGGTCGCCACCTCGGAGCTATCACGAGTTCCGAGCGTGCGGGCAAGGTTATTGAGCGTTTCCCGACGCTCCCGCTGCTGCGACATGTTTTCCTTGAATTTCTTCTCCAGTGCATCGCGACGGGTGAGCTTCTCAGAGCGGTCCTTGTTGACCACGTCGTCGAGAAACGAAGACGTCACGGCATTGACGATCTTGGCCACGTCCTGAGCATTCTTCCCCCGCAGTTTCACCTGCACCACTTCCGACTCCGGGGGTGCCACGACCTGCAGTTTGCGCGAGAGCCAGCCCACCTGGTCATTTTCGGTCTCGAGCAGTGTTTCTAGCTGTTCGATGCCGGGCTTCCGCAATGCCGCCTGGAGAACGTACGGGCTGCGCATCAACTGCAGTTGGGTCTTCTTGTAAGCCTCCAATTCGCCGCCGTCGCGGTCCCGGCTGAGCATTCCGCCGTTATCCCGGACCCGCAGCCACGCTACAGCCTCGTAGCCCCGCGGCATGAGAATCCACGCGGGCACAACGCTGATGACTGACGTCAGCAGGCCGAGTGACACGCTCGACAGCCAACGCCGGCGGACTGCATGCATAGCACGGATGTAATCCACGCCACCCACCACCTGCTCGCCGCCCGTCGGCTGCAGCATTTGCCCCAGCATCCCTGGCGTCTCGCGGAATGGCGCCATCTCATCCCCGCGCACCCCATCCCGCACAATGAGCCCGGGCGGCAACGGTCGGGCCGCGCCGGCGGTTGCGGTCTCAGCGATGACGGCACTCGAGTCGCTCATGTCGTTTGTTTGTTGTCCGGCGCTCTTTCATCGCGGTGGCGTCAGGCTGGAACCATCAGCCATGAAGTATTGCTGGGAAGTATCGCTGGCAACGACTCCTCTACCTCAAGTCTACCCTCAACTGTCTGCCTCCGTGTTCAAATGAGCGCAGGCCCCGATCAGGCTGATTTTCCCCTGCCACTGCCCCCGCCCACGGTGCCCAGCGACTCGCTTTGGATCACGTTTCTCGGTCCGGAGGCCAACGGAAAGAGCGGGGCGACGTCCGCCTGCTCGGGAACGAACAGGATCGACAGCAACATGCGGACCCCATACAGCAGGCCCAGCGCCATAGGCATCATGAAATACCCCGCCCAGTCATGAAAGATTTGTTCTGCCAACTCGGGGTTGATCGTATACATCACACCCGTCAAGGTGATCCGAATCGCGTTGACAGCCAGCGCGATGGGGATAGCGCTGGCTAGGACCACCAGATTCTCGTACCAAGCCAGCTCACTGAGCATGACGATGGCCACTGAAAGCGCAATGAAGATGGTGAGCATCCGCAGCCCGCTGCAGGCATCTACAACGCCGAGGTGTTTGTCCCCGACCACGATCTGGTTGCCCTCTCGGATGGCGTCGATCCCCAGCGTCTGGATCGCATAGGTGCTGACCATGGTGGCCGTAGCCTGCAGTGGCCCCAGCAGATAACGCGTCGCCTCGTCCGGCAGCGGGTACATGAAAATCAGGAAGGCGACCGGCGCCCATGACCAACGAAACAGGCCCCAGCCGCCACCGAGCAAAAACACGCCCGCCAGCGCCGGCACAAAGGTGTACATGTCGATAGTGATGATGCGGTAGCGAGCCACGCAGAGTCGCAGCAGGAGGCTCCCCGCCAATAACCCTAGCCCGGCAAGGCGGGCCGAGTTGACCACCGGCCCAATCGGTTGCCGCCACCACAATAGAATCGCCACCGTGAACAGCGGCACGATCCAGCCATGCGAATACTGAGGATTATTCCACGCAGCCCGCGCACTGAGCAGCCCCGGCCAGTAGCTGAACATGAGCAGCGTCGTGAGGGCGGCGACAACGGTCAGTGGCCCCGCTTGCTCCGGCTGCCGCAGATCGTCTCTGAGCGCAGCCCAGCGCTGCCGGATTGAGTCTCGCAGGGAGCCATTGTCGTCGAAGATTCTTTGCGTCGCCTGGCTCACGCCAAGGGTGGACACCGACAACTTCACGGGCAGGTCGCTCCTAAAAAGAGAAGAAACAGACACAAGAACTTGGTCGACTCTAACCCACGCAGGCGGGCTTTCCACAAAGCCGAGTTCATGGAATAATCCTACTGTCTCGCACCGCATCGGTCACCGAAAGGGGATCGTCTGCGGGGTTTGACAAAGATAGATAGCCAGGCTGATCGACCTGGATAATCGACTGGACTCCGCTCGAGGTTGACCAAGTGGCCCTCCCATGATTTCACCCAGTGTATCACGCCCCCCCACCGCGGGGAGGGTGCCGGCGTGGTTCACACTCGTGCTGCGAATTGCTGCGACCATCGGACTGATGGCGGTGGTTCTGCGTGGCATCGAGTGGTCTAAGCTTCTCGCGCTCTTGGAGCACTGCGACTGGCGATGGTGGCTGGCCGGATTAGCTGTCGGCGTCTTCGTGCAGACGATCGCGGCCGTGCGCTGGGCAGCCCTCGCTCGTCCAATCGGCTTTCCATTTTCGATTGCCACATTCGTCTGGCGGTTTTTTGAGGGCGGGTTCTTCAGCCTCTGCCTGCCCTCATCGATCGGTGGCGACGTCGTCAAGGCCTACCGTCTAGGCGATTCGACACCGACCCGGCTGCTGGCAGGCTGTACCGTGGTTGCCGACAGGCTGACGGGGCTGGCGGCGCTCGGAGTGTTGGCGGGGACGGCATTCACGGCCAAAGAGTTTGCGCTCGACATGCCTGCTGCGCTGGCGGTTGGGGCCGCATTTTTGGGGGCCGCGTTGCTTGTGTTCTGGGTGTCTGTTGGCGCACTCGACCGTGTGCTGGCGATCATGCCGGAGCAGCATGCTGCCAGGCAGTTTCTCAGCCAACTGCTGCCCTACCAGCTGCAGCCCAGCCTGATAACAAAGGCGATTGGCTGGAGCCTCCTTGTTCAGATTGGTGGTTCCGTGGCGGTAGCGTTGACCGCCCGGGCACTGGGGGTGGTGTTGCCGCTGTCGCAGTGGTTCACGGTCGTGCCACTGGTGACGTTGGCGATGGTCGTTCCCTTGAGCATCAACGGCGTCGGTATCCGCGAAGGGGGTCTGGCGATTCTCCTCAAGCCGGCCGGCGTATCGACCGACGCGGCGGTCGCCATCGGCCTGCTCTGGTTCCTGGCGACGATCGTGATGGGCCTAATCGGTGGCGTGCTCTTTCTACTTGATCGCCACCCGAGCCACAGCCTCAAGACCACTCCGGCGACAGCAGCCCGCAGCGTCTAGCAGCCATCTGTTGCCCGCAGCCGGCCGTGGGTGAGCAGAAGACCGACGATCGTCTTGGCGTCGTCGATCCGACCGTCAAAACACATCGCGATCGCCTCGTCCCACTCGACCACCCGCGTGCGGATCTGCTCTCCTGGCTCAAGTGCCTGCGGCCCTGCCTTGAGGTCGTCGGCTACGAAGAGATGCATCCGCTCACGCAGGATGCCCGGCGACATCCACATCGCCCCGACGGCGGTGATCCGGCCGGCCCGATAGCCCGTCTCTTCGGCCAGTTCGCGGCGGGCCGCCTCCTCCAGCGATTCAACGCGGTCAAGCGTGCCGGCGGGGAGTTCCAGGAGCGTCCGTCCGACAGCCACACGGACCACCTCGATAAGACAGACCTCTCGCGGCGACACCAGCGGCACGATCACGACGCTGCCCGGATGACGGACGACTTCCCGCTGACGGCGGCTGCCATCGGAGCAAAGCTCTTCCACCTGCACGACACGAAACCGTTTGGTCTCGAGCAGCAGGGTGCCATTCTCCTGCGCCGCCGCTGCGTCAAGCTGTCCGTCCGGTTGCGGCGGACGAGCGATCGTCACTTCCAGCGGAACGCCAACGACGCGGGCCGCCACCCCTTCCACCTCGAGCGACTGCGTGGCAGCGAGTATCTTCGACTGCAGAAGACCGAGCCCGAGCCCGCAGGCAAGCGCGGGCGAGAAACAGACCGACGAGAGCCGGCCAACCACCTCGTTGCCCGATCGCACCACCGCACCGGCAGCGGGAAGAGGCGAGTGTTCTAAAGCGTCTATCGCGAGCGCGACGAACCGTCGGTTCACATGCCCCAAGGCGTCGATCCTGGCCACCGTTTCCTGACCGAGATAACAGCCCTTGGTAAAGCAGATCGCCCGCTGATCACGGCCCAGTTCCTGCGGCAGCGTCTTTTCCGGAATATCGGCTGGGGCAGGCATGCCCACCTCGATGCGCACGGCTTCCGCGGCAACGGCATTCGCCGCTGGCAACCGTTCTGACTCCAGCCACGCGGTCAGCCGTTTACGATCAGCGGTTGCAGCCTGTAGAAGGAAGCTAGTCGGCCCATACCAGTCGATGCGGACAATCGCCACAGGCACAGGTCCAAGTTGGCCGCGGACATGCCCGAGGAGTTCTGTTGGCAGAATCGCCCCGCACCGCGCCTCCAGCCAGGCTGCCGACTGCGGGCCCGCCACGACCACATGCGTAAAGGCGTCTGAAGCATCGGTGAGTTCGAACTGCTCCCGAATATGGTAGTGCTCCAAGTGCTCCCGCAGGCCCACTGCCAATCCCGCTGGGGCATCGATCCACAGCCCGTCGGTTGTCCGCAGGATGGTGGTCAAGGCCAGCACCCAACCGCGGGCGTCGGTGAAAAAGCCCTCCGTGCCCCTGCCGACCGCCAACGGCGAGACGGCGGCGGTCGTAAAGTTATCGATAAACCGCACCGCATCCGGGCCGCTGACAAGCAGCACGGAATGCCGGCCAGTGTCGACCCAGGCGACCGTTCTGCGGAGGTCGTCATACCCCACCGATCGAGTTGGCGGGATGGCACTCAATACGTCGGGGGAGGGAGTGTTCATGGTGCTCATGAGGTCAGAGTACCACGTTCAGCGGGCCTGGCGTGCCCCCGGGGTCTCTGCGGTGACAGGCCAAGCGTTTTGGGGATACCAGGGATATTTGCCCCCCGTTTTCAAAAACTTTTTCCGCCGCGCGAACGCTCGTCCCGCACGCTGCGTACCAGATTCTATCGCAACACCGATGCAAACCCTGCGGCTTACATTCGCCTGCCGGGGCCTGCTGGGGATAGACGCTCCGCTGACTGAGTTCTCTGATCGGACTTTGCTGAAGGACACAACCATGGCCACTGTTGATTATCAAAATGGATGCCGGAACGATTACGATGGTGATGACGAGGTCGATGATTTGCTCGACGACCCGATCGCGGTGGCTGACCCTGAGCATTCCGATGCGGCACGAGCCGCAGTTGAAGGCGGTGCCGAAGGCTTCCGTTCGACCAACCGGCGGCAGCGTCAACTTCACCGCATCGCTGAGGTGCGGCGGCTCCAGGGCGTGACGCTCCGCAATGTGTCGCGTCGATTGGGCGCATCGCTCGCGGTCGTCCGTCGTCAAGAGGAGCCCGACTGCGACCTGCGGGTCTCCGACCTGCTGCAGTGGCAGGAGGTGCTGGAGGTGCCGATCGCAGAACTGTTGGTCGAGAGTGAGGGACAACTCTCCGGCCCCGTGCTCGAGCGTTCCAGAATGGTAAAACTGATGAAGACGGCAGCGGCGCTTCGGGAGCAAAATCACGATATCAACACCGGCCGCATGGTCACCATGTTGATCGATCAGATTCTTGAGCTCATGCCCGAATTGGCTGATGTCACTCCGTGGCATACAGTGGGCCAGCGTCGGACACTCGATGACGTCGGTCGTACCGGTCGCTGCACAATCTCGGAAGAGGTGTTTCGCAAGCCGCTCCGGGATTGACTTTCACGTCAGCCCATCCTGGCCAAGCTTCCTGGCTCGGTTTTCTGGCCAGTTTCCCGTGCCGATCTCCTCAATCAGCGTGGCCGCCCGATCTGTCAGGGGCGCGGGCGGCCCGACGATCACACTGCCTGTGCGAACAAGCCCGCCTTGTTCGCACAGGCGGTGCTGTTTACGATCCCGGGTGATTCCGATGGCGTCAGGCTGGCATGCCCCGTGGCAGCCGCCAGTCATGTACTTCCTCCAGACATCGACTTCCTCCAGGTATTTATCGTGTTTTCCTTACTGGGTGTTCTTGGCATCACGCTCGTGCTGTTTGTCGTCGTAGCTCTGACGGCGGGGCTGATTCTGGGCAAGTGATCGGGCGGTCGGGTGAGATCCGTTCAGGTCGGTAGGGCCGCGCAGCATGCCTGCCACCAAGAAGCAGAAGAAGCCCCCCAGCACCCCCACAAACAACACCCACGCCACCACGGCCAGCCGGAAGTAATCCCGCAGCCAGACTCGAGCCGGTGGCTCCGCGCTTTTCGGCACCTTCCGCTGGACAGGTCCTTCGCGGCCCGACTGCTGCCGCATGTCGCGACGGAACTCATCCCAGTCTGTCTGCTCCTGGGGTCGATCGAGCTGCTCTAGCCAACTGCTCCGCACCCTTGCCAGCAGCACTGGTGGCAGGCAAACCGCCACCAGCCAGCCGGCCACCACGATGGCCGTCACCAATCTCGCCAGTCCTGTTCCGCTTTTGGGCATGCAGTTTATCCCTCCCAAAACTCTACCAATTCCCCAGCTTCCGCGCCTTCCCCGCGGCTGATCGGTCTGGTGGTAGACCGGGCGGACCGCTATCGTCCTCGCCAAAACGCCCCTCAGTCTCCTCGTCTCCTCAGGAGCCCGCCCTCGTGAGTGCCCGCGCCATCTCCCTTCCGATTCTGCTTGTAACATTGCTCGCCGTCGCGCTCGCTGCGGCCGAAGCGAATGCACAGAGCGGCTGGCTGCCAACGGCCTGGTTCTCGCAAGATACCGTCGACCCTAAGGCGATGTTTCCATTGGCTGAGAGCGACGGTCCGTGGCTGGTTCTGGCAACAACCTTCCGTGGTGAGGGCGCCCGCGACGACGCCCGTCAGCTCGCGCAAGAACTTCGTGGGAGTCACAAGCTCAAGGCCTACACCCACGAAAAATCATTCGATTTCACAGGCAATCAGCGGGGTCTGGGGCTCAATCCCGACGGCACGCCGAAGAAGATGCGGTTTGCCAAGGCGGAGCAGATCACGGAGGTCGCGGTGCTCGTGGGCGACTTTGCCTCCTTCGACGATGCCCGCGGCCAGAAGATGCTCGCGAAAATTAAAAACCTCCAGCCGGCGTCGCTCATGGGCGAGAGCGGGAAGAGCCAGTCGTTTTCCGAATTCCGGAAGATGATGGGCTTTGACAAGAATGCAGCCAAGGGCCCGATGCACCTTGCCTTCGTGATTCCAAACCCCCTCCTCCCCGAGGATTTTTTCACCCGGCAGCAGGTCGATGAATTTGTGCTTGAGATGAATGCTGATGTCACCAACAGCCTGCTCGACTGCCCGAGCCGCTACAGCGTGCGAGTGGCGACCTTCACCGGCGCCGGAACATTCGACCAGAGGGCGATTGAACAAGGGGGCAAGGAGGTGGAGCTTCAAGGCCGCCTCGTGGAAGCGGCCGAAAAGGCGCACAAACTCACCGAGTCGCTGCGTCGCAGCGGCTGGCAGGCTTGGGAGTTTCACGACCGAGAATCGAGCATCGTCTGTGTCGGCAGCATCGAACAGCTCGCGCTGCAGCAGGCCAACGGCGGACTTGCCACGCACCCTGAGATTATTCGCATCGTGAAGGAGCTCGGCCCCGATCCGGCAAAGCTGGCCGTCGGCCAGATCATGCCACGCAGCTTCGAAGGCATTTTCCTTGACGTCCAGCCCAAGCCGATCGACGTGCCGCGGGTGCCAAGTGGCCGCCGCTGAACCACTCGTGCTGGGCACGACCAACGCCGGTAAACTCCGCGAGCTCGCCGCACTCCTCACCCCCTTGGGCATCCCCTGCTGCTCGCTCGCCGGCTTCAGCGCTGCTGTCGATGTCGAGGAAACCGGCAGCTCCTTTGCGGAGAATGCGGCGCTCAAGGCCGCGCAGCAGGCCCGGGCCCTCGGCCGCTGGGTGCTCGCGGAAGACAGCGGCTTGGTGGTCGACGCCCTGGGGGGCGAACCCGGCATCTACTCAGCGCGGTTCTCGGGGGCTGATGCCACCGACGCCCGCAACAATGCCCTGCTGCTCGAGCGGCTCGCTGCTCATCCGGCTGCTGCACGGACGGCGCACTACGCTTGCCACGCCGCCCTCTCCGATCCAGCGGGCAACATCGCCGCCATTTCCAGCGGCGTCTGTGGCGGCGTGATCGCCCACAGTCCGCAGGGCACGAGCGGCTTCGGCTACGACCCGCTCTTTATCGTGCCCGAGTACCAGCGCACGTTCGGCGAACTCACGCCGGTCGTGAAGGCCGTGATCAGCCACCGAGCCCGTGCCATGCGGGCGATCATCCCGGCGATCGTGCACCGGCTGCTTCCGCACTCGCCGCCAGTCGATGGCTGATGACCCGCAGGACATCGGGTGTGCCGTCCATTCGGCCCGCCACGCTCGCCAAGCCCGGCGCATAGCTGCCGAGATTGTCGAGGAACTCTCGCACCCGCGCCGGCGTCACCTCCTCGAGCGGGGCGAAATCACCGCAACCCATCGCGGCGAGGAAGGAGCTGTTGATGAGCTGCTCCGAGTGGGCCCGCTCGGGCAGGACCAACAGTGGCTTGCCTAGGTGCAGGCTCTCGCCGATGAGCTGATTGCCGGCAGCGCTCACAAGGGCCCGACAGCCGGCGAGATCCTCGACGAACCGCCGCTCATCGATCGCATGAAACGAGACGTGCCCCACGCTCTCCCGCTGACCGAGACCGTAGACTTTTACCGGCAGGCCGCAGTCGGCGAGCGCCTCAACGGCGGAAAAGGGCGTATGCCGGCGAAGGTAGCTCAGTAAAAAATCACCTTCATGCGGCACAGCGGCGGTGATGTCCCGGCGGAGCAGCGGCCCAGCCTGCACAACATGCTCCCATCCGCGTCGCAGCGGCGGGCGAAAGAAGGCCGACACGACCGTGTCGGTAGCTTCAAGAACATACATCCACACCGCGTGGCTCATCCCCCAGGCGTTCCATTGCAGTGACCACGGCAACGCGTCGAGGTCGTAAGCCAGCAGGAAGTGCTGGTGGTCAATACTGATCAGTGGGATGCCCTGCCGGCTGGCCGCTCGCGGCAACGCCGGCTCGAAGTCGGTGATCGCCAAGTCGGCCTGAAACGAGTCGAGTTCGAGCATCAGCCGGTCGACGAGCGGCCCCAATTGGCGGGCCTGATAGTCAAGCCCGGCCGCGATCGACCGCATGACATCCAGTCGGCCGCCTGTGTATTGAAAGACGATGCCCGGAATCTTGACAACTCGGACCCGCGGGTGCCCCTTCCGATAACGTGTTGAGAGCATTTCCCAGGCGTCGGCTGAAGTGAACAAGAGCAGTTCATGATCCCGTTCGAGGTGCTCGACAAGGGTCGAAATCCGGGTGGCATGGCCGCGGCCCTCACCGCACAGGCTGATGGCGATCTTCGACATCGAACCTCCATGGGACTGATCGGCACGATACTGACAGGCCAGACGGCGGCCGCAATCCGGGACGTATTGTGAGCACTGGACGGCCAATCGACCACCACGAGCCGGGATTTCAGCCCTTGATTTCGGATTGAACCCCCACCGGCCGGCCGCTATTGTCCCCGCTCCGCTTGAGGGCCAGCACCATCCGGTCAGCACCGTTTACCGCCACCATTATGAAGCTTCGTTCCCTGCTGCTCTTGAGCTGCATGCTGGTTGTGCCAGCCTTGGCAATGTTTTCGCATCTTTTCCCAGCAGATTTTCGGTCTGCTGCCCGGCGACACTTTGCTTCTGCCCGGAGTGGCTGGCGCGGGAATCGCGGGAATACGGCGCCGGCCGAAATGGTACCGATCCAGCCCGCGTCTCCAGCCCCGGCTGCCAACACCAACGATATTCAAGGATTTTCGGCCAGGGCTAACGAATTTATGCCAGTAGCCACCCGATCCCCGCCCGTTGCCGCGGGGCTGCCTCCAGTGATCAGCGGTGCGGCTGCCGGAGCCCAGGGCACCCCGTCCAACACAAATCCCCCAGCCATAACCGCAGAACCGGTACCTCCTCCTCTGGTCGCCCAAATGGCGGACCGCACCAGGCAGGCCCGCGACCAGCAGGCCCGCGATCTGCAGGCGCTCGCAACGCAGCTGCAGACGCTCGGAGCGGTGTCTTTTGACTGCCAGCCGTTGCCTGGTTCGGATGGCCTCCAGAGCAGTTCGTGCCGTGTGCCCGTCGACGCGAACGGCCAGCTCCAACGCGTTTTCCAGGCCACCGGGCCGGATTCGATCTCAGCCTCCGCTGCCCTGGTCAATCAGGTAGTAGCCTGGCGGCAGCGGATCGCTGCAGAGCCTTCTACCCCTCCCGTGGAACTCGGGTCGCCCGCCGCGGCTCGGTTCCGCTGACACAAGCCCCTTGGGCGGGTCCGCGAATCGGACACGTTTCCGCCATGCAATGGAGAAAGCCTTCTCGAGACCGGCTCTTTCACCGATTAGGTCGCCCGGGCGTCCGCGGACTTGCTGGCGGCTGGAATCCGCCTCCTGGCTTAGAGCGTTTACCCAGTCGGCTCCGGTGGCGGCGGAGGGCATCGTTGGCCGGTCAACCGGAGGAGAGCCCGACAGTTCCAGGACTGTATCAGCGTTCCGCTGAACTGACCCGCCTCGAAGCCGCCCTATTTC
>Ga0194043_1000278_pt1 | contig 27207 bp, 24 predicted proteins | sample JunL4415m_MetaG_FD_161274 | JGI IMG/M metagenome (GOLD analysis project Ga0194043, IMG submission 161274) | Anoxic zone freshwater microbial communities from boreal shield lake in IISD Experimental Lakes Area, Ontario, Canada - Jun2016-L442-15m | ecosystem: Environmental > Aquatic > Freshwater >...
GATGGTCGTGAACCAGAAAGTCCGCCCAACTGCCTCCTCGATTACTTCCCCGAGGATTTCCTCATGGTCATCGACGAATCGCATGTGACCGTTCCGCAGATTGGTGCGATGTACGAGGGAGATCGTTCCCGTAAGAGGACGCTGGTTGATCACGGTTTCCGCCTGCCAAGCGCCATGGACAACCGGCCACTTCGCTGGCAAGAGTTTCTCGAACGCGTTGGTCAGGTCGTGTACTTGTCGGCGACCCCAGGTAAATACGAGATGGAAAAAGTGGGCGGCGACGTTGTCGAGCAGGTGATTCGCCCCACCGGACTTATCGATCCTGAGATCGTTCTCAAGCCCACGAAGGGTCAGATCGACGATCTCATTCACGAGATCCGTTTGCGCAGCGAACGAGACGAACGCGTTCTGGTGACCACTCTGACCAAGAAGATGTCGGAGGATCTCACCGACTACCTGCTTGAACAGGGAATTCGAGTTCGCTACTTGCATTCGGAAGTTGACACCCTGCGACGCATCGAGCTTCTTCGCGAACTGCGCCTGGGTACGTACGACGTCCTCGTCGGTATCAACCTGCTGCGTGAAGGACTCGACCTTCCCGAAGTGTCGCTGGTGGCCATCCTCGATGCTGATAAGGAGGGGTTCCTTCGCTCTGGCACGTCGCTTATTCAAACAATTGGGCGTGCTGCCCGAAATGTCTCAGGGCAAGTTCATATGTACGCCGACAGCATCACCCCGTCAATGGCCAAAGCGATCGACGAGACCAATCGTCGGCGGGCCAAGCAAGTTGCCTACAACCTTGAGCGCGGCATCGACCCACAACCGTTGCGCAAGCGAATCGGTGACATTACCGACCTCATCGCACGTGAGGATGCCGACACTGAGGCGCTGCTCGGATCGGCAGACACGCGCAGAGCCCCAGTGCCTACGGCGGGGCGGTCTGTGCGGGCTGCCTCCCTACCCGAGCGCGAACTGGAATCGCTGATTTCCGGCCTCACCGAATCGATGCACCAGGCCGCTGCGGAACTGCAGTTTGAACTCGCTGCCAGATACCGTGATGAGATCAGTGACCTGAAGAAAGAGCTACGCGGAATGCGCGAGGGCGGCAAGTGAACGTACCTCAATGGCTCTGGGCCGCCACCGTGATCTTCGTGATCGCGATCATGGCGTTTGACTTCTGGATTGTTGAACGCCGCGAGCACCCGTTCACGACGGCCGAGGCTGGTCGATGGGTTGCCTTCTATGCGGCTCTGGCTGTTGTGTTTGCAGGGTTTGTATTCGTGTATTTCGGCTCGGCTCCTGCGGGTGAGTTTGTTGCGGGGTATCTCACCGAGTACAGCCTGAGCATCGACAATCTCTTCGTCTTCGTTGTTCTGATGTCATCCTTCGCGGTGCCGCCGTTGCTGCAACATCGAGTTCTGTTGATTGGCGTGGCGCTTGCCCTCGTGTTGCGCACCGTGTTGATTGTGGTGGGCGCAGCGGCTCTCACACGCTTCACTGCCACCTTTTACGTCTTCGGCGCATTCCTGCTCTGGACGGCATGGCGGGTGGGCACCAGCGGTGACGAGGAGCAAGACCCTGACGGAAACGCCGTCGTGCGCTTCATTGAGAAACGATTCCCAGTAACGCGGGAGTATCACGGACATCAGTGGACGGTGACCCTCGACGGCACTCGCTACCTGACGCCCATGATGCTCGTGATCATCGCAATTGGCACCACCGACCTGATCTTCGCCCTTGACTCAATTCCGGCCGTCTTCGGTCTCACCAGTGAGGCCTACATCGTCTTCACCGTGAATGCATTTGCGCTCATGGGACTCAGACAGTTGTATTTCTTGCTGCACGGACTCCTTGATCGACTGGTCTTCCTTAATCGCGGGCTGGCGGTCATTCTCGCCTTCATTGGCATCAAGCTCATCCTCGAGGCGTTGCACTCCACGACCTCGTGGCCGGTACCTCAGATCGGAATCGCACTTTCACTCGCCGTCATCGTGCTCGTTCTGGCGATAACCGTCATCACGAGTCTGATTGCTGTCAAGCGCAATCCCAGTCTGTTGGGCGAATCTCCTGCGGTGGAGGCGGGGGAGGAGGCCGCGCATGAGGCGGGGGCCGCCCTCACCCACCTTCCCGATCCCGAGCACGGCGCTCCGACCGACGAGCCACCCGCGGATCCTCGATCCTCGCGGTAGAGTCGCCCAATGGCCCTTCCCCTGCTTCTGTTCGCTGCGGTGTTGTTCGTATTCGGTGTGGTCTTCGTGCTGGCCGGGCGCTCGGGGGAGCGCGGGTACTGGACACAGCGCGATACCCAAGAGACACCTGGCCAAGACGACACCAGGATTGCTGAGGTCGCCAAACACGTCGGCGACTACGCGATGCACGGTAAACGACCTTCTTTGCGCATCATGGCCGCAGGTTTGCTCATGGTGGGGGCAGCCGTGATCATCGGCATCGTTGGGCTCATTGCCTCGGTCGTTTAATGCGAGCCGGCGCCGCACGTATCGTTGTGGCGCTTGTTGTCTCATGTGTTGCAGTCGTTGCGACACCGCCAGTTGCTGTGAATGCGCAACCGGTGGGCTACCTACCCGCGCCTGACGTGGCTGAAAATGACCACCCGAAGCCGTATACCGATGGATGCCACTTAGGGGATGGCGGCACGGTGCCGATCGCGTGCACGTACGCGCGCGCTTCTGGGAAGCGAACCCTTGCAGTATTTGGAGACTCACATGCCGCCGAATGGTTTGGTGCGCTGCTACCCAATGCCACCGCTCGCGGCTGGCGGCTGCTGTCGATTACGAAGACGCACTGCCCGGCCGATGACGTCGCCGTGGCCCGCTACCTCACCACGCAGCGGTACGTCGAATGCCCCACCTGGAGGCGGCGTGTTTTTGCGCAGATTGCAAAGGGCACGTGGGGACACATCGACGTTCTCGTTCTCGGAAGTTGGCAATTCCACACTATTTTTACCAAGGCCACCGGCCCCGCCATTCTTGCGCCAGACCGTATTGCTGCATGGGAAGCGGGAGAACGGCGCACGTTGAGGGTGTTGTCGGCTCATGTGGGTCGCATCGTGGTGTTGCGGGATACGCCTGACATGCCCGTCACTAAGCCGGCCTTCAATTCGTGTATGCGTGTTCATTTCGCCAATGCGAACGTGTGCGGCTCAACGTGGAAGAAGACCATGAGTGATGCGCTCTGGAAGGCCCAGCAGAGAGCCGGCGAGGGGCTACCCAACGTCACTTATGCGAATCTGTCGACAGCGCTGTGCCCGGAGCTCAGGTGCCCCACGGTGCTCTACGGACTTCGGATTTACAAGGACGACAATCACCTCACGCAATACTTCATGCGCCGAATTATGGCGCCCCGACTGCGTGCTCTGCTTGATCGAGAGATGCAACGGGCTGTTGCGAGCCACTGACTACTTTGCGCACCACGCGAGGGAGTAGTAGGGGTCGGCAACGTGATTCGCGCCTCCCCACGAGACTGCATAAGTCTGGCCACTAGCGGCGTGTACGAATGTGATCTCCCCTGCGTAGGCGCCTGCCGTCGCAGTAACCGCGTTCGTTTCCGTTGTCTGAACCGAGTACGCGTCGGGATTGACGGAGGTGCGCAACCACACTTGCACCGTGGTTGCTGCGTCGAAGTGAGTTGAGGCGTTAGCGGTGAAGGTGATCTTCGACTTGGCCGGTATCGTCGGATTGAATGGACTTCTCTCCACAACTGGGATTGTCGAACAGGTCGCGGTAATCGAGACTTGCGTGGCCGACGACGCGATCGCCCCTGATCGAGAGCCACCTGTCATCACTCCGATGAGTACGGCACCTATAACGACCACACCGGCGAGCGCACCGATGATGCCGATGCGTCGGGTGCGGTCTCTTGATCCGGAGGTCTTGACTGGTTCCTCGGACCCCATGCCAGTGTCGGGCCGCGTGTCCGTCATCAGGTGTCCCTCGGTCAGCGTTCATGGCTTGTGTGGTGAACGTAACGCGCCCGGTGATCGGTGCCCGCGGAAATGTACCTCAGGAGGTACATGGTGCCCTGAGCACGCCCTCACACGCTTGCGCTATTCCTCGATGTGATGTCGCTACCATTCCCGGCTGTGGGAATCGGTGGGCGTTAGGCGCTGGGCACGAAGGCGGCGGTCCAAGTGACCGATAGGTTGTCCGGCGGCGAGCTCAGCGGCGATGAGGAGATCGACAACTGATCGCCGGCATCGAAGGTGAGCTTGTTGGATTCATCGCACCCATATGCCACTGCCCCGTTCGGGCCGCCGATCAGGACGCCAACGGGAGTTGAGGTTGAGTCGTGGTTCTTGCGCAGAGTAAACCGCTACAGCGCTGTTCCATTTGCTGGAGCCAACGACAAACTAATGCACAGGTTGCTGATGGTTCCTGCCGTCGGCATTGTCATTTGGACCAGGGCCTCATTCGTTGAGGCGGCCGTCGCACCAAATCCGAAGAACATGATTTGATTGTTCCTCAGCGTCGTGGCGGAACCGCTGATGATCGACGCGTTCGCCCCGGCACTGGTCAGCGCTCCCGCTTGCGCGCCCGACTGCCCGCGACCGGCCGAATAAACAGCCATAGACCCGATGAGCACCAGAGCGACCACCGCAGCCACTGCAGACCACCGGCGTCGAGTGCGACGGGTGGACCGAGTCGAGGTGGCAGGCGTTTCTGGTCCCATGCTGGGCTCGGGCGGTGTCTCGGTCATCAGGTGTCCCTCGGTCAGCGTTCACTGCAGATGACGCGAACGTACTAGCCGGGCTAATCGGCGCCGGGCGAAATGTACGCTGCTGAATACATTGCGCTGCAACCACGATCGGGACCGTGGCTATGAACTAGCTGCTCTGATCGACTACCAGCCTCGATCACGCCATTCATCAATACTGGGGCGCTCGGCACCGATCGTGGTATCGCTCCCATGCCCCGGATACACCCATGTTTCATCAGGGAGTACGTCGAAGAGTTTCGTGGTGACGCCGCTGATCAAGGTGTCGAATCGCTCGGCGTCCTTTTGCGTGTTACCCACGCCCCCCGGGAACAGACAGTCGCCCGTGAACACATGCGGCGGTCCTTCGGGGTCGTCATAGATCAAAGCAATTGATCCGGGAGTGTGGCCAACGAGATGCACCGCGCGCAAGGAACATTCGCCAACCAAGACGGTGTCGCCGTCTTGTACCGGCAGATCAACGGGCGATGGGATGCCCTCAGCGTCGATGGGGTGAGCAGCGTGTCGTGCGCCGGTAGCCTCGATCACTTCGGCGAGCGCTCCCCAGTGGTCAGCATGCTGGTGAGTGGTGACCACGGTTGCGATTCCTGGATCGCCGATAAGTGAGATGAGGCGCTCAGGCTCGGCTGCGGCGTCAATCAGTAGTTGCTCTCCCGTGCTGCTGCAGCGGAGCAGGTAGCAGTTGTTGTTGAACGGGCCAACTGCGATCTTCGTGATCGTCAGATGCGCGAGTTCATGGCTCTGCGCCGGGCCACCGACAGTGACGTTTCCGTTATAGGACATGCATGGAACGCTACCGCGAGTTCGCTCAGATTCGTATGGCAGCATGGGCAGATGAAGCGAACTCGCAGTGCCGCCGTGACGTTGTGGATGCTGGTCGGCGGGCTCATCGCAGTGAGCATTGGAACCCTGTCGCCTGTGAGTGCGAATGCTGTGGCACCGACTGCGACGTCGCCCACCATGGTCCAAGGGGCCTTCAACCAGTTGCGCTGTGACTCATACAGCTTCACTCCGCCAGCAACTACCGTGTGCCGGCGCGCTTCTGTGGATCGGGTCCAGGCGCGCGTTACCGGAGCTTCCGTCCAGCTCTACTCGGCACGTCGGGGCGGCTGGGTCAACTCCGCCTACGTCTGGGTACCTGTACGTAAGCGTCTGGAATTTGCCGCGCAACTGCTGTGGGTGACCGCACCGAGTGGAACCGCACGTATTCAGAAGTACACCTGTTTCGAGTGGACATTGGTTTCAGACCCGGGGCCTACTGTGTGTTCTCGCGGATCCGACGGTTGGGTGACCGCCACTATTTCGGCGAATGGAATAGCGCAGATTTGGTCGCCGTCCCTCAAACGATTCGTGTCGAGCACGTACCGTTGGCAGCGCCGGGGTGGGTATTTGGCGCTGGACGCGACCCTTGTACCGGCGGCTGCTGTTGATCTCGGTACGTCGATGCTGCCAAAAGTTTCACCGACCGTCACCGACTTCATGGCGACATGCGCGGGGGGAACAGTGTCTGCACGGGTGGTCGCGCGATTTGGCGCCTCCGTGCTGCTCGATGGTGAGACCATCACCTCCAACGGTGTACGCACCGTCTCCTTGGCCCCTGGGCAATCGTTGAAGTGGACGCTGCGCGTGCCAGGTAGGCGTGACGTCGCGCAGCAGGCACGCTGCCTGCCATCGGACTTTCCCTCGTGGGCAGTGACTCGCACCGGGACCCCACATAGCCAGTGGTATGTGATGGCTCCCGATCTTGGAAGTGGTTCAAATCAAGGTGCTGGCAAGAACTACATCGTGGTCGCCGACAACCACGGAATACCTGTGTGGTGGCAGGGCGTAAATCCCGCGCGGCCGATTGGAGCCCAACTTGAGGGTGACAATCTGGTGTGGGGAGAAGCTGGCTATACGTACTCGTACGGGTCGACGTATCACGTTTCTGACTGGAGCGGACGAACACTGTCTGTCGTAGGGGCGACGGCCGGTATCGATCACCATGAACTCGAACCGGCGGTTGGTGGGGGTCACTACGCCATTCGCTACGTCGATCGTGCGTGCCCCGGAGTTGAATGCGTTGATATGTCGTCCTTCGGCGGCGCCGCGTCCGACACGCTCGTCGACGGGGAGATCGTGAAACTGGACGCCTCCGACAACGTGGTGTGGACTTGGAAGTTTCGCGATCATGTCTCCTTTGACGAATGGTCAGGGCTCGACAGCGAGAGCCACCGCTCCCAGACCTTGCTGGTAATGAATGGCCTCACGTATTGGGATATTGATCACGTCAATTCGATCGAAGACGACGGTGATGGGCTCATCATCTCGGCGAGGCATCTGGATGCGGTGTATCGAATCCGCAAGTCGGATGGGTCCATTGATTGGAAACTCGGCGGCACTCCCACACCTCGGAGCCTGTCGGTTCTCGGCGCTGATCGCGCGCCGCTGCTGGGCTCGCAACACGACGCTCGCCGCATAGCAAACGGCAACATCACGATCTTCGACAATGGCTCGGAGTTCTTCCGGGTTCCTCGCGCGGTCGAAGTACGAGTCGACAGTTCTGCACGCACCGCTGACATCGTCAGTCAGGTAACGGACCAGCACCTCGATTTCTCTGCCTGCTGCGGCAGCGCCCGCAAGGTGACGGGGGGAAACTGGGTGGTGAACTGGGGTGGCACCGGGGTGACCACCGAGACCGATGCTTCCGGAAAGCCCCTGCTGCGCATCGACAATGGAAGCGTCTTTAGCTACCGGTCGATCCCGGTCGAGCCAGGAGTGTTGAGTCGGTCGACTTTGGTTAATGCGATGGATTCTCTGGCACCGCGTGCGCTGGGCTAAGTCGACAGTCTGAATCAGCGGTTGTCGCCCCCGGCATCTAGTGTGGGGATTTCAAGGCAGGCGTGAATTCCGGTGGCAGTGCGAGTGGAGGGCTTTTCGTGGATCGGCTGATCGTGCGGGGTGCACGCGAGCATAATCTGCGCGACGTCTCACTTGATTTACCGCGTGACGCCCTCATCGTGTTCACCGGCCTGTCCGGAAGCGGCAAGTCCAGTTTGGCCTTCGACACCATCTTCGCCGAAGGACAGCGGCGATACGTCGAGTCACTTAGTGCATACGCGCGGCAGTTCTTGGGTCAGATGGATAAGCCTGATGTTGATTTCATCGAGGGACTCTCGCCCGCCGTTTCCATCGACCAAAAAGGTGGATCGCGCAACCCGCGGTCAACCGTCGGGACGATCACTGAGGTGTACGACTACCTTCGCCTGCTCTACGCGCGCATCGGAAAGCCCCACTGCCCCGAATGCGGCAAACTCATCGCGCGGCAGACTCCTCAGCAGATCGTCGATCGGGTGCTTGAACTTGATGAAGGCACCCGCTTTCAGGTGCTGGCCCCGGTTATCCGTGAACGTAAGGGTGAGTACTCGGAACTGTTTCGCCAATTGCAGACGCAGGGGTTCTCGCGGGCGCGCGTCGACGGTGTCGTGTACCCGCTGACTGAAGTGCCAACGCTCAAGAAGCAAGAGAAGCACAGCATCGACGTCGTCGTCGACCGGCTTGCGGTCAAGGCCTCAGCCAAGCGCCGGCTTACCGATTCGGTCGAAACGGCACTCGGGCTCTCCGGCGGCCTCATCACCCTTGACTTCGTTGATCTCCCGGAAACAGACCCACATCGCGAACGCGTCTTCAGTGAGCATCTTGCGTGCCTTGACGACGACTTGTCCTTCGAGGAACTCGAACCGAGATCGTTCTCCTTCAACTCCCCATTCGGGGCATGTGTCGATTGCAGCGGACTCGGTACCCGAATGGAAGTCGATCCAGAGTTGCTCGTGCCTGATAATCGACTGACCCTCGCCGAAGGCGCTATTGCTCCGTGGTCGAGCGGGCACGTCAGTGACTATTTCGAACGACTCCTGGCTGCGCTCGGCGATGAACTCGGCTTCGACCTTGACACTCCATGGAACAAACTCAACGCCAAGGTACGAACCGCCATTCTCACTGGTCACGATCACGAAGTGCACGTGCGCTACAAGAACAGATACGGTCGGCAGCGCTCGTATCACACGGGGTTTGAAGGGGTCGTTCCGTTCATCGAGCGTCGGCACAGCGAAGCCGATACCGACACCGGACGCGAGCGCTATGCCGGTTACATGCGCGAGGTTCCTTGTCCTGCTTGTGGCGGAGCTCGGCTTAAGCCATTGAGTCTGGCAGTACGCATCGATGGCCGGTCGATCGCCGAGGTCGCCGGCCTGCCGATTGGCGAGTGTGCCGAACTGCTTGGTTCCCTCACCCTCGGTGCCCGTGACCGGCAGATTGCCGAGCGGGTGCTCAAGGAGGTCAACGAGCGACTGCGATTCCTGATCGACGTGGGGCTCGATTACCTCAGCCTCGATCGTCCCGCAGCAACACTGGCAGGTGGAGAGGCACAGCGCATTCGGCTTGCCACGCAGATTGGTTCAGGGCTGGTCGGTGTGCTGTATGTGCTCGATGAGCCGAGCATCGGACTTCACCAGCGCGACAATCGGCGTTTGATTGAGACGCTCGTGAGACTGCGTGATCTCGGCAATACCCTCATCGTTGTCGAGCACGACGAAGACACTATTCGAACCGCTGACTGGGTTGTCGATATTGGCCCGGGAGCCGGTGAGCATGGCGGTCGCATCGTGTCGAGCGGAACAGTCGCTGACCTTCTGGCCAACCCCGAATCGTTGACGGGTCAGTACCTGTCCGGTCGACGTTCGATTGAGGTGCCATCAGCACGGCGCTCGTTCGACCGAAGTCTGCGCATTGTGGGAGCCCGTGAGCACAACCTGCAGGACGTTTCGGTCGACGTGCCACTCGGCTGTTTCGTGGCGGTGACAGGGGTTTCAGGTTCTGGAAAGTCGACGCTGATTAATGATGTGCTGTATTCGGTGCTGGCACGCGAGCTCAATGGGGCACGCATTGTCCCTGGCCGTCACACCCGAGTCACCGGACTCGACCAGCTCGACAAAGTGGTGCACGTTGATCAGAGCCCGATCGGTCGAACGCCTCGATCCAACCCCGCGACGTACACAGGAGTTTTCGACCACATTCGCAAACTCTTCGCCGAAACACCCGAAGCAAAGATGCGCGGTTACTTGCAGGGCCGATTCTCGTTCAACGTCAAGGGCGGACGATGCGAGGCATGCTCAGGTGACGGCACGATCAAGATCGAGATGAACTTCCTGCCCGATGTGTACGTCCCGTGCGAGGTGTGTCACGGCGCTCGGTACAACCGCGAAACCCTTGAAGTTCACTTCAAGGGACGCACCATTGCCGAAGTACTCGACATGCCGATCGAAGAGGCACTGGAGTTCTTTGAGGCAGTACCCCCGATTGCCCGTCACCTGCGCACTCTTGTTGACGTGGGGCTGGGCTACGTTCGACTGGGTCAGTCGGCGCCCACGCTGTCTGGTGGTGAGGCGCAACGGGTGAAATTGAGTTCAGAACTGCAGAAGCGCTCTACCGGCCGCACAATCTACGTCCTAGACGAGCCAACGACAGGTTTGCATTTCGAAGACATCCGCAAACTTCTCGGGGTGTTGCAGTCCCTGGTCGACAAGGGCAACTCAGTCGTCGTGATTGAGCACAATCTTGATGTGATCAAATGCGCCGACTGGGTGATTGATCTCGGGCCCGAAGGCGGTTCGCGAGGGGGAACGATCGTCGCCGCAGGTACACCCGAAGACGTCGCGGCTGTGACCGAAAGTCATACGGGGCACTTCCTGAGCAATCTACTGCCCGGTTTGCCAGGAATCCCGGCGGTCACGAAGTCTGCGAGTCGCAAACCACGCAAGAAGGCTGCCGCCGTCTAGTATCAGCGCATGTCTACCGTTGAGCGTCGCCAAGTCCTGATCGGAACTGCTGTCGTTGCTAGTGCCGTCGCGCTCGCCGCGTGCGGTTCGGGAGGCGGTGGCGCAGCATCATCGTCAGCGGCTCCCGACCCTTCATCGGAGAGTCCCACCGGCGGCTCTGGCGCGTTGGCATCTACTACCGACGTCCCCAGTGGCGGAGGCGTGGTCGTCGAAAGCGACGGGCAGTCCTATGTGATCACTCAGCCTGTGACCGGTACCTACAAGTGCTTTAGCGCAGTGTGCCCGCATCAGGGGTGCAACTGCAGCAAGGTTGCCGATGGCACCATCGACTGTCCTTGCCACGGCAGTCGTTTCGCCGTAGACACCGGTGACGTGGTTCAGGGCCCCGCCACTACCGGTCTCACCTCGGTGCCGATCTCGGTTTCGGGAACCAGCATCACGCTGGCCTAATTCGCGGGGCCCTAGGCTGGGGGGCGTGGCTGTGCGCCCTTCCTTCCGACCGGCGACCGGTGAAATTCCGGATCTACCTGGTGTGTATCGCTTTGTCGACGCACATGGGCGCGTCATCTATGTCGGAAAGGCCAAGAGCCTGCGCTCGCGCCTGACGTCGTATTTTGCCGAACCGCACACATTGCATCAGCGAACCCGCACGATGGTGGCCACCGCTGCGGGTCTGGACTGGACCGTTGTCGCGAATGAAGTGGAAGCACTTCAACTTGAATACACGTGGATCAAGCATTACGAACCGCGCTTCAATGTGCGCTACCGCGATGACAAGTCGTACCCCTACCTCGCTATCACCGTTGGCGATCCCTTTCCACGGGTGACGGTGATGCGTGGAGCCAAACGACCAGGCGTGCGCTATTTCGGCCCGTACTCGCATGCGTGGGCGATTCGAGAGACGGTTGATCTGCTCTTGCGCGTATTTCCCGTGCGCACCTGCTCGAATGGTGTTTTTCGGCGAGCGGGTCAGGTTGGCCGACCGTGCCTGCTCGGGTACATCGACAAGTGCAGCGCGCCGTGCGTGGCGAGAATCTCGCAGGACGAACACCGAGTACTGGTCGATGACTTCATCGCCTTCCTTGAGGGCCGCGCTGATCCGCTCATTGGTCGCCTGCGGCAACAGATGCTCGACGCCTCCGCCGACGAGGATTTCGAACGGGCAGCGCGCCGGCGAGATGACATCGCGGCGCTTGAGCGCGCGCTTGAGCGCAACACCATGGTGCTCCCCGACGGCACTGATGTCGACATCATTGGAATGGCGGCCGAGCCGTTAGAGGCAGCAGTGCAGGTGTTCTATGTGCGCGGTGGACGCGTGCGTGGGGAACATGGATTCGTCGTTGACAGGGTCGACGATGTCGACGAGTCGGCCCTCATCGAGCGACTGCTCCAGCAGCTCTACGGAAGTAGCGAAGGCTCGGAAGTTCCTCATGAGGTTCTCGTTCCTATCCTTCCTCCCGAGCCGGAAGTTGCCGAGCTGTGGCTGAGTGAACGTCGAGGTTCGCGCGTTCGACTTCGAGTGCCAGTTCGTGGTGACAAGCGGGTGCTCGGAGACACCGTGGGTGCCAACGCGCGTCAACTGCTGGCGCAGCACAAGCTCAAGCGGGCTGGCGATCTCAGTACGCGTGCCTTGGCGCTGGAAGAAGTGCAATCCGCATTGTCGCTTCCCGAGGCCCCCCTACGCATTGAGTGTCTGGATATCTCCCACCTCCAGGGCATCGACGTTGTCGGCTCGTTGGTGGTGTTCGAGGACGCTCTTCCTCGCACGAGCCACTACAAGAGATTCGCGATCAAGGGATTCGAAGGCTCGGACGATGTGCGCGCAATCCACGAGGTGGTCACTCGGCGATTCCGGAGATATCTGGATGAGCAGGTCGCCGCAACTGATCCAGAGCTGTTGGCCGAGGGCTCTGCTACGCGGCCCAGTTTCGCTTACCCCCCGCAGTTGCTTCTTGTCGATGGGGGAGCGCCTCAGGTGGCAGCTGCTGCGCGTGCCCTCATGGAATTGGGTATTGATGACATTTCCGTGGCGGGCCTGGCCAAGCGTCTTGAAGAGGTGTGGTTGCCGGGCAATCCCGATCCGGTGCTGCTTCCTCGCACCAGCGAGGGGTTGTATCTGCTTCAACGGATCAGGGACGAGGCCCACCGATTCGCGCTGGCCTATCAGAAGCAAAAACGCAGCAAGCGGCTCGTGGATAGTTTGCTTGACGAGGTTCCCGGACTAGGGGACGTGCGGCGCAAGGCCTTGCTGCGGCGGTTTGGTTCGCTCAAGGCGCTGCGCGTCGCCTCACTGGAGGAGATCGCCGAGGTGCCAGGAATTGGACCGCGCACCGCGGTGTCGATTCGTGACGTTCTTGACGCGAATCAGAGCGCGTCGGCCGTGAATGTCACAACCGGAGAGATTCTCGGGGAAGATGGTGCTTCATGAGCCCTCCATCGCCCTCATCCCCAGAGTTGCTCCTCGTTACCGGCATGTCAGGTGCAGGGCGATCGACAGCAGCCCGGGCACTGGAAGACCTCGGCTGGTTCGTGATCGACAACCTGCCACCTTCACTGCTTCCAGCCACGGTGCAGCTACTCTCCCGCACGGCGGAAACCCCCAAGGTCGCAGTCGTCATCGACGTGCGCGGGCGGTCCTTCTTCGAGGAGTTCCAGAGCAGTCTGGATGCGCTCGATCACGAGGGCAGCGATGTGAGAGTGCTGTTCCTTGAGGCAACTGACGAGGTTCTCGTGCGGCGCTTTGAGTCCAACCGACGACCGCATCCGCTGCAAGCTGCAGGGCGGGTGATTGACGGTCTCGCGCGTGAACGTGCACTCCTCGCCGACGTGCGCGGCTCGGCCGACCTCGTGATTGACACCGGCGACCTCAACGTTCATGACCTGCGACGCCGCGTTGATGCCGCTTTCGCCGACCCTGAGCGCGTTCAATTGCGGGCGACCGTGATGTCCTTCGGATTCAAATATGGCATTCCCGTTGATGCCGACTTCGTTGCCGACGTTCGATTCCTGCCGAACCCTTTCTGGAACCCCGAACTTCGCGAGCTCACCGGACTCGATCCAGCAGTCAACGATGCGGTGGTCAACCAGCCAGAGGCGCGCGAATTCCTGCAGCAGTACAGCGCCATCATCGACCTTGTTGCTGGTGGCTACCTGCGCGAAGGTAAGCGCTACGTCACCATCGCCGTTGGGTGCACGGGCGGCAAGCACCGCAGTGTCGCGATCGCCGAGAACCTGTCTGCTCGGCTGGTGCGGTCGGGGGTCGAAACCTTCGTGACGCATCGAGACTTGGGTCGCGAATGATTCCGCTCGACGCGCGTGTTCCGTCGACGGCGACAGGGCCCTCAGTGGTCGCCCTCGGTGGAGGGCACGGGTTGGCGGTCAGTTTGCGGGCACTGCGCAGGGTTACAGATCGGTTAACCGCGGTGGTCGGCGTGGCCGACGACGGTGGTTCGAGTGGCCGCCTGCGGCGTGAATTAGGGGTACTTCCGCCGGGGGATTTGCGCATGGCCCTGGCAGCCCTGTGCGGAGATGACGGCTGGGGTCGTACGTGGAGTCGGGTTGTTCAACATCGTTTTGAAGGTGAGGGCGAGATTGGGGGCCACTCACTCGGCAACCTCCTGATCGCAGCGGTGTGGGAGGAGACCGGCGACATCGTCGAAGGACTTCGCTGGGTTGGCGCACTGTTAGGTGCACACGGTCGAGTCCTGCCAGTTTCGGTCGTACCCCTCGACATCGTGGCGAGTGTCGCGGGCCTCGAACCGTCGAACCCGACCGAAATCGACACAGTCTTCGGTCAAGTAGCCATTGCTACGACGCCGGGTCGGGTGGTGGATCTGCGGCTCGAACCACCGAACCCACCCGCCTGCCCACAAGCACTGGAAGCGATCGCCTCGGCGGACGCAATTGTGGTTGGACCCGGATCGTGGTTCACCAGCGTTCTGCCGCATTTCCTGGTGCCTGGGGTTACGGAGGCGGTCGTTTCGTCACATGCCGAACGAATCCTGGTACTCAATCGCACCCCGCAACCGGGTGAAACATCCGGTTTCAAGCCGGAGATGCACCTCGATGTCATCCATCGTTTGCTCCCGGAGGTGCGCTTCGACACGGTGTTAGCCGACGCGGAATCTGTTGCAGAGATTGAACCTCTCGTGCGGGCGGCCGCCTCGTTAGGTGCCACCGTGGTCGTTCGTCCCATTGGGCGTGATGACGATTCCTCGCGCCATGATTCAGACCTCTTGGCAGCGGCTTTTGGCTCGCTCCTGCGTCGCCCGACCCGGCATGACAGGATCAGCCCATGGCAATGACGTCGTCGGTGAAGGACGAACTCTCACATCTGACCGTCACGAAGACCTGCTGTCGTAAGGCGGAGGTGTCGGCGCTGCTTCGTTTCGCGGGCGGACTGCACGTCGTCGCGGGCCGCATTGTGATCGAAGTTGAACTCGACTCGGGTGCTACCGCCCGCAGATTGCGCCGCGATTTGCACGATGTGTACGGCCAAGACGGTGAGTTGGCGGTCGTCCACGGTTCTGGAGTGCGCAAGGGGACACGGTACGTCGTTCGCGTGCTCGACCGCGCCGATCAACTCGCGCGCCAGACCGGGCTTGTCGACGGAACAGGGCGCCCGGTTCGCGGGCTTCCTCCGGCAGTGGTGAACGGAGCGGTCTGCGACGCTGAGGCGGCGTGGCGCGGTGCCTTCCTCGCACACGGTTCGCTGACTGAGCCCGGTCGCTCCAGTTCACTTGAAATCACCTGCCCAGGGCCAGAGACGGCCCTCGCGCTCGTGGGCTCAGCCCGTCGGCTCGGCATAGGGTCCAAAGCTCGTGAGGTGCGCGGAGTCGACCGCGTGGTCATCCGCGATGGAGACGCCATCAGCGCCATGCTCACGCGCATGGGCGCACACGAATCAGTCTTGGCGTGGGAAGAGCGTCGGATGCGGCGCGAAGTGCGCGCTACGGCCAATCGCCTCGCCAACTTCGACGATGCCAACATGCGCCGGTCGGCACGGGCTGCGGTAGCGGCGGGCGCGCGGGTTGAGCGTGCACTGGAGATTCTCGGTGACGACATTCCCGACCACCTCGAGGTCGCTGGCCGGTTGCGGCTCGATAACAAGCAGGCCAGTCTTGAGGAACTCGGCGCGCTGGCTGATCCACCCCTGACCAAGGATGCGATCGCTGGCCGGATCCGCCGGCTTCTTGCGATGGCCGATAAGCGGGCCGCTGATCTAGGAATTCCCGATACTGAGAGCGGCCTGTCACCCGATGGGCTCGCCGACGACCTTTAGGCTCTGGGGCTGCTGGCTCTGAGACCCCGCTGTTCGGTAGGCTGACCAACGAGTTCGCGCGCGTGAAAACGGCGCAACCGACGTCATGTTGCCATCAACGGGAAGGCTTGTCGCGTGACAATCCGCGTGGGAATCAACGGCTTTGGCCGCATCGGACGCAACTTCTACCGTGCCATCGAGGCCCAGCAGGGCAACGGCGAGGCAATCGAGGTGGTGGCGGTCAACGATCTCACCGACAACCGCACCCTCGCGCACTTGCTCAAGTACGACAGCATCCTGGGCCGGTTGGGCCACGACGTCACTTCCACCGACGACGCCATCGTTGTGGGCGGAAAGAGCATCCGCGCCCTTGCTGAGCGCAATCCGGCCGACCTGCCCTGGGGTGACCTAGGCGTCGACATCGTCATCGAGTCGACTGGCCACTTCACCGATGGGGAGAAGGCCAAGGCCCACCTTGAAGGTGGTGCCAAGAAGGTCATCATCTCGGCGCCGGCCAAGAACGAAGACGTCACGATCGTCATGGGCGTTAACCAAGGTGACTACAACCCCGCGATCCACAACATCATCTCGAACGCGTCGTGCACCACAAACTGTTTGGCGCCGATGGCCAAGGTCATCAACGACAATTTCGGCATCGTGTCGGGCTTCATGACCACGATTCACGCCTACACCAATGACCAGGTCATCCTCGACTTCCCGCACGAGGACCTTCGTCGTGCACGCGCCGCGGCACTCAACATCATCCCCACCACCACAGGTGCCGCCAAGGCGATCTCGTTGGTTCTTCCTGAACTCAAGGGCAAGCTTGATGGCTACGCCCTGCGGGTGCCCGTCCCCACGGGTTCGGCGACTGACCTCACGATCAAGTTGGCGAAGGCTGCCACCAAGGACGACATCAACGCTGCAATCAAGGCGGCGGCGACCGAAGGACCTCTCAAGGGCATCCTGAAGTACACCGAGGACCCCATCGTCTCGAGCGATATCGTCACCGATCCGGCCTCGTGCATCTTTGACGCCGGAATCACGAACACTCTGGGCGACACCGCCAAGGTGCTCGGTTGGTACGACAACGAATGGGGCTACTCGAACCGTCTGGTTGATCTCACGCGCTACGTTGCCGCGGCCGGCTGATGCGGTCGCTCGACGACCTCGCAGCATCCGGGCGCACGGTACTCGTGCGCAGTGACCTCAATGTCCCGCTCGCCACAGATGCGAGCGGGAGTCCGGTCATCACCGACGACAGCCGCATTCGGGCGAGCGTCGCCACCATTCGCCGTTTAGCCGATGCCGGAGCACGAGTCGTGGTGCTGGCTCACCTCGGGCGACCCAAGGGTGAACCCGACCCGGCGTATTCCCTCGCGCCAGCAGCCATCCGACTCGGCGAGTTGCTGGGGCGCGATGTGGTGCTCGCCGAAGACGTGAGCGGACCATCTGCCCGCGCTGTGGTGGCTGCGATGTCTGATGGCGACGTGGTCATGCTTGAAAACGTGCGCTTCGACGCTCGCGAAACCAGCAAGGACGCCGCCGAGCGCGCTGCCTTGGCCGGTGAATGGGCGTCGCTGGGCGATGCCTTCGTGAGCGATGGCTTCGGTGTCGTGCATCGTGAGCAGGCGAGCGTGTCGGATATCGCTCGACTTCTGCCGAGTTACCCGGGCGACTTGGTTGGTGCAGAGGCAGCGGTGTTCACTCGCGTACTCAACGACCCCGAACGTCCCTACGTGGTGGTTCTGGGCGGATCGAAAGTGAGCGACAAGTTGGGCGTTATCGCTCACCTGCTGCCGCGCGTTGATCGGTTGCTGATCGGTGGGGGCATGTGCTTCACCTTCCTCGCGGCGCAGGGTCATGGCGTTGGTCGGTCACTTCTTGAGGCGGATCAGATCGATACGGTGCGCGGATTCATTGAGCAGGCAGCTGCTCGTGGAGTCGAGTTGGTGCTGCCCGCCGATGTCGTGGTGGCCAGTGAGATCAGTGACACGGCCGATACCCAGATCGTGCGTGTCGACGCCATTCCGGCAGATCTGATCGGACTCGACATTGGCCCCGAGAGCATCGCCCTGTTCCGCGACAGACTCGCCGATGCACACACGGTGGTCTGGAATGGGCCGATGGGAGTTTTTGAGAAGGCACCGTTCGCCGCAGGCACTCGCGAGGTGGCTCTCGCTGTGTCAGCGATCGATGGCATGTCGGTTGTCGGTGGGGGAGACTCAGCAGCTGCGGTGCACCTTCTCGGTGTGCCGGCCGAAGGTTTCTCGCACATTTCAACCGGTGGTGGAGCGTCCCTCGAGTTCCTTGAGGGTAAGACACTGCCCGGCCTTGCTGCACTTGAGGAGACATCATGAGTCGCACCACCGGCCGCCGCCCCTTGATGGCGGGCAACTGGAAGATGAACCTCAATCACATTGAGGCAACGTGGCTGGTGCAAAAGTTGGCGTTTGCATTGAACTCTGACGATTTCGACGCGTGCGAAGTCGCAGTCATTCCGCCCTTCACCGACATTCGCTCAGTGCAGACGCTGACCGACGCCGATCGACTGAAGCTCGTTTATGGTGCGCAAGATCTCTCACAGCATGATGCCGGAGCGCATACGGGTGAAATCAGCGGCTCAATGCTCTCGAAGCTCGGGTGCACCTACGCGCTGGTCGGGCACAGCGAGCGTCGCCAGTTCAACGGTGACGACGATGCGGTGTGTCATTCCAAAGTGCAGGCAGCCCTGCGTCACGGACTGATCCCCATTCTGTGTGTGGGCGAAGGTCTCGATGTGCGACAGGCAGGCGAGCACGTGCAGCACACGCTCGCACAAGTTAACGCAGGCCTCGAGGGTGTCTCCGCCGATCAGGCGCGCACCATGGTGATTGCCTACGAACCTGTGTGGGCAATCGGCACCGGTGAAGTGGCAACACCTGACGACGCGCAGGAAGTGTGCGCAGCGATTCGTACGCGACTGGCCGAGCTGTACTCAGGCGATCTCGCCGATGCGGTGCGAATCCTGTACGGAGGCTCAGTGAAGGCCAGCAATGTGGCCGGAATTATGGCGATGCCCGACGTCGATGGAGCGCTCGTTGGTGGCGCCAGTATCGACCCGGATGAGTTTGTCGCGCTCTGCCGCTTCCGCCTCATTCCGGTCGAATAGGGGACGCACGTTCTGTGTGTAGTTCCGACTGTCGTATTCTTCGACCATGAGTGTCATGACCATGTTGCTCGAGATCATTCTCGTCATCACCAGCCTGTTGCTGATTCTGCTGATCCTGTTACACCGCGGCAAGGGCGGTGGCTTGTCAGACATGTTCGGTGGAGGTGTCAGTAGCAGCGTCGGCGGTTCGAGTGTCGCCGAGCGCAACCTCGACCGCATCACGTTGGGCATTGGCCTAGTGTGGGCCGCCTGCGTTGTCGGGCTAGGTTTGCTTCTCTCCACTGGTCGGTAAGTCGCTCTGGCAATTCAGTCCGCCGCACCAATAACGCAGGAGGAAATATCGTGGGAAGTGGCAGTGCGATCAAGGGTAGCCGTGTCGGAGCTGGGCCGATGGGTGAGGCCGAGCGCGGTGATGCAGCGCCACGTATCCGCATGTCATTCTGGTGCGCCAATGGTCACGAGTCGAAGCCGTCATTTGCGACTGACGCGCAGATTCCCGAAGAGTGGGACTGCCCCAAGTGTGGTCAACCCGCGAGCAACGACCGCGAAAATCCGCCGCCGCCCCCGAAGATCGAGCCTTACAAGACGCACCTTGCTTACGTCAAGGAACGCCGCAACGACGTCGACGGCGACGCAATTTTGAACGAGGCACTCGACAAGCACCGGGCTGACAAGCGCTAAGCCAACTCCGACGCTGCGCTCACATCGAGTAGTGCCAGAGTTCGCTCGGTTCCGTGCACCATGCCCGAGGGCAGTTGTGAAGCAGCGCCTGAAGTGATGGCGGCGGCGATGGCATGTGCCTTTTCGGCTCCCGATGCGACCAGCCACACCTCACGAGCGATGTTGATCGCCGCCAGGGTGAACGAGATACGAATCGGCGGCGGCTTGGGCGATCCCTTAACGCCGCACACGGTGCCCGGTGCGTCAATTTCCGGGAAACCTGGGAACAGCGATGCGACATGGCCGTCAGGGCCAACTCCGAGCAGCAGGAGATCAAAAACGGGTGAATCGGCACCGTCGCCCGCCGAAACCAACTCCGCCGCGTACGCGGCTGCGGCCGCCTCGACGTCGTCACCCCAGGAACCTCCAGGAGCGGGCATCGGATGCACCTGAGTGGGATTCAGCGGAACATGATCAAGCAGTGCGGCTCGTGCCCCGGTTTCGTTGCGTAGCGGATCGCCCGTGGGCTCAAATCGCTCGTCACTCCACCAGATATGTACCCGTGACCAATCAACTGCGGTGCTCGCAGGTGAAGCCGTGATCGCCGCAAGACTGTCGGTGCCGATGGTGCCTCCGGTGAGGCACAGATGGGCGACGGGGCGAGCCTCCAGCGCATCGATCAACCCGGTGATGACGCGGGCGGCCACCGCGGCAGCAAGACTCTCGTGATCAGGAGTGACGAGTACCTCGGGGGTCATGGGCGCGCCTTTCTTGTGGATGTGGTGCCCGCTGACGTGCGCGCGGCCTTCTTGGCGGCCGCTGAGTCAACGTGCTCAAGCAGATGCGGCAGTCCGAGCAACGCCTCTGAATACACCTCATCGGGATCGAGTCGGCGTAGTTCCTCCACCAACAACTCAGTGAGATCGCGTCGCGAAAGGGCCACCGTGGCCGGTGCCTGGCCGGTGATACTCAGGGTGGCCTTGTGGCCGTCGGGACGGGTCAGCGAGATCGAGCCGTTTGTCGTGGTGAGTTCAACAGCGCTGATTCCCGGGGCACGCGAAGTTTTGAGCGTGACGGGACTGCCGAGTTTCAAGTGCAGCCACGACGCCAGCAGCGGCCCGGAGGGGTTTGACCGCTCACAGGTCACCTCGATGCTCGTGATCGGTGCTGTCGGCTGGTCGAGAGCGGCGGCCAGCATGGAACGCCATGGCGTGACGCGCGTCCACGCCAAGTCGGTGTCGCCCGGTGCGTAGTTTGACCGTCGGACATCGAGCACGTGGAGCGAACGGCTGACGGTACTCGCGTCGGTGATGCGACGAATTGCATGGCGGCCGATGGGGTCGTCGGCAAGATCGTCAGGAGCCTGTCCGGGCCACCACGCTACGACGGGCGTATCGGGAAGGAGAAGTGGAATCGCCACCGAACCGGCGTGTGCGGCAAGGGCGCCACGCAGTCGCAAAATCGCGAGTTCACCGGGCCCCTGATCGCCGCCCACACTGATTTCTGCATCAAGGCGTGCCGGGCCCCGCTCCTTGCGCGGAATAAACACCAGGATGCGCATCGGGTGTTCGCGCGCGGCCTGACTGGCAGCCAGTACGGCATCGGCCTGAGTTTCTTCTGAGGCCATGACGAGCAAGGTGAGCACCATGCCAGTGGCACTGGAACCCATCCGGGTGCGCTCACTCGCAATCGCCGCGGCCACCACGTTGCCGTTGGTGTCTTCGAGTCGAATCATGGTCGCCGCCAGGATCGTCCGTCACGGGCAAGCATCTCGTACGCGGACTGGGGACCCCAGCCACCGCTTGCGTACTGCTCAGGTCGACCATGCTCGGCCCAATAGTCGAGAACCGGGTCGAGAATGCGCCAGCCCATCTCAACTTCTGGGTACCGAGGGAACAGCGGCGGATCGCCGAGTAGCACATCAAGAATCAATCGTTCGTACGCCTCGGGACTCGCCTCGCTAAATGAATCGCCGTATTGGAAATCCATGGTGACGTCGCGAAGTTCAAGCGCGGTGCCGGGCACTTTCGAACCAAATCGAACAGTCATGCCTTCATCGGGCTGCACGCGAAAGACCACCGCGTTGTTCGAGAGTTCCTCAGTTGCCGACTGAGAGAAAGGCTGGTGTGGAGCCTTCTTGAACACGACCGCCACTTCGGTGACACGTCGACCAAGTCGCTTGCCAGTACGCAAGTAGAAGGGAACACCCGCCCACCGTCGGGTATTGATATCAACGCGCAGTGCCGCATAGGTCTCGGTGCGTGAATCGTTGGGAACACCGTCCTCCTGCAAATACCCCATAACCGGTACCCCGCCTTGCCACCCCTCGGCGTACTGACCGCGGGCAGAATGCAGCTCAAGACGCCGGGGTAGTGACACTGCCGAGAGTACTTTCTCTTTCTCACGGCGCACGGACTCGGCATCGAATGAGACGGGTTCTTCCATCGCCGTGAGTGCCAGCAACTGTAAGAGGTGGTTTTGCATCACGTCCCGTGCTGCACCGATTCCGTCGTAGTAGCCAGCACGGCTGCCGATACCGATGTCTTCAGCCATTGTGATCTGCACATGATCGACGTAGTTCGAATTCCAGATCGGCTCGTACAGATTGTTGGCGAACCGGATCGCCAACATGTTCTGCACTGTTTCTTTGCCCAAGTAGTGATCGATGCGAAAGACGGCTTCCGGCGGGAACACCGCATCAACGACTGAGTTCAGTGCTTCGGCACTTTCCTGATCGTGTCCGAAAGGTTTTTCGATGACTACCCGTCGCCACGCTTCGCCCTCTGGCGTTGCCAGACCGCATCGGCTCAGTTGCTGCACCACCGTGCCAAAGAAACGTGGTGGGATCGAGAGGTAAAACGCATGGTTGCCGCGGGTGCCGCGTACCGCATCAAGTTGGCCAAGTGTGCTCGCCAATTCGTCGAAAGCGTTGTCATCGTCGAAATCGCCCATGACGAAGCGAATTCCCTCAGCTAATTGAGTCCACACGTCTTCGCGAAACTCCGTGCGTGCATGCTCGCGCACTGCATCGTGAACAATCTGAGTGAAGTCTTGGTCGGCCCATTCTCGACGGGCAAATCCGACGAGTGCGAAGCTCGGTGGCAAGAGTCCGCGATTGGCCAAGTCGTAGATCGCCGGCATGATCTTCTTGCGAGCGAGATCTCCCGTGACGCCGAAGACAACAAGTCCACATGGTCCCGCGATGCGGGGTAGACGCCGATCGCGCGCATCGCGGAGCGGATTGGCCGCCAAGGTCACGCGCCACCGCCCGCCAGAGACTTGCTCAGGCTCGCGAGTAGTTCCTCCCACGCCTCGTTGAATTTCTGAACACCTTCATCTTCGAGAACGGTGACCACATCGTCTTCCTTGATGCCCAGCGCTTCCAGACCTTCCCAGACAGTGGCGGCCTGCGCGGCAGTACCGGTGACGGTGTCACCCTTGAAGACGCCGTGGTCAAAGACCGCCTCCAGAGTCGCCTCCGGCATCGTGTTGACGCATCCGGGTGCGGCGAGGTCGATGACGTATCGCGTGTCGTCGTACGCCTTGTCCTTGACGCCCGTTGATGCCCAGAGCGGGCGCTGGGGCTGAGCGCCGGCTTGGCGCAGAGCCGCCCAACGATCAGAGGCCATTACTTCTTCGTAGGCACCCCACGCCAAACACGCATTGGCGATGGCTGCCTGACCGCGAAGCGCGTCGGCTTCGGGCGATCGGAGTTCATCAAGTCTGCGATCAACCTCGGAGTCGACACGGCTGATGAAGAACGAGGCGACCGAGGCGATACCGGAGATATCCAGGCCAGCGGCAAGTGCCGCTTCTAGGCCGCCCATCCACGCAGCCATGACCTCGCGATAGCGATCGACCGAGAAGATCAGCGTCACGTTGACGCTGATGCCTTCAGTCAGCGCGGTGGTGATGGCGGGCAAACCTTCAAGCGTTCCCGGAATCTTGATGTAGAGATTGGGTCGGTCGACCATCCACCACAATCCGCGCGCTTCAGCGATCGTCTTTTCCGTGTCTCGAGCGAGTCGCGGATCGACTTCGATCGACACACGGCCGTCGCCAAGTCCCCGAAGATCGTGCACCGGGCGCAACACATCGCATGCAGCGCGGACATCGTGTGTGGTGATGGCCCTCACTGCCTCGCCGACGTCGACCCCGCGCACCCGAAGATCTGCGATCTGCTCGGTATAGGCGGCCGCGCCAGAACTGATGGCTTTATCGAAAATCGACGGATTGGTCGTAACTCCAAGAATGTCGCGTGAGGCAAGCAGTGCTGCAAGGCCACCGGACTCGATGCGCTCGCGGTCGAGATCATCGAGCCAAATCGACACACCGAGATCGGTGAGTTGAGCCAGAACGTTGGTCATGGAGGGCCTTTTCTACTGAGGGGCTATGAAGCCCGAACGTCTGCGAGTGAAGCGCGCGCCGCGTCGGCGACCGCCTCGGGAGTAAAACCGAACTTGGTGAACATGTGCGTCGGATCGGCGCTCTCACCAAAGTGTTCCAAACTGATACAGCGACCCTGAGTACCGACGTATTTCCACCAACCTTGGGCGATGCCCGCTTCCACTGACACACGAGCCGAAACACTAGAGGGGAGCACGCTCTCGCGATATGCGGCATCCTGCGCCTCAAACCACTCGATGCATGGCATTGAAATCACGCGGGCAGCGACGCCATCGGCGGCCAGTAGGTCGCGAGCCGCGAGCGCGAGTGACACCTCGGAACCCGTCGCAATGAGGAGCACATCCGGCGTGCCCGACGGTGCGTCGGCCAGCACGTAGGCGCCGCGTTCGACACCCTCTGCTGAGGCCAGAGAAGTGCGGTCGAGCACAGGAAGTCCTTGACGGCTGAGTACGAGCGCGGCCGGAGCGTGGTGTCGCAGTGCCGTGGCCCACCCGACAGCGGTCTCGTTGGCATCGCAGGGCCGAACGATGGCCAACCCAGGAATCGCACGGTACGACCACAGGTGTTCGACGGGCTGGTGGGTCGGCCCGTCTTCGCCGAGGCCGATTGAGTCGTGTGTCCACACGTAGGTGACCGCGGTCTGCATGAGTGCCGCGAGCCGCACCGCTGCGCGCATGTAATCGCTGAACACAAAGAACGTGCCGCCAAACGGCTTCAGCAACCCCGAGAGCGCCATTCCATTGAGGATGGAACCCATCGCGTGCTCGCGGATTCCAAAATGCAAAATGCGCCCGTATGGACTGACCCCGCCTGCGAAGGGGGAGTCGCTCTTCAAGGTGATACTTGAAGGAAGGAACGATCCGCCACCCTCGATCGAAGTCAGGTTGCTTTCGGCCAGATCAGCCGAACCGCCCACGAATTCGGGCATTGCGGCGGCGAGCGACTGGATGACCGAATGCGATGCCTTGCGAGTGGCAACCGAGGTTCCGGCCTCGAATTCGGGCAACTCGATGACGGGCAATTGCTTGGATTGGATGCGGGCCAAGAGCGCCGCGCGCTCGGGCTGAGCGATCTGCCACGTCTGGAAGGAGTTGTTCCACTCCGCGTGAAGTGCACTTCCGCGTGCTTGCACTTGCCGGGCGTGTGCCAACACCTCCGGATCGACCGCGAAAGATGCGTTGGGGTCGAACCCGAGTTCGGTCTTGACCGCAGCCACTTCCGCCTCGCCGAGCGCCGATCCGTGCGCTTTGTAGGTGTTCTGAAGATGTGGTGCCGGCCAGCCGATGATGGTGTGCAGCTGGATGAACGAGGGCCGTTCGGTTTCGGCGCGCGCACTATCGAGGGCGGCGGCAAGCGCCTGAACATCAACGGCGCCGTTCGCGGCGAGTGCGACGTGCTGCACGTGCCAGCCGTACGACTCAAACCGTGCGCACGTGTCTTCACCGAAGGCGATGGCGGTGTCGTCTTCGATGGAAATGTGGTTGTCGTCCCAGACGAGCGTCAGATTGCCCAATTGCTGGGTGCCCGCCAGTGAGCACGCCTCGCTGCTCACGCCTTCCTCAAGATCGCCATCGGAGCAGATAACCCACACATGGTGGTCGAAGGGGCTCGTGTCGGGTGCAGCATCGGGATCGAGCATGCCGCGCTCGTACCGTTGTCCCATCGCCATCCCGACTGCCGTCGACAGTCCCTGACCAAGTGGGCCGGTCGTGGTCTCAACGCCGCGGGTGTGTCCGAATTCCGGGTGTCCTGGGGTGAGCGAATCGGCTTTACGGAACTGCTCAAGATCACTGAGTTCGAGGCCGTAACCACTCAAGAACAGTTGGATGTACAGAGTCAGGCTCGAATGCCCGCACGACAAGACGAAGCGATCGCGGCCCAGCCACGACGGATCGGCCGGGTCATGCCGCAGAAAACGCTGGAAAATCAGGTAGGCAGCAGGAGCAAGTGCCATCGCCGTTCCAGGGTGTCCGTGCCCGGCCTTCTGCACCGCGTCGGCGGCCAGCACCCGAGCGGTGTCGACGGCGCGTTGGTCGAGTTCGGTCCACACAATTTCGCTCACGTCAGCCCTCACCTGTGGTCGGAAGCAACGTGATTACCCTAGCGATCCCGGTGACCGCGCGGGGCGGTCTGAGGGTAGAGTTCACGAAGAGGTAACGCTGTATGTTGTATCCCGCTCGTTCTGAGGCGACCTCCTCAGTTCGCTGGAACCCGAGAGGGGCGCGCGTGACCGCAGTTGACCCGGACACAGCCACCCATTCCGCTGGCAGCAGCGTGATGGGTACTGCTCGAGCACTTGTCGCCCTCACCAAACCCCGCATCATCGAACTGCTTCTGGTCACCACGCTGCCCACGATGTTTCTAGCCGCTGGTGGCCTGCCTCCACTGAACACGGTGCTCATCACCCTCGCCGGTGGCGCACTGGCGGCAGGGGGCGCCAACACTCTCAATCAATTCATCGATCGAGACATCGACGTCCTCATGCAACGCACTGGACGACGTCCCCTTGTCACGGGCGAGATCACACCCTTGGTTGCACTGATCTGGGGACTGTTCCTTTCGGTGTTGTCGGTGGCGCTGCTGTGGGTGGCGGTCAATCCGCTCTCCGGCATTCTGGCCGGCGCGGCAATCTTGTTCTACGTCATCGTCTACACACTGATGCTCAAGCGCCGCACACCGCAGAACATCGTCTGGGGTGGAGCTGCCGGCTGTTTCCCGGTGCTGATCGGCTGGGCGGCAGTGACGGGGTCGTTGAGTTGGGCGCCTGCCGTTCTGTTCCTCATCGTCTTCCTGTGGACCCCACCGCATTACTGGCCGCTTGCATTGCGGTACGTCGACGACTATGCCGCCGCCGGCGTTCCGATGTTGCCGGTTGTGGCCGATGTGTCAACGGTGGTACGACAGATCTTGATCTACTCCTGGGCCATGGTCGCTGCGTCCCTGCTGCTCATCCCCGTGGCCGGAACAGGCTGGGTGTATGGCGTAGCGGCGGTCGTCTTAGGCGCGTGGTTCTTGCGTGAGGCTTATGCGCTGAAATCACGCGTTGACAGAGGTGACGCCGACGTGAAGGCGATGCGCCTTTTCCACGGATCGATTACGTACCTTTCGCTGTTGTTCCTCGCCGTGGCTGTCGATCCTTTCCTCTTTTAACCGCGCTCACGCTTTGCGGTGAGGCGCCACCG
>Ga0194043_1000279_pt1 | contig 27196 bp, 22 predicted proteins | sample JunL4415m_MetaG_FD_161274 | JGI IMG/M metagenome (GOLD analysis project Ga0194043, IMG submission 161274) | Anoxic zone freshwater microbial communities from boreal shield lake in IISD Experimental Lakes Area, Ontario, Canada - Jun2016-L442-15m | ecosystem: Environmental > Aquatic > Freshwater >...
GGAAGGCCAGCGCGGCCTGCATCAGCTCGGGCAGGAAGATGTCTTCACTCTCGAACTGCTCGCCGATGACGTTGAGGCCCGGCAGCAAGCCCTTGTTGATGACGTCTCGGGGGTCGATACCCTCGGCCAGAGCCTTGTTGACGGCCTCGAGGACGGCGTCCTCATCCTGGTCGACAATCGCCTGTTTGAGCTCTTCGTACATGGCCTCGTTGCCCATTGCCTGCACCCCTTCTTCTCGTGTCTGGATGTGATCGTGTGGATGGTGTCGGACGGCCTCGCGCCGTGCGGCGGTCGCCGCTAGGCGTCGCCCTCGGCCTCGGCCCAGGTGGCATCGCCGGCGACAAGGCCGGGGAGCTCGGCGCGGATGCGCGCGTCCAGCTCGGGCGCCCAGACGGCCTGGTTGGGCTGCGACAGGATGCCGCGGGCGACGGCGCGCGCGCGGCTCTGCGCGTCCGGCCGTCCGGCCGCCTCCCATTGCGCGCGCATGCCGCGGTCGGCGATCTTGGGGAAGAGCGCCGTGGTCTTCATCAGCGACTTGGTGTGCTTGCTCTTCATATAGTCGCCGCCGGGCCCCGCCTGAGCGATGACGTCGAGGGCGAGGTTGTCCTCGCTGAACTCGAGGCCGCGCACGACGCGCTTGTTCATGAGGGCGATCTCGTCGTCGACCACGGCCTTGCCGAAGTCGAAGGCCATGAGCGAGCTGAAGAGGCCGCCCATGTTGAGCAGCGTGGCCCCGGCGAGCACCGCGCCGAGCGTGTTCATGCCCGTCTCGTAGCCCGACTGCGCGTCGTTTGAGTGCGCGTTGGTGAGGCCGATGTAGCCGCCGGTGGGGACGTTGTAGAAGTGCCCCAGCTGGGCCTGGGCCATGCAAAGCATGCCGGTCTCGATGGCGCCCGGGGCATAGGCACCCGTGCGCATGTCGGCGACCGTGGGCAGGCTGGCGTAGATGATCGGCGTGCCCTCCCTGACCATCTGCTGGAAGACCGTGATGGCGAGGAACTCGGCGTTGCCGACGATCAGCGTGCCCATGAGCGTCATCGGCGAGGTGAGGCCGGCGTTGGGCACCACCGTGGTGTACACGGGCAGGCCGCGCTCGGTGAGATACATCACCGCTTCGGTCGAGTCGACGTCCATCGTCAAGGGGCTGACCATCGGGCAGTAGTGATGGTTGATGATCGGGCGCTCGCGATAGGCGTCGGCGCCGCCGGCGATGAGCTCGCCGAGCCGGATGACCTGGCGCAGGTCGTCCATGTTGGGGGTGTTGCTGCGCACCGGTTTGAGGCAGTTCTTGAGCGCCGGATAGAAGCGGCTCAGGCTGAACTGGCCGGGGGGCGCGTCGTCGGCGAGCGTGGAGATCGAGAAGATGTCGAAGCCCTTGAGCTCGTTGATGAGATGGGCGATGTTGGCGATGTCGGTGGAGGTGGCGCGGCGCTCGACGCCGGTCGCCGGATCGACCACGTTGGGCGCCGAGCTGCCGGTGACGACCACGGGGCCGCAGTCGGGGATCGTGCGGTCGTACTGCGGGTCGCGGCCGCGGAAGGTGAAGCTCGACGGGCAGGCCTGCACGTACCTGGCGACGACCTCAGGCGGGAACTTGACGAGCCCGTCGGCGTCGATGCTGCAGCCGTGCGCCTTGAAGACCTCGCGGGCGGGCGCGTGGTGAGCCAGGACGCCGACGTTCTCGAGGACCCACAGCGACGCTTCGTGGACGCGTTCGACCTGCTTGGCGGTGAGTAGCTCAACGTGCTTCATGTGCATCAGATCCTCTCAGTCGAGTTCTCATACAGCGACCACTCGCAGCCCACGGCGCAGCATCTCGTCGCGCACGTCGGCATCGACGCCGTCGTCGACGACGGCCACCTGCACGTCGTCGAGGGTGCAGATCACAAAGTCGCCGACGACGCCGATCTTGCTGCCGTCGGCGAGGACGATCACCTCGCCGCGCGTCTGGCGGATCATGGCGCGCTCGACGCCGGCGATGCCGACGCTGGCTGTGGTGACGCCCTCCTCGAGGCTCACGCCGTCGGCGCCGAGGATGAATCTGGAGGCGTGAAAGCCGCTCAGGACCTCGATCGACAGCGCTCCCTCGAGGGTGTTCGAGCGCGGCCGGTACAGGCCCCCGAGGAGGATGACGTCGAGGGCCTTGCCCTGGGCCGACGACACGGCCCCGAGGTTGTGCGTGATGATGCGCGCCTGCAGTTCGGGGTCGACGTGCGAAAGAACCTGCGTGGCCGTGGTGCCCGAGCCCAAAAACACGGTCTCGCCGGGCTTGATCATGGCGGCCGTCGCCTGGGCGATGCGCTGCTTCTCCTGGGCGTGCGTGCGCACGTTGGTGACGTAGCGCGGCTCCTCCACGAGGTGCTGCTTGAGGATGGCCCCGCCGTGGGTGCGTGACAGCAGGCCCTCGGTCTCCAGGCGCTCGAGGTCGCGGCGGATGGTCATCTCGGACACCCCGAGCAGATCGCTCAGCGCGGAGACGCGCACGCCGCGCTGTTCGGCGAGCATCTCCAGGATGCGGCCCTGACGCTCGGCCGGGAACATCTCGCGCCTGTCTGGCGACGACATCGAGCTCCCCAGAGGCTGTGATGTGGTGTCAGAATCGATCATAATCGAACGCATTCCCGCGATTCTCAGGCTGGCGGCGGTGAATGTCAAGTGTTCTGAGCTGTGCGAGTGTGTTTTTGCGTGGGAGAACGTTGCCGCCTGCTCCCGCGCCCGCGAAGGGCGGCGGGCCGTGAGGCCCGCCGCCCTTCGCGGTTGCTGCGTGGATGACGGCGCGGCCGCGTCAGTACTCCGCGTCGGCCGCCTTGGTCTTGCCTCTGAACACCCAGTAGACGTAGGCCGTGTAGGCCAGCACGATGGGGCAGAAGATCAGCGCCACGATCAGCATGACCTGCAGCGTCAGGTGTCCGGAAGCGGAGTTGGTGACCGTGAGGCTCGTGGAGGGCGGCGTGCCCCGGGCCGGCACCATCTCGGGGAAGTTGCCGACCGCGGCGATGCCGGCCAGCGCGACGATGATCACCGCCGAGCCGAGGAAGGACTTGAGCTCGCCGCCCTCCTTCATCATCTGCCAGATGGTGTAGAGCAGAGACAGCGCCAGCAGGACGAGGAAGAACCAGCCGAGCGGCCGGCCGAAGACGTTGTCCGAGGCGCGCGACACCGTGGCGATGGTCGCGACCGAGGTCGCCACCGCCAGCACCGCGCACACCCAGAAGGTGACCCGCCGGTACTTGACGGCGCGCGCCTGCAACTCGCCTTCGGACTTGAGCGCGAGCCAGGCCGCGCCGTGCTGGACGATCAGGAACAGGCCGGTCACCGCCACCAGCAGCGAGTAGGGATTGAGCAGTTGGAGGAAGGTGCCCGTGTAGTCGCCGTTCGCATTCATCGGTACGCCGCGGATGACGTTGCCCAGGGCGCAGCCGACGAGGATCGACGGCGCCAGGCTGCCGAGGAAGAAGGCGCCGTCCCAGACCTTGCTCCAGCTCGTGTCGCGATGACGGAACTCGAGCGAGACGGCGCGCAGGATGAGGCCGAACAACACGAGCATGATGGCGAGGTAGAAGCCGCTGAAGGTCATGGCGTAGACCATCGGGAAGGCGGCGAAGATGGCGCCGCCGCCGGTGACCAGCCAGACCTCGTTGCCGTCCCAGATCGGACCGATGGAGGCGCGCACCACGCGCCTCTCGTCTTCGCTCTTCGCGATGAACGGGTAGAGCACGCCGGCCCCGAGGTCGAAGCCGTCGAGGACCACGTAGCCGGTGAGCAGAAAAGCGACGAGGAAGAACCAGATGTTCACGAGGCTCATCGCGTCACCTCCCCGCGCCGGCGGGAGCGGGCTGCGCGGAGGCCTTCTCGGCCTCCAGCATCACGACGACGTCGTCCGGGCCCTTGCGGACGATCCCCAGGAAGATCCGCAGCCAGGCGATGAACAGGATCAGGTAGATCAGGCCGAACAGCCCAAGCGTCGCCCAGATCTCGCCGGCGGAGACCACCGGCGAGACGCCGTCGCTGGTGCGCAGCAGGCCCTGGACGATCCACGGCTGCCGCCCCACCTCGGTGGCCGCCCAGCCCATGTTGATGGCGATGAGGGGCAGGGGGAAGCACACGACCAGCAGCCACAGCAGCCAGCGCGCCTTCTCGAGGCGCTTGAGGAAGTGCATGACGAGCGCCAGCAGCATCACGCCAATGAACAGGAACGACAGGGCGATCATCAGGTGGTAGCTCTGAAAGGTGATCTGCAGCGGCGGGCGATCCTGGGGTTTGACGCTGTCGAGCCCCGTGACCACGTGGCTGGTGCTGAGACCGAGCATCAAGCTCAGTCCGGAGGGGATCTTGAGGCCTGTGACCTCGGGATCGCCGTTGTTGTCGCGCACCCAGCCGAACAGGTACAGGGGTGCGTTGGCCTGCGTGTCGTAGAGCGATTCGAACGCGGCCATCTTGACGGGCTGGTACCTGGCGACTTCAAGCGCGTGCCAGTGGCCGATGAACGGCATGGCCGCGGACGCGAGGAGCCCGACCACCAGAGCGGTGACGAGCGCCTGGCGGGCAAAGTGCAGGTGGCGCTTCTTGAGCAGGTACCAGGCGCAGATGCTGGCTACGACAAAGCAGCCGGCGATGACGCAGGCCACGATCGTGTGCACGTAGCGCGGCGCGAAGGACGGGTTGAAGGCGGCCGCCCAGAAACTCGTGAGGATCGCCCGGCCGTCTTCGACGGCGTAGCCCGCCGGCGTCTGCTGCCAGGAGTTGGCGATGAGGATCCACACGGCCGACAGCAGGGTACCGATCATCACCAGCCACGCCGAGGCGTAGTAGAAGCCCCTGGAGACCTTCTTGCGACCGAAGAGCAACACGCCGAGGAAGGTCGATTCGAGGAAGAAGGCCATCAGACCCTCGGCCGCCAGCGGCGCTCCGAAGATGCTGCCGACGTAACGCGAGTAATCCGCCCAGTTAGTACCGAAGGCGAATTCCATGGTGATACCGGTGGCGACGCCGATGGCGAACGTCGTCGTGAAGAGCTTGATCCAGAAGTTGGAGGCAGCCTTATCCGCGGGGATGCCGCTCTTGAAGTAGCGTCGCTCCGCGAACACGATCATCAGGGCGAGGCCGATGCTGATGGGCACGAAGATGAAATGATAGCCAACGGTGAACGCGAACTGGATACGGGAGAGCATCAAGGCGTCCATGCGTGTCCGCCACCTCCTTGGGGAGCGAGTTGCCCGCCCGCGCGTGGTACCCTCTCTCACCGCGCGGACGGCTTGGTGAGTGCCATTTTCACTGTCAGCGTAGTGTCATGTCAACAGCAATATGTGCGCCGGGTCACAAGCAGGCCGCCGCTGAGCTGAATAGAAAGTATTAAGCGCAGGTTAAGCGGCCTGTTCATGCACGGGGAGCCTGTGCTACTATGCGCGAGGGGTCGGTGCCGTTCGCCGGCCGTTCTGCTGTAGGAGGCTGATCGTTTTGTCTGAAGAACTGCTCGAATGTACGGAATGCTCGGCACAGTGCGAGAAGGTCGTCTACCCGGCGGCCTGTCTCAGCATGAACTGCCGTTTTCTCTATGCGTTCAAAGAAGACGGCGACACGTTTTTTGGGTGCATCGAAAAGGTGTTCCCGCACGAGATCGACCTCAGGATGTTCGAGGACATCGAGCGTGGCAAGGGTGGGTTCGGCGTGGTCAAGGTGGCCCGCACCCCGTTGCCGCAGTGCTCGGTGGCCGTGCAGAGCTGTTACGCCTCCGGCGAGGGGCCGCTCTGCCGCAACATGTACTTCCGGCGCCGCGACCGGCGCGAGGTGCAGACGGTCGAAGACTGACCGGCGTAGCCGGGTAGGCGTGCGGGCGCCGCAGGCACACCGCACGCGCACCGGCTCGCCGCGTACCAGCGTTGACAGGCGAAACCGCGGCTCCGCCGCGGTTTCGCCGTCTCCGGGGTCTGGTATACTCAAAGAGCGCAGCCACCAAGGCTGCCCATGGGGGCGAACAGGTTTCGACATGGGCTGTACCGAGGTGGGAGCAGCAGGCCGAGGTCCGGTGGCCTCGTTAAACTGCCGGAACCATATACTTGCCGAGAATAACACTCTCGCACTCGCCGCCTGATCTAGTCAGGTGACGCATCGCGCCCGGCTCGCCCATGGCTGGGGCCCGCGGTGTCATCAAGTGGGCTGGGGTGCGGTCGCGCTGCTCCGAGCGAACGCCCCCGAGACTGATCGGAGCTGGCAGACGGCGCCCGGCCGACGCGGGGGCCGCGAGCGAGATCAATGCGCCGGCTAAGCCTGTAGAGACTCCGCCGAGGCGTCCGTGGACGCGGGTTCGATTCCCGCCGCCTCCACCATTCCGTTCTTCGCCGTGCGCCCGCGGTCGTGCACTATACTGCGGGCGTGGACCAGCCGGCCGACATCCTTTCCGCCGCGCCCGCCGCCTCCACGCCGTCTGCCTCGCGCTGGCCGCGCCTCCTGGAACCGCTGCCGGTGAGCATCGCGCTCGCGCTCGTGTTCACCGCGGCCGGCCTTGTCGAGCTGCTCACGCGTGGCCCGGTCTCAGCCGGCTACCGCGACGACGGACCCCTGCTGATCACCCTGACTGTGGCCAGCGCGCTCTCGCTGGCGCTGCTCTGGTGGTCGCCGCTCGCCGGCCTCTGCGTCTCGCTGGCGCTCCTGTGCGCGCAGTCGGTCATCGGCTACCAGTTCACCCAGGCGGCTCTGTGGGCGGTCGTTGTCGCGTCCTTTGCGACCGTGGCCTTCGACCGCTGGCGGCGCGCCTTGGCGGCCGGGTTCCTGGCTGCTCCCGGCATGGTCGTCCTGGTGCTGAGCACGCCGAACCTGTCGTGGCAGACAGCCCTGGGCACATGGGCGTCGCTTTCGCTTGTCTGGGTGGTCGCGGTGGTGATCCGCCTCTACCGCGGAAGCATCGAACGCGCCGAGCGCAGGGCGGCGCTCTTTGCGGCCGACCGCGAGGCGCGTGCTCGCGAAGCGGTCGCCGAGGAGCGCGCGCGTCTCGCCCGCGAGCTGCACGACAGCGTCGGTCATGCCCTCAACGTGGTGGTGCTGCACGCGGGCGCCGCCCAGCGCGTGATGGAGACGAAGCCGGAGCTGGCCCGCGAGGCGCTCGGCAGCATCGAGACCGCCGGCCGCCAGGCGCTCGAGGACATCGAGCGCATGCTCGGCATCCTGCGCGCCCCCGACGACGGCGTGGGGCTCGACGCCGCCCCGGGCCTCGGCCAACTGGAGAGGCTGTGCGCGCAGGTGCGCCAGGCAGGGCTGCCGGTCACCCTGAGCGTGGAGGGCGAGGCGCGCGCGTTGCCGGCCAGCCTCGATCTCACGGCCTTTCGCATCGTCCAGGAGTCGCTGACCAACACGCTCAAACACGCCGGCAAGACGCGCGCGACCGTGACCGTGCGCTACGAGCAGGACGCGCTCGCCATCGCGGTCGTCGATGATGGCCGCGGTGTCTCCGCCGGCGGCGCCGGCGGCGGTCGCGGCCTTGTGGGCATGGGCGAGCGCGTCGCCACGTTCAGAGGAGAGCTCGAGGCGGGCACGCGCGCGGAGGGCGGCTTCGCCGTCCGCGCGCGCCTCCCGCTGCAAAAGGAGGGTACATGAGCATCACCGTAGTACTGGCCGACGACGAGCAGATGGTGCGGTCCGGTCTGCGTCTGATCATCGAGTCGGAGCCCGACATCGAGGTCGTCGGCGAGGCCGGCGACGGCGGCGAGGCGCTGGCGCTGACCCGCCGTCTGGACCCCGACGTCGTGCTCATGGACGTGCAGATGCCGGTGATGAACGGCATTGAGGCGACGCGCGCCATCGTCGCGCTGGGGCGCGACGAGACCTCGCGCGTCCTCATCCTCACGACCTTCGACCTGGACGAGTACGTGTACGAGGGCTTCAAGGCCGGGGCCAGCGGCTTTCTGCTCAAGCGCACGCCGGCCGCCGACCTCGTCGCCGGCATCCGCATCGTCGCCGCCGGCGACGGCATGATCGCGCCCTCGGTGACGACGCGCCTGATCGCCACCTTCCGCGACAGGGCGGAGCGCGCCGGCGCGCCCCGCGACGCGGCCGTGCTGGACGACCTCACGGCGCGCGAGCACGAAGTGCTGGTGCTGGTGGCGCGCGGCATGACCAACGGCGAGATCGCCGCGCACCTCTTTCTCAGCGAGGGCACGGTGAAGACACACGTCAAGCGGATCTTCGCCAAGCTCGGGCTGCACGACCGCACGCAGGCCGTGATCCTCGCCTACGAGGTGGGCCTGGTGCGCCCCGGGGAGAGCGCCGCCGAGTAACCTCGCGGCGGCCGGCGTACCCCCGTGGGGGTACGGGCGCCGCCGCAACAATCCCTCTGCGGGCGGCCACCTGTTCACGCTCTGGGGTGACGACGGAGCCCCCGCCTCCCGCTAGGCTTCTCGTGCAAGCTGAAGAGGATCCCGGGAGGTGCGCAGGTGAACGGCTCGATGATCGGCTGGTTCTTCGGCGTCGTGGCGCGTCCGCGCACCTGGCTGAACCTCCTGTTTCAGGTGCTCGCCTTTCCGCTCGGCCTGTTCTACTTCGTCTTTCTGGTCACCGGCCTGTCTGTGGGCCTCGGCCTCGTCATCATCTGGGTGGGCATCCCCATCCTGCTCATCGTGGCCGGGGCGTGGTGGCTGTTCGGGGCCTTCGAGCGCCTTCAGGCGAAGTACCTGCTCGGCGCCGCGGTGTCGGCGCCGCCGCGCGCCTGGGAGAACGTGAACGGCGTGTGGGGCAAGCTCAAGGCCCACTTCGGCAGCGGCGCCACCTGGAGGGACCTCTTCTACCTGCTGGCCAAGCTGGCCCTCGGCATCGTCTCGTTCACGTTGCTCGTGACGCTGGCCGGTATCCTCTTCTGGCTTGTCTACCTCCCCGTGGCTCACTTCTGGGGTATCCCTTTTGTCGATTTCGGCAACGGCCGGGTCTGGACGCCGCCGCTGTGGCTGGCGATCGCCGCGGTCCCCGGGGCCATCCTCAACGTGTTCCTGAGCCTGCACATCGTCAACGGATGGGGCTGGGTGTGCGCCCGCTGGGCCGAGCTCCTGTTCCACTACGACGAGGCTCCGCCGCGCCCGCCGGCGGTCGTTCAGCCGGCCGCCGCCCCAGGCGCGCCGGCGCCGCTGGTGAGCGTGACGGCGCCGGCGCCAGAGGCGCCGACCGCCCCGCGGAGCCCCGTTTCGGCGGTCGCCCCAGAGCCGACGGCGACTCCCGGGGCGCCCGCATCCCAAGAATCCGGATCGAACCGACCCCTGTGATCGTGGAGGTGGAGTGATGTCGACTCAACAAGTGATGAGGATCCTGCGACCGTCATTGGCGCTCTCGGCGATCGCCGCCGCGCTGGTGCTGCTCGGGTTGGTCCTGACCGGCCCCGCCGCGGCGGCGAGCCCGCAGCCGTATTCCGCGGCGACGCCGCTCGCGACCAGCGGCGAGACGCGGGGAGCGATCGTCCAGTTCGGTGAGGACGTGACCGTACCCGCCGGCGAGCGCGTGGAGTCGGTGGTCGCCGGTGGGGGAGACGTCACCATCGACGGTACCGTGGCCGGCAGCCTCGTGGCGTTCGGTGGCGACGTGCTCGTGCGCGGCGTCGTCGAGAACAACATCGTCGTCTTCGGCGGCGACGTGCGCCTCGCGTCGACCGCGGTCGTCGGCAGCACGATGTCGCCGCAGGACAAGTCCATCGTGCTGTTCGGCGGCACGCTCACCAGCGAACCCGGCGCCCAGGTCACCGGGGGCGTCCAGCTCATCGACAACGCGAACTGGGCCGGGTCGCTGAACTGGGTGACGCAGCACACCGTCGTCCGCCCGTGGTGGGGCTTCACGCTGATGGGCTGGATCGTGCAGACGGCGTTCTTCCTGGTGCTGGCGCTGGTCGCCGCCGCGCTCATGCCGCGGCAGCTGCGCGCCGTGCACCGCCGCCTGAAGCTCAAGCCTGCCGGATCACTCGGCTGGGGCGCGCTCATCTTCTTCATCGCGGGGCCGGCCGTGCTCGTCGTCCTCGTGATCAGCATCGTCGGCTGGCTGGTGGTGATCCCGTACATACTGTTCGTCCTGCTCGCCTACTTCTTCGCGACGACGGCCGTGGCGGCGTTCGTCGCGCAGCGTGCGCTGGCGGGGAGCAAGCAGAGCGACAACCTGATGCTGGCCGTGACGCTCGGAGTCATCGGCACGACGATCGTCTCGCGCATCCCGGTTGTGGGCGGACTCGTGGTCATGGCCATGATCGTGTTCGGTACCGGCGCCATCGCTCTGGCGATCGTCGAGTGGCGTCAGGCGCGCAAGCCGGCTGGCGGGCTGGTGGTCCCGAACGAGCCGGCGCCGCCAGTGGCGCCGCCAGTGGCGCCGCCAGTGGCGCCGAACGAGCCGGTGGCGCTGGTGGTCCCGAACGAGCCGGCGCCGCCAGTGGCGCCGCCAGTGGCGCCGCCAGTGGCGCCGAACGAGCCGGTGGCGCTGGTGGTCCCGAACGAGCCGGCGCCGCCAGTGGCGCCGCCAGTGGCGCCGCCAGTGGCGCCGAACGAGCCGGTGGCGCTGGTGGTCCCGAACGAGCCGGTGGCGCTGGTGGTCCCGAACGAGCCGGCGCCGCCAGTGGCGCCGCCAGTGGCGCCGCCAGTGGCGCCGGTCGACTCCGCGACTGGATCCGCCCCCGCCGACGAGGCTCCGCCGGTCGAAGAGCCGCCGTCCGCCGAAGAGCCGCCGGCCGAGAAGTGAGCGGCGCTTGACCCTCCCCCCGCGGGAGGACGCAAGCGCAGGTTGCCACTTGTGGTCCGCGTGGCATACAGATACCAACAGAGGTGGCGGGCCGCGCCGGATGGCGCGGCCCGCCACGGGTCGTCACCGACGGCCGGCGACTTCAAGGGGGAAGCGTGAGCGACATGAGCGAGACCACACTGCAGCCCGGCTCCGCCGCGGCGCCGACCACCTGTGAAGCCGGTACCACCATCGGCCTGGACGACGCCGTCGTCCAGGCCCGTGGCGTCACCAGGCTCTACGGCCAGGGCGACGCCTGCGTCTACGCCCTGGCCGGCGTCGACCTCGACCTGCAGCGCGGCGCCTACACGGCGATCATGGGTCCCTCCGGCTCCGGCAAGTCGACGCTCATGCACATCCTCGCCGGCCTGGACCGGCCCAGCGCGGGCAACGTGTGGGTCGACGGCCAGGAGATCACGGGCCTCAAGGACCGCGCCCTCACGCAGCTTCGGCGCGACAAGATCGGCTTCATCTTCCAGACCTTCAACCTGCTGCCCACGCTGACCGCCGCCGAGAACATCGTGTTGCCGCTGACCATCGCCGGGCGCAAGGGCGAAGAGGCCTGGATCGACGAGCTTGTCGCGACCGTGGGCCTCGGCGACCGGCTGAAGCATAAGCCCGCCGAGCTTTCCGGCGGGCAGCAGCAGCGCGTGGCCGTGGCCCGCGCGCTCGCCTCGCGGCCCGCGGTGCTCTTTGCCGACGAGCCCACGGGCAACCTCGACTCGCGCACCGGTGAGGAGGTGCTGCAGCTCCTGCGCAACTCCTCCGACAAGCTCGGCCAGACCATCGTCATGGTCACCCACGACGCGCACGCGGCCACCTACGCGGACCGCATCGTCTTTCTCAAGGACGGCGTCATCGCCCACGATTGCGGGCGCCTGGGTCGCGACGAGATCTACGACGTCATCAAGTCGCTGGAGGACGTGCGATGATCCGCATCGCCTGGCGCAGCCTCACGGCGCACAAGCTGCGTACGATCCTCACGACCCTGGCCATCCTCCTCGGGGTGGCCATGATCAGCGGCACCTACGTGCTCACCGACCAGATCGACCGCGGTTTCACGGAGATCTTCAGCGACGCCTACAAGGGCACGGACGTTACCGTGACCAAGCAGGCGAAGTTCTCGGGCCAGCTCACCGGCGCCACCGCGGGACTGCCGCAGTCCACGGTCGACGAGGTCAAGGCGGTCGACGGGGTCGCGGCCGTGTTCGGTTACGTCACCGGCATGGGGGCGGTGGCCATCGACGGCAAGCTTGTGGAGACCATGGGGTCACCGACCCTGTTCTTCTCGTATTCGCCCAACGACATCGCGCCGCCGCAGTACTTCCAGGGCGCGCCGCCGGCGAAGAGCGGCGAAGTCGCGGTCATCGAGAAGCTGGCCGTCGATCAGAAGCTCGCCGTCGGATCGCCGCTCACGGTGATCACCGGGAACGGCCCGCATGAGGCGCGCGTCTCGGGCGTCTTTCGCTTCGCGGCGCAGTCGTCTCTGGGTGGCTCGCTGATCATCCACACGACGCTGGCGGACGCGCAGAGCTGGTTCGGCATGGAGGGCCGCGTCAGCGAGATCGACGTGAAGGCGGAGCCCGGCGTCTCGGCCGACACCCTCGCGCAGCGCATTCGCGAGGCGCTGCCCGCCGACACGGAGGTCAAGACGGGCGCCCAGGCCGCGGCCGACCAGACCAAGTCGGTGAGCGACTCCATCGGCGCCTTCCTCAAGCCTGTGCTGCTCAGCTTCGGCGGCATCGCCGTGCTCGTCGGAGCCTTCATCATCTTCAACGCCTTCTCGATGACGGTCGCCCAGCGGCGGCGCGAGCTGGCCATGCTGCGCGCCCTGGGCGCGACTCGCCGGCAGGTGCTGTTCAGCCTGGCCGGCGAGGCCCTGGTCATGGGCGTGTTCGCCTCGCTGATCGGGATGTTCGTGGGCCTCGGCGTGGCAGCCGGCGTGAACCAGGTGTTCAAGCTCGCCGGCTTCGACATCCCGAGCGCGGGGCTCGCGCTGCAGCCGCGCACCATCGTCATCGCTCTGGCCGTGGGCGTCGTCGTGACGCTGCTCTCGGCGCTCATCCCGGCGCAACGCGCCACGCGCGTGCCGCCGATGGCGGCCCTGCAGGAGGGCGCCCAGCTTCCGCCGTCCCGCTTCGCGCGTTTCGCGCCCATCATGGGCGGCGTGGTCGCCGTGCTGGGCGCGCTCCTCATCCTCGCGGGCATGTACGGCCCCGGCAGCACGATGATCCGCCTGGCGACGGTCGCCTGCGGCGCGATCCTGGTGTTCGTGGCCGTGGCCATGCTCAGCCGCTACTTCGTGCGGCCGCTCGTCGGCGTGCTCGGCTGGCCGCTGCAGAAGCTGGCGCCGGTCAGCGGCCGCCTCGCTCGCGACAACAGCCGCCGCAACCCGGGCCGCACGGCGCTCACCGCGGCCGCCCTGATGATCGGCCTGGCGGTGGTGGTGTTCGTCGCCGTGCTCGCTCAAGGCCTGAAGAGCTCGTTCATCGACAGCTTCGACAAGACGGTGCGCGCCGACTACATCATCAGCGCCACGAACTTCATGACGATCCCCTCCGACACCGCGCAGCGGGTCGCGGCGGTCCCCTCGATCGAGACGGCCGTTTCGCTCGACGCACAACAGGTGCAGGCCAAGGGAGGCAGCCTGGCGGTGGTGTGGGGCGTCGATCCGTTCGACATCGAGCGGGTCTGGAGCTTCGCCTGGCTCAAGGGCAGCGACGCCGTGCTGGACAAGCTCGGGACGTCCGGCGCGATCGTCGAGGAACAGACCGCGTCGAGCCTGGGCGTGGGCGTGGGCGACGCCGTCCCCCTCACAACGGTGGAAGGCAAGAAGGCCACGTTCAAGGTGATGGGCATCTATCGCGACGCGATGATGCTGAACGGCATCACGGTGAGCTCCGCGGGCTACGACGCCCTCTTCCCGAAGCCGCAGGCGTTCATGGTGGTCGCCAAGGCGGCTGCGGGGAGCGACATCGCGCAGACCCAGAAGGCGGTCGAGGCGGCCCTGGCCGATACGCCGACCGCCAAAGTGCAGACCACGGCCGAGTACAAGAAGACCACGGTCGACCTGGTGAACCAGATCCTGACCCTGGTGTACGGGCTGCTGGCGCTGAGCGTGATCATCTCGCTGTTCGGCATCGTCAATACGCTCGTGCTGGCGGTGTTCGAGCGCACCCGTGAGATAGGGCTCTCGCGGGCGATCGGCATGTCGCGCCGCCAGGTGAGGGCCACGGTGCGCTACGAGAGCGTGATCACGTCCATCATCGGCGCCGCCATGGGCATCGTCGTGGGCATCCTGTTCGCCTGGGTGGTGACGACGAAGTTCGCCGGCCAGGGCATCACCTTCGCGGTGCCCGGCGGCCAGCTTGTGGTCTTTGTCGTCCTGGCCGTGATCGTGGGCGTGATCGCCGCCATCCTCCCGGCACGGCGGGCGGCGCGGATCGACATCCTCGAGGCGATACACTACGAGTGACAGACAAGGGGAGGGCGGCGCGCCGCCCTCCCCCGAGCAACGGAGAGGCGCATGCCCGAGAGCGACAGCGACCACGGCATCGACGAGGCCCTGGAGGGCGAGATCGTGGAAGAGGGCGGCGAGCAGGCCGCCGGGGGAGGCGCCGCCGCAGGCGGCGCCCGGCCCGGCCCGGCCGCCGGCGGCGCCTGGGCCGGCCCCTCGGGCGTCACCTTCACTGTGCCGGTCGACGCGGAGGCGCTCAAGCAGCATCGCGACAACGCCGCCGTGACGTTCGGCGCCGTGCTCGTCGTGGTCGGCGCCGTGCTGCTCGGCGGACGCTTCAACGACGTGGTCGCCGCCGGCGGCCCCGCCCTGTGGATCGGCCTCGGCTTTCTCACCTGGTGGGCGTTCAGCGGCAACTACGGCCTGCTGGTGCCCGCCGGCGTGCTCAGCGGCCTGGGCGTGGGGCTGATGCTCGACCACGTCGCGTTCTACGGGAACCCCGTGGCTCTGGGCCTGGGCGTCGGCTTTTTCGCCATCTATGCGCTCGACGCGCTGCGGCGCCGGCGCGCCTCAAGCTGGTGGCCGCTCGTGCCGGGCGTCGCGCTCGTGATCGCGGGACTGCTGCAGAACACCTCGGGCTGGGATTCGCTGGGCGAGCTGGGCTGGCCGCTGGTCCTCATCGTCATCGGCATCATCATCATCGGCGGCGCGCTCTCGCGGCGCGCGCCTCGGCGGTAGGGTCCGTTGGGCCGGCTGCTGCGCACGCTGCGCATCCGCCGACGCTGAGTGACGGCTTGGGAGGACAGCCCGTGAGTGCATCGACCCCGCCCTTCGAGCAAGGTCCCATCCGCCCGCCGAGCGAGGCGCACAGCCTTCTCGTGCGCGTGATCCGCAACTGCACCTGGAACCGCTGCACCTTCTGCCCGGTGTACAAGGGCAGCGCGTCGTCGCTGCGACCGCTGGAGGACGTGCTTGCCGACGTGGACGCGATGGCCGCCGCCGCCGAGGTGCTGGAGGAGCGCGGGGTGGGGGTCATCCACGGCGGGTTCGTGCCGCGGGAGGCCTCCCAGGTCGCGCTGTTCCTGCAAGGCGGAGGCCGTACGGTGTTTCTGCAGGACGCCGACCCCTGCGCCGTGAAGCCCGAGAAGCTGGCGGCCGTGATCCTGCGCGTGCGCGAGCGCTTCCCGGCCGTGGATCGCGTGACCACCTACGGCCGCGCGAGCACGCTGGCGCGGCGCACGGCGCAGCAGCTTGCGCTGCTCGTCGACGCGGGCCTGACGAGGGTGCACCTGGGCCTCGAATCGGGCGCCGACGAGGTCCTCATGGCGATCGACAAGGGCTGTACGAGCGGCGACCTGATCGCCGCCGGCGAGAACGTCGTGCGCGCCGGCCTCGAGCTGTGCTTCTACCTGATGCCGGGGCTGGGCGGGCGCGCGGCGGCCGCCGCGCACGTCGCGGGCTCCGCCCGCGTGATCCGCGCGGTGGCCGCGGCCGCGCCCGCGGAGCGCCCGCTCGTAGTGAGGCTGCGCACAGCCGCCGTCGTGCCCGGCACGCCGCTGGCGGAGCGCGAGGCGGCCGGCGAGTTCACGCTGCCCGACGACGTCGAGGTGGCGCGGGAGCTGCGCGACCTCCTTGAGCAGCTCGGCGACGCCCGCCTGGAGCTGCGCTCCGACCACGCCCTGAATCTGTTGCCGGGCCTCGAGGGCTCGCTGCCGGCCGATCGAGGGCGCCTGATCGCGATGCTTGACGAGCTCCTTGCGCTGCCTCGCGACGAGCAGGCGCGGTACGCCGTCGGCGCGCGCCTCGGCATCTATCGCGCCCTCGACGACAGGCTCGACGCCCAGCGTCGGGCGGCGCTGGAGCGGCAGTTCGGCGGGTATGGGCAGCCGAGCGCCGACGAGCTGCTGCAAGCTGCCACGGCGCTGAGGGCGCGGTTCATCTAGGGCTGGCCGGCCCGCGACGGAGCCCTTCCGGGCTCGCGGGCCGCGAGGTGGCGCTTCGCCGATCAGTCCGCGCTTCGCCGATCAGTCCGCGCTTCGCCGATCAGTCCGCGAGGTCGAGGTCGCCGCTGAGGTAGCGTTGCATCGTCGGCCCCATGGCGGCGACGAGCTGCTCGACGCTCGCCGAGGCGAGCGGCTCGATGCGCGCGATGTATCTCATCATCGCCAGGCCGATGAACTGGGAGCCCACGAGCGTGGCGCGCAGTTCCGCGTCGCGCGCGCCGAGCGCTTGCGTGATAGGGCCGAAGATCCGCCGGCCGAGGTACTCGCGGACCAGGGCCATGGCCGTCTCGTTGGTCATCGCCGAACGCACCATCGCCACCAGTGGCGCGCGGCTCTCCTCGGGTTCCCAGGCCTCGAGAAAGGAGCGCACGAGTGTCGCGCCCATGTCTTTGACGTCGCGCGAGATCACGCGTCTGAGGATCTCGCCCGGCTCCACCGGGACCTGCAGCGCCGCCCCGAAGAGGTCGTCCTTGGAGCCGAAGTAGTGCAGGACCAAAGCCGGGTCCACGCCGGCGGCCGCGGCGATGCCGCGGATGGTGGCGCGGTCGAAGCCGAGCTCGGCGAACTCGTCGCGGGCGGCGGCGAGGATGTCGTCGCGCGTGCGGCTGTCTCCGGGGCGGCGGCCGGGGCGGCGGCCGCCCCGGCTCTCCGCCTCGCGCGGCGGAGCTTCGCCACGAGCGGCCGCCCCCTTCACTGCACCGTCGCCGACGAGCCCTCGGCCGCCAGTGCCTCCTCGGCGGCGAGCGTGCGGTCGGCGGCGCGCTCCTCGCGGGTCATGTTCTGGTGGCCGGCGTCGTCACCCAGGCGGCGCCCGGTGAAGAGCGCCGCAGGGATGGCCAGCAGGGCGGCCAACGCGGCCGCGTAAAACGGCCAGATGAACGACTCGGCGATGTCGTGCTTGTAGATCGCCGCGGCGCCGGCGTTGACCTTGCGCCACGTCAGCGCCTGCGGCGTCCCGGCAGGAGGTCGTGGGGCGCCCTTGAGCGGCGCCGTGGTGAGCACGGCCGCGCCGCCGCCGCTGGTGGCCGCCGCCTTGGCGTTCTTGAGGATCGCCGCGGAATACATGCCCTTCTCGGCCGCGGTGAGCTGCTGCTGCGCGGCCACGAAGCCCATGGCTTGCCTCGTCGCCTGCTGGGCGTTCTGGGCAACCGTGTGCGTGAAGATGGCGACCACGAGGGCGACGCCGATCGTGAAGCCCACCTGGCGCATGGTGTTGAGCGAGCCCGAGCCCACGCCGCGGACCTCCGCGGGCAGCGATGCCATGGAGGCCGCCGAGAGGGTCGGCATCGCGAGGCCCATGCCGACGCCCATGAAAGCGACTCGCCACATGACGTCCCACAGCGTGGTATCGCCGCCGAGCTGAGCGAGCAGGATGAGGCCGACGGCGAAGCAGGCGGCACCGACCGACGCCGGCAGGCGCGGCCCGATGCGGTCGTTGAGGCGCCCGGCGTTGGGGGCGATGATCAGGGCGATGATGGGCATCGCCGTGAGCGCCAGCGCCGCGCGCAGCTCCGTGTACCCCAGCACCGAGACGAGGAAGATGACGACCATAAGGAAGGTGCCCCCCATGGCCATGCCGATGAACATGATCGAGGTGTTGGCGGCCGTGAACGAGCGGATCCGCAGCAGCTTGACCGGGAACATCGGCGATGGGGTGCGCAGCTCCCACCACATGAACAGCGGGAAGGTGAGGGCGGCGGCCACGAGCAGGCCGACGATCGCCGGCGAGGTCCAGCCCCAGGAGTTGCCCTGCACCAGCCCCAGCGTGAGCATGAAGAGCCCCAGGCCCGAGATCGCGATGCCGGGGATGTCGAGGCCGCCCGCGGACAGCGCCTTCTTGACGCGCGCGGGCAGCACGATGCCGCAGACGACCACGGCGAAGATTCCCACGGGGATGTTGACGAAGAAGATCCACGACCAGTGGCCGTAGGTCACGAGCACGCCGCCGAGGGTCGGGCCGACGGCCGCCGCCGCCGTGCCCAGCGCCCCCCAGATGCCGACCGCCATGCCCTGTTGGCGCCGTGGGAAGGCGCCGAGCACGATGGCCAGCGAGATGGTGAGCATCGCGGCGCCGCCCACGCCCTGGCCGCCGCGAAAGGCGATCAGCCACTCGATGCTGGGGGCGAAGCCGCAGAGCATCGAGAAGAGGGTGAACATCACGAGGCCGAACATGAAGACGCGTTTCTGACCGTACTTGTCGGCGATGCGCCCCACGGAGAGGAAGCAGACGGCGAGCACCAGGCTGTAGGCGTTGAGCACCCACGAGGCGTGCGTCACCGTGGTGTGGAGGTCGGCGATGATCGCCGGCATGGCGATATTGACGATGGTCACGTCGAGCAGCCCCATGAACATGCCGATCGAAACGGCCACGAGGATCCACCACTTGCGCGGGTGGCCCTGGTCGAGAGTCGGGTCGAGGGTCGGGTCGATCACTGTGCGGTCCTTTCGATCACGGAGTGCTCCGTCGTTCCGGCGGGCGGCGCTTCGCTCGCGCGCGCGAGCGCGACGAAGGTTTCTTCAAAGGTGGCGGGGACCACGCTGAGGGTGGCGGCGACGCCGCCCGCGTCGAGCGCCGCCTGAACGCGGGCGGCGTCGCCGCCCGGCACGCGCAGCGTGTGGCCGACGAGGGCCGCGGGGAGGCCGGCGTTGTCGAGAGCCGCGAAGGCGGCCTCCCAGAGCGGCGCTTCGACGGCCACGGCCTTGCGCGCGCCCACGATGGCGGCGAGGTCGCCGTGCGCGACGACGCGGCCGGCGGCCATCACCACGAGGCGGTCGCAGAAGCCGGCTTCGTCGAGATGATGGGTGGTCACAAGCACGCCGGCGCCGCCCTGAGCCGCGCCGTGGATCGACTCCCAGAGCAGCGCCCTTGCCGTGGGGTCGACGCCCGAGGTGGGCTCGTCGAGGACGAGCAGCTCGGGGGCGTGCGCGAGGGCCGCCGCGAAAGCGAGGCGGCGACGCAGCCCGTGCGGCAGGTCGCGCACCAGCGTGTCGCGCAGCGCCTCGAGGTCCGCGTCCAGAGTGGGCACGGCGCTGCCGAAGGCGCGCGCCGAGAAGGCCAGGTTCTCCTGCACGCTGAGATCCTCCCAGAGGCCGAGGCCCTGCGGGACGTAGCCGAGGCGCAGGCGCGTTGCACGGGAGGGCGCGCGGCCGAAGAGCCGCACCGCGCCCGACGTGGGGTGCAGCAGGCCGAGCAGCAGCCGGATGAGGGTCGTCTTGCCGGCGCCGTTGGCGCCGAGCAGGCCGACGACCTCGCCGGCCCGCACCTCGAGGTCGACGCCGGCGACGGCCGTGAGCCGGCCGAAGCGGCACACGACGTGGCGGGCGGAGGCCTGGGGCGGAGGGGCAGAGGCATGCGCGAGGCCGCGTGAGCCCGGGGCGGCCTCGCGGCTGCGCGGCGCGGCCGGGGGCAGCGCCGCGGCCACCGCCTCCGGCGGTCCGGCGGCGATCACCCGGCCGGCGTCCAGCAGCAGCACCCAGGCGGCGCGGTCGGCTTCGTCCAGGTAGGTGGTGGAGACGACCACGCCGGCGCCGCCGGCGGCGGCGCCGGCGATCAGGCGCCACAGGTCCACCCGGCTCACCGGGTCCACTCCGGTCGTGGGTTCGTCGAGGATCAGCAGCTCCGGCCGATGCAGCATCGCCAGGGCGAAGGCCAGCTTCTGGCGCATGCCGCCGGAGAGGCGGCCGGCGAGACGATCGCCGATGCCGTCGAGCCCGGTGCGCTCCAGGAGCTCGGCGAGGCGCGCCTCGAGCTCCGCGCCGCGCACGCCATAGGCCGCGGCGACAAAGGCGACGTTCTCGGCGACGGTGAGGTCGTCGTAGAGCCCGGAGGCGCCGGCGACGTAGCCGATGCGGCGGCGCGCCGGGCTGCGCACCGTGCCCGCCGCGGGCCGGACGACGCCGGCCAGGGCGCGGAGCAGCGTGGTCTTGCCGGCGCCGTCGCCGCCGATCACGGCGCTGACCGCTCCGGCCGGCGCGTCCAGGGTCACGTCGTGCAGCGCGGTGCGCCGGCCGTAGCGCACCGTGAGGCCGCTCACCCCCCAGCCGCTCACGCGCCGGTCTCCGCGGACGCGGTCGTCGTGAGCTCAGCCTCTGGGGCCTCCGGCGCGTCGTCGTCGTCGCGCCCGGACGGCGCCAGGTCGCGGCGGAAGCGCAGCGTCGAGGCCGTGAACACGGCGATCGCCATGACGGCGAGCACGACGAGCGGCAGCCAGAGCGCGCCGATCGGCGCGCCGCGCACCGTGACACCGCGCGCCACTTTGATGAAGTACGTGAGCGGCAGGAGGTAGCCGATCCAGCGCACCCCCCAGGCCATCGAATAGAGGGGGAAGAAGAGGCCGCTGAGCAGGAACTGCGGGAGCAGGGTCATCATCGCCAACTGGATGGCCTGGCCCTGGGTCTGCGACACCGTGGAGATGAGCACCCCGATGCCCAGGGTGACGAACAGGAAGAGCGTGGCCCCGAGGGCGAACACCGCGACAGAGCCGCGAAAGGGCACGTCGAAGAGCAGCATGCCGGCGCCGACCACGATCACCATGTCGAGGGCGGCGATGACCATGTACGGGGCGATCTTGCCGACGAAGACGTCGCGCGGGCGAAACGGCATGACGGCGAGCTGTTCCATGGTCCCGGCCTGGCGTTCGCGCACGACGCCGAGGGCCGTGGCCACGGTGCCGACGAAGACGAGGATGATGCCGCAGAGGCCGGGGATCATGATGACGGCGGTGCGCAGGTCGGGGTTGAAGAGGATCTCGACCTGCGCCTTCGCGACCGGATCTCCGCCTGGGGTGGCGCCGGGCGCCGGCGTGGCGCCGCCGGCCTGCGCCGCGGCGCCTTGGGCCTGCGCCATGGCGCGCAGCGCCGCCTGCGTGGCGAACAGCTCGGTGCCATCGAGGTACAGCAGCGGGGCCGCGCCCGAGCGCGACGGCGTGACGATGGCGGCCACGGCTTCGCCGCGGCGCAGCGCGTCGCGGGCCTGCGCCGCCCCATCGCCGGGGCGCGTGGCCACGACGCGCAGCTCCGCGGGGAGCGCCGCCGCGACCAGCGGCGCCCCCGGGCCCACGACGAGCGTGGGCACGTCCTTGACGTCGAAGCTGGCGGCGTAGCCGAAGACCACGAGAAAGAGGAACGGGAGCAGGAACAGCATCGCCACCGTTCTGCGGTCGCGGCGTAGCTGGCGGAGCTCCTTGAGCGCGATCGCCCACATGGGCGCCTCCTTCGTCGCTCGCACGGCCCCTGCGAAATGATGAGCTCAACGAGCGTTGAATTCTACGGCCGTTGAATTGTCGTGTCAACGTGCCGAATACGACAAGATCCGGGGGGCGTAGGTAGCTTCGGGCGGGTCGGCCCGAAGCCAGCGATCTTGCCGAATCCAACACGTCGACGTCGACCGCCCGATTCCTGCTCTTGAGCCGACTGGGCGCTTCTGGTAGGTTGCGGGTCCGTTTTCCCGGCGGCGGGCTCGCGCCGTCCGCGGAGTCCTCGCGGTCGCCCAGGTGGCGCACCGCGGCCATGGAGGAGGCGCGCTGGATCGCTGCCACCCGAGACGTCCGCCCGTGAGCGTCGCGCTTTTCGGCCTCGCATTGCTGGCCGCCATCGCCTGCGGCGTGGCGGCCGTGCCGGCTGTGGCGCGCACCGGCGAACTGCAGAGCGTGCGCGCCCAGGCGAGCGCCTTGGCCGTGGAGGTCGCCGCGCTCGACGCGCAGATCGACGCCGCCGTCCATCGAGGCACGCGGGCCGCCGCTTCCCTGGTCGCGGTACGCGCTCAGATCGGCGGCAACAGGCGCCTCCAGAAGCGCGCGCTCCGCGAGCTTGACGTGGCGCGCGCCACGCTCGCCGCGCGCGCCGTCGCGCTCTACAAGAACGACGACGCCACGACCCTCGACGCCATCTTCGACGCCGACGACTTCGGCGATCTCGTCAGCGGGCTCACGATGGTGCAGAGCATCGCCCGCGGCGATCGCGACGCGCTGCGCACCGTCGAGCGCACCACGCGCGAGCTTGCCGACCGGGCGGCGTCGCTGGTCGCCGACGAGGGCGCCGCCAGGAAGCTCGTCGTCCAGCGCGACGCGGAGCTCAAGAACATCAAGGGGCGGCTCGGCGAGCGGCAGGCGCTGCTCGCGGGAGTGCGCGCCGAGATCCGCGACCTCGCCGCCAAGCAGGAGCCCGCCGCGCCTGCCCCCGACCAGACCGTCATCGCGCCGCCGTCCGGCGACGTGGGCGGCGGCGACGGCGGCGGCCAGGGCCAGTGGTGGCCGCTGATCCAGCAGGCCGCCGGCGCCAACGGCGTCAGCGCGCGCGGCATGTACCGCCTCATGATGATCGAGTCCGGCGGCTACGCGTCCATCGTCGGCCCCGGCGGTTACTACGGCCTGTTCCAGTACGCTCCCGTCACCTGGAAGGCATCCTGGAACCCGTATCGCTCCTCCAGCATCACCGACGGCGCCGCGCAGATCCGCGCCACGGCGCTCGCCCTCGGGATGGGGCACGGGGCCTGGTGGGAGCCGTCCTACTCCTGGGCGTTCGCGGACAGGTGACCAGGCCGCTGCTGATGCTCGACCACGACGGCGTCGTGGTCGACTCCTTCGAGATCTTCATGACGTCCTTCGTGGAGGCGTGCCGCCGCGCCGGTCTGCCCCAGGTCGCGACCAGCGACGACGCGCTCGCCCTCTTCGAAGGCAACTTCTACGAGAGCCTGCGCGCCGCGGGCGCCGACGACGCCCAGATCCGCGCGGCCATGGGTCGCACCGCCGGCGCCCTGCGCCTCGCCATGCCGGCGCTGCGCCCCTTCCCGCTCATGCCCGAGGTGCTGGCCGATCTCGCCGAGGCGCGCCACCTGGTCATCGTCTCGTCGAACGCGAGCGATGTGGTGGAGCGCTTTCTCAGGCGGCACGGCATCGCCGGCGTCGCCGAGGTGGCGGGGGCCGAGGCCGGGCGCAGCAAGGTCGTCAAGATCGAAGCGCTCATGTCGCGGTTCCCCGGCCAGGAGCGCTACTGGTTCGTGGCCGACACGGCCGGCGACATGCGCGAAGCGCGCCTCGCCGGCGCCACGCCGCTCGGGGTGGCCTGGGGGTGGCACGGCAGAGAAAAGCTCGAGGCGGCCGGCGCGGAGCGCATCGCCGAGACGCCGGCCGAGCTGCTGGCCATCGTCGCCCCCGAGCTGGCCGCCGACTTTCTGGGGACCGGGTAGGTCGGCGCCGGCCCGGCCCGCGGCCAAGCCGTGAGGGCCGGGGGGCGGAGATGGCGTGCCGCACCCGCGGCAGCCGCCGCCGCCGGAGCCGCCGCAGTCGCCGCCGTCGGAGCCGCCGCCGGAGCCGCCCGCCCGCGAGCCTGCGGAGCCGCCGCAGCCGCAGCCGTCGGAGCCGCCGCAGTCGCCGCCGGGGTCGCCGCCACGGCCGTCGGAGCCGTCGCGGCCGCCGGCGCCTGAGCGACGGGGATGGTCATGCGGAGCCTTCTCTGCCGGCTGCTCAGCCGCCCGGCCCTTGTCTTGCGGCGATGCTGCGAGAGAATGGATGGCAGGGTATGTATCCGGGACAACGATCGCCGGGGCGCCCGCGTGCGGTACGCTGGTTGTCGCGGGCCGCGAGATAGTGGTCTTGCGGAAGCGCGGCGAAAGCCTGTAGCCAAAGGGCGGGACGGGAAGCGATGGCAGAGGATCTGACAGGTCGCAGGTTGGGGCGCTACCAGGTCACCGCGCTCGTGGGCCGCGGCGGCATGGCCACCGTGTACCGGGCCACGCACCCCGGCCTGGAGCAGACCGTGGCCATCAAGGTGCTGCACGCGCATCTCGCCAGCGACCCGAACATGCTCGGCAGGTTCCAGCGAGAGGCGCGGGCGGTGGCCGCCCTGCGCCACCCCAACATCGTGCGCGTCGTCGACTTCGACCGCATCGACGACGTGTACTTCATGGTCATGGAGTACGTCGACGGCCCCACCCTGTCGGCGCACCTCCGCGAGGTCGCCGCCGGGGGAGGTCGCCTGCCGAAGGCCGAGGTGCTGCAACTCTTCGAGCCGCTCTGCTCGGCGGTCGACTACGCCCACCGGCAGGGCATGATCCACCGCGACATCAAACCGTCCAACGTGCTGCTCACGGCGCGGGGCGAGCCGGTGCTCACCGACTACGGCATCGCCAAGATCGTCGGCGTCACGCAACACACGGCCACCGGTACGGTCATGGGCTCGGCCTACTACATGTCGCCGGAGCAGGCGCAGGGCATCGCCGTGGACGGGCGCACCGACATCTACTCGCTGGGCGTGATGCTCTTCGAGCTGCTGGCGGGGCACGTACCCTACGAGGGCGACACCCTGGCCACCGTCCTCGTGAAGCACATCACGGCGCCGGTGCCGGCCGTGAGCCCGCTCAACGCCGACCTGCCGCCGCTGATCGACGGCCTCATGCGCACGGCGCTGGCCAAGGACCCCGGCGAGCGCTTCCAGACGGGGAAGGCGCTGGCGGCCGCCCTGCGGCGGGGGCTGGGGCCGCAGGGCGCACCGGTCTTCGCCGCGCCCCCGACGGCGACGAGGCTGGAGCGGCCGCCGAGCGACGCCGCCACCGTCGAGCGGACGGGCGCGACAATGGTCGCCGCGCCGCCCCAGGACTACGTCGTGCCCGCTGGGCCGCCGCCGGCCGCGTCCAGTCAAGCCGGCGGCCGCTGGGAGTGCGTCGGTTGCCGCCAGGTCAACGACGCAGACGCCCAGTTCTGTGGCCACTGCGGCGTGGCCAGGGCCGCCGGTCGCGCGGCGGCCGCCGCCATGGTGGGGGTCGGCGCCGCGGCGGCGGGTGCGTATGGAGCGGGCCAGGGAGCGCAGCCCCCCGTGGGCTACCCGCCGCCCCAGGGCGCGGCCCCCGCGGGGGGTGCGTCGTGGGGCCGCTGGCTGGTGCTCGTGGCCGCTCTGATCGCCGTGGCGGCTGTCGGCGTGGCGGTGGCCTACGTGATGCTCCACGACAAAGGCGGCGCAGGCCCGCCTGGCGCCGGCGACGTCACCCTCTCGCCGTCGCCCACGCCGTCGCCGACCACCCCCGACGGAAACGCTACGACCGCGCCCCCGGGCGCGTCCGACATGGCCGCCGAGATGGCAGCCTTCCTCAAGAAGGTGGAGCCTCTGATGCACTTGTCGGGCAAGGGCATGGACGGGCTGGCGCAGGCCACGGCGCCCAGTACACCGAGCGCTGACGCGCCCGCGCTCATCCAGAACGTGATCGACAATCGCACCGAGGTGCGGCGGCGGCTGGGTAACCTCGCGGCGCCCGACAACGACGACGCGCGCGCCTGTCGCAGCGCCTTCAAGAAGGCGATGACCCACGCGCTCGCCGCGGACTACCACTATCTGGACTGGGCCTATGGGCAGGGTGACAAGGGCGCCGCTACGCCGGACAACCAGCAGGCCCTGGTCTGGAAGACGGAGCTCGTGCGCATCTACAACCGCCTTGCCGCCAAGTACGGCAACGGTCTGCGCCACGATTGGCGGCCCACTGACATCTGAAGCCCGCAAGCACCAGGAGACCCCCCGTGCAGGACCATGACCGGCGCGAACGCCGGGAGGCCGTGCGCCGACACGTGAGGCGGCAGCGCCTCATCGGCCTGATCGTCGCCGCGGGCTGCGTGGGCTTCCTGCTGTTCTACTTTCTCGCCATCCCCACCTTGCGCGGGGACCACGAGGACAGACCGGCGGCCGGCGTCGCCGTCGCGTCGCCCTCATCCGCAGCCTCGAGCGGCGGATCATCGCCGTCGCCGTCCGCGTCGGCCGTGGCGGCGGCGAGCCCCACGCCGGCGCCACGGCCCACCGAGACGGGCGAGCCCGAGGCGGTCGCCCCGCCGCGGCCCCACATCGTCCAGAAGCCCATCGCCTTCGGCGCCGAGCGCCGCAAGCAGATGGCGGCCTACTCGCTCAAGCGTTACGGCGAATCGAGCACTGTGCTCGCGCCCAGGGTCGTCGTCCTGCACTACACCGCCGGCGGCGACTGGCGGAGCGCCTGGTCGCTGTTCGACTCCAACACGCCCAATCCCAGCGGCATCCCCAACGATCTGCCGGGCACGTCGGCGCACTTCATCATCGACAAGGACGGCACGATCTACCAGCTTCTGCCGCTGGACCTGCGCGGGCGCCACACGATCGGCCTCAACAACGTCGCCCTCGGCATCGAGCTCGTCGAGGAGGGCAGCGGCGGCAGCTCCGCCGCGGTGCGGAGCATCTTCCACCGCAAGCCGCAGATCGACGCCGCCCTCGCCCTGGTGCGCTGGCTGCAGTACCGCTTCGACATCCCAAACAAGGACGTGATCGGGCACGGCACGGCCAACGACTCGCCCTACTTCAAGGACCTCGAGGGCTTCAAGAACGACCACAGCGACTGGGGCGCCGCGGACGTGCGCCTCTTCCAGAAGCGCCTCCGCGAGATGGATGCGGCCGACAGTGCGCCGGAGCCCGCGAAAGAGACGCCCGGCGCCTCGCCCGCCGGCGGCGCGTCGGAGGCGTCTCCGGGCGCCGCGGTGACGGAGTCGGCGGCGCCCGCGCCGACGGCGACCGCCTCTCCCGCGGCCGCCGCCGGCGGGCAAGACCCCGCGCCGCCGGACCAGCCACTGCGCGCCGGCTTCTTCACGCCGTGGCGGGCGGCCGGGGCGGCGCTTCTGCTCGTGGCGCTCGTCCTGCTCGGGGTGCTGCTCGCGCGTCTCGGTCGACCACGGCGCGCGTGAGAACTGGCGCCGATGGCCCGACGGCAACGAGAGAGCGGCGCGGCGCTGGCGCCGTGCCCGCGCTGCGGCGCCCTGGCGCCGGGGGGCGCTCGTTGCTGCGGCGCCTGCGGCGCCGTCCTGGCGGCGCCTCAGGCGCCGCCCGCTACGGCGCGGCCCCTGGCGCCGGCGCCGCGCCGCGGCGGCCCGGAGGTCGCGCCGCGCCGCTTCGGCGTCGTCGAACTGGCGCTGCTGTTCGCCGCGCTCATCTGCGCCGCCGTGGGCGTCTTTCTGCTGATCGCGGGATGAGCCGGGGGCGTAGCCGCCCTCGGCCACAT